>SXGQ01615523.1_pt1 | contig 25003 bp, 25 predicted proteins | sample 3178371 | NCBI WGS metagenome assembly SXGQ01 (sample SAMN11356859, study PRJNA531348) | freshwater metagenome | isolation source: freshwater sample F1-20 | place: China: Fuxian Lake, Yuxi | collected 2017-12-25 | reverse complement strand
GGGCACGTAGATGAACGAGCCCCCCGACCAGACGGCCGAGTTGAGCGCGGCAAACTTGTTGTCGGTGGGCGGGATGATCTTCCCGAAGTACTCCCGCAGCAGGTCGGGATGCTCGCGGACGGCCGTGTCGGTGTCGGTGAAGAGCACGCCCTTCTTGGCGAGATCCTCCTGCAGCGAACCGTAGACCACCTCGCTCTCGAACTGCGCCTTGACCCCGGAGAGAAACTTCCGCTCCGCCTCGGGAATGCCCAGCCGGTCGAATGTCTTCTTGATGGCGTCGGGCACCTCCTCCCAGGTCTTGCCCTGCTGCTCCGCCGGCTTGAGGTAGTAGAAGATGTCCTGGAAGTTCACGCCCACGTGGCCGCCCCAGTGGGGCATCGGCTTGGATTCGAAAATCTCGAGCGACTTCAGCCTGAAGTCCCGCATCCAGCCGGGCTCCCGCTTCATCTCCGATATCTGCGAGACGATGGCCGCATCGATGCCCCGGCGGGCCTTGAAGACGGCGGGGGAATCGGTGCGGAAGTCGTATTTGTTGATCTCGCCGAGCTGCGCGTGGACAGCCGCGAGCGTCGCTGATTCGTCGAGTCCGGTGGACATGATGCTGCTCCTGCGTTGACCGACACGTATGACCCGCTACACCGACACTTGCTCAACCGACAACCGCTCCAGCCCCGGCCGTCAGGCGGACACCGCCCGCGCCGACTCTTCCATCGCCTTTTCCGCCGCGGCCGCCTCGGGATACGCCCCGCGGATCCGCTCGTAACCCCGCTTGTGAAGCTCCTGGGCCAGCTCCGGCCCGCCCGACTCGACGATCCTTCCGCCGAGCATGACGTGCGTTTTGAGGGGGATGTTGTGCTCCAGCAGTTGCTCGTGATGGGTGATGATCAGGATGCCCATCTCGGCGCCGCCGATCCGGGCGATGCTCTCGCTTGCGAGCCTGACGGCGTCGGCGTCGAGGCCGCTGTCGGTCTCGTCGAGCACCGCGAACTTCGGACGCAGCATGGCGAGCTGCAGAATTTCGGCCCGCTTCATCTCTCCGCCGGAAAACCCGTCGTTGACGTAGCGGCGGGCAAAATCGGTGTCCATCGAGAGCTCGCCCATCTTGCTCTTGAGTTCGTTGCGGAAGTCCCGCATCGCCATCAACTCCTGCCCCTCCTTGCGGTCGGGGTTGCGGACGTTGGTGACCGCGTGCCGCAGAAAGTCTGCGAGCCGCACGCCGGGAATCGACATCGGCCGTTGAAACGCGAGGAACACGCCGGCGCGGGCCCGCTGATCGGGCTCCATCGCGAGCAGATCATGCCGGTTGCCGTCGGCATCGATCAGTTCGACCGAACCCGAAGTGACCTCGTAGGACGGGTGGCCCATGATCGCGTAGCCGAGCGTGCTCTTCCCGGAGCCGTTGGGCCCCATGAGCGCGTGGATCTCGCCGCGGCCGATCTCGAGATCGACGCCCTTGAGGATCTCCTGGCCCTCGACGGAGACGTGCAGATTGGAGATGACGAGCTTTTCTTTTGCGGCGTGGGTCATGATTGTCGGGAGGGCGGTGAGGGGTGGGCGTGGGGAGATCAGGACTGTCTTCGGGAACGTCTTCAGGACTGGGTCTTCTGGTGGTCGAACACGAGTTCGTCGGCGGCGACGGCGGGAGCCACGTAGCCGGAGTGATGCGGCACGGGAAGTTCATCGGCGATCTTCCCCATCCCGCCCTTCTGCCTGGCGATCCTCTGGCCCTGGATCTTGTCCTGAATCCGCATCAGGCCCTCGAGCAGGCTTTCGGGACGCGGCGGGCAGCCGGGCACGTACACATCCACGGGCACGACGAGATCGACGCCCTTGACGACGTGGTAGCCCCACTTGAAGTACGGCCCACCGCCGGTCGTGCAGGCGCCCATGGCGATCACGTATTTTGGATCGGGCATGAGGTTGTAGAGGCGGCGCACCCGGCTGGCCATCTTGTAGGTGACGGTGCCCGCCACGATCATCAAGTCGGCCTGCCGCGGCGTGGCCCGGAACGCGCCGGCCCCGAAACGGTCCATGTCGTAGCGGCTCGCACCGGCGGCCATCATCTCGATCGCGCAGCACGCCAGACCGAACGTCATCGGCCAGATGCTCGACTGGCGGGCCCAGTTGATCGCCTGCTCGACCGTCGTGAGCACGAGGTTTTCCTCGAAGCGACCTTCGATCCAGGGCTTCGGCAGACTGGGCTGGGCGGCGTTGATCGTCATTGCTGGGGCTCCGTGACTGTCTTTGGCGGCTTACGACCGACCGGCATTCGATGATGGAATCGGCATTCTTTCAAGCCCTTGCGACAGCGGCGGCGGGGCAGCCTCCGGTCGGCTGGCGTCGCCCGCGGCGGTGAACCGGCAGCAGGCGGCCCCGTCGAGGCGACACTCGGAGAGTTGCACAGCGACCCCGGCCAGATCCTGAAGCATCAGCCGCTCCGCCGCACAAACCGAACGGTCCTGCTCGGCCAAGTCGGGGTAGGGGCAGGAATAGCTGGTGAGCACCGGCAGGGACGTTCCTTGCTCGACGCTGCACGAAATGCCGCGTTCACCGAGGAGGGCCGCGACGCTGGAGAGCCTTTCGGTGGGCGTTTGCCCCGAAACCCGGTCGCGGTAGACGTCGGCAAGCGAGCCGGCGATCCGGTTCAGGAGACCCTGCCTGACCGACGGCTCCCGCACAGACCTGATTTCCCGCCACAGAACCATCGCGAGATCCCGGAAGTTGTCGCCACCGAGCCGCCGACCGGCCGCCGTGAGACTGTAGACATGGGCGGGGCGGCCGCGAGGCCTCGCTTGGACCCTGCGATCGACGACACCGGCCCGCATCAGCCGATCGAGCCGCTGCCGAACCGCCGTTGCCGTCACCCCGAGGTGCCCGGCAAGCTCCCCGATCCCCAGAACGGCGTCCCCGCGGAGCAGTTCCACGATGGCTGCGTCGGAGTCACGGAAGTTGGGGGCCGAGTCGGACATACAGGTCAATTTACGCCGGTGGTCATTTTTGACAACCAGACGTGCGAAAAGTGGGCCGGAGTCGGAGGGTATCGGCACTGGAAGCACCGTTTCGCCTCCCGATTTGCCGGGGCGGCGGTCGCTTTCCGTGACCAGAGTCATCCATGACCGTCGTCCGCACGATCGACCAGGGGGGAAGCGCCGCGGGTTTCCACAGTCTGCTAAGGTGATCGGACCCGCAGCAGGGTGCGGAGAAACGAGGGTTTTCTCGATGTCGCCCGCCCCACCACTCACCGACAGCGGCTGGTTTTGGGGGGCGGTGTTTTCGGTGATGGCGCTGGCTGGGATCGGACTGATCGCGCGAAAGTTCGACGTGCGGCAGCAGCAGGTCGAAGGGCGATTCCTCGGCCGCCAGCGTGCCCACGAGGAACGGCAGCGGCGTTCCGCGGGCGAGGAGCCGATCGACCTCGCGGACTCGGCCCGTCAACGGGAGGACGTCGCCCCCGGCCGGATCGTGCCGCTCTGGACACTGGCAACGGCTGCCGCCGTTGCGGCAGCCGGCTCGCTCGCCATGCTCGCCCGCGAACGCGGCTTCTCCCCGTCGCCGGCTGTGCGGGCTTCCCGGAATCAGCATGCCGCGCCGACCTCCGCTGCGCTGCCGTCAGAAAAGCCCGACAGCGAGCGGCCGGCGGCGGGATAGCGGTTTTCCCGACCACTCCGGGGACCGGTTGCGTCAGCCGATGATCGACCGGCGGCGGGCGAGGTAGTCCCAGACGACGAACCTCTCGAGATCCTTGCCGGCGGTGAAAAAGACCCTGCCCTGCGCGGCCTCCGCGAGTCGGTAGGCAAACTTGATGTCTTCTCTCGACTGCGACCAGCCCGAGAGCAGAAACACGTTGACGGTGATTCCCTCGCGATGGCAGAGCGTCGCCTCCCGGATCGTCGCCTCCTCCGTTCGGCGGTGCGGCGGGTAGAGCAGGTAGAGCTCGCTTCCTTCGAAGTGGGCCGTGGGCAGCCCGTCGGTGATGATGATCACCTGCTTGTTCGGGGTGTCCTGCCGAACCAGATGCTGCCGCGAGAGCGACAGCGCGTGCTGGATGTTGGTGAAATGGGGCGGCACGTCCGACTCGCTGATCGCCGGATCGGCCATGTCGGCCCGCAGGCGGACGACCGAGTCGAAGATGGTGACGGGCTTCGGCAGCAACGTCAGGACCTCGCCGACCGAACGGGGCTTCGCGAACGACGCCATCTCGATGAACTGGACGAAATCCCCCGGATACTCGCGGTGCACCAGCCCCTGCAGCGCCAGCGCCATCCGCTTCACGCTCACATACTGCCCGCCGTAACGCATCGATCCGCTCATGTCGAGCACCACCGTCGTGGCACACTTCGGATTGTTTCGCGTGCGATGCACCTCGATATCCCGGGCGTCGAGTCGCAGCCGCCGCGGCCGACCGTCGCTGGAGGCCGAGTCGTCGCCCGCCTGCCGGAGCATGGCGTTGACCAGCGATCCCGGAATGTCCATGTGGGCCACCGAGTCGCCGAATTCGTACGGCCGGGTGGGCACGAGCTCGACCGCACCGTCGCCGACGATGCCCCCCTGATGCCGCCCCGTCCGCGAGGGGTCGAGCGCCGAGAAGATCTGCTCGAGGAGTTTCCCCTGGAAGATTCGCAGGGCCTGTGGCGTGAGCTCGTAACCCGTCTTCCGACGCTGCAGGCCCTGCTCGGCGGCCGCCTGCTCCACGATCTCCTGGATCTGACGCCGAAGCTGATCGAGTTCGTCCCGCTCACCCTGCTCGACATACCGGCCGAGCGACTCCATGTCGATCAGGAACACCCGGGCATTCTTCCGGGCCTCCTCGACCTGCCTGAGGAGTTCTTCGATCTCCTCGAGCCGCTCCTTCACCTCGAGTGCCTCCGGCACGGTGAGCTTCTCGCGGCCGGTGAACTGCCACTTCGCGACGAGCTCGTCGATCTGATACACCTCGCCGAGCTTCTCGATCAGCCCGGGGAGCTGTCCCGCAAACCGCGACTGGTCGTCGTCCACGGAATACCACAGCCGTTCGAGCTGCCGGATCTGTTCCTCGCGAACCGCCTTGGCGAACCCCTCCCGCGACCTCGCCGGCGGCTGCATCCGCTGCGCCGCCTCGCGAAACTGCCGCCGCGCCTTCTTCTGCACGCCCTCCGTCTGATACCGCTCGAGGATCTTCCGCCGCGCCTCCTCGAGCTGCCGTCGGATCGAGTCGAGCGACGGCCCCAGGCCCTTGATCTGTTCGGGATCGAGCATCACCGCCGCGGCAAGTTGCTCCTCGGTGAGGTCGGTCATGTCGCCGAACTCGAGCAGATGATCGATCGCCGGCGAGACCAGATCGACCGCCGGCGGGCGGGGGGGTGGAATCCGGGCCGGGTCGTACCGCTGGTAGGTGTGGAGAATGCCGCCGAGCGTGTCGCGATTGGGCATGGGTCAGCGGAAGCCTCCGGTATCGTAGGTCGTCCGGCCATGGGCCTGGAGGCGGCTGATTCGTTCGGTGGCGTAGAGCCCGGCGAGCACGAACTCGATGCAGCTGGCCCTCACGGCCGGGTCTCGGGCGACGTTGACCTCGAAGGCCTTGTCCCAGATGGCGGGCACCTCGGTGACGAGTCGCTCGTAGGCGGCCGATGGCACCATGTCGCCAACCTCGATCTTGACCCCCTGGCCGAAGACCTTTGCGATCTCGTCGAGCCCGTGCTCCTCGACGTATTCCTCGAACACCGTCGCGATCGCCTCCGCCACGACGGCATCGAGCACCTGCCGCTCGCTCATCTGATGGCTCCCCATCATGTCGAGTTCGAGCTTGCCGAGGCTCGATGAATAGAGGTGGCCGAGGTCGCTGATCCGCGGCACCGCCGGCCGCTCGTCGAGCCGCACGCCCCGCTGCCGGGCGCTGGCGACCATCGTCTCGTAGTTGGCGATGGAAAACCTCGCGCTCACTCCCGACTGCTGATCGATGAACTTGCTCCTCCGGGCCGAGATCGTGATCTGCTCCAGGATCTGCCGCATGAAAGCGGGCACCACGACCGGCCATTCGCCGCCGAGATCGATCCCCGCCTCCTGCTCCACCATGCGGATGCTGAGGTCGCGGTCGCGGGGATAGTGGGTGTGGATCACGGCGCCGATCCGGTCCTTGAGCTGCGGGATGACCTTCCCCGAGCGGTTGTAGGTCGAGGGATTGGCCGAGAAGAGCAGCATCACGTCGATGTCGAACTTCACCGGATAGCCGCGGATCTGCACGTCCCGCTCCTCGAGGATGTTGAACATCCCCACCTGCACGAGCTCGTCGAGTTCCGGAAGTTCGTTCATCGCGAAGATGCCACGGTGCAGCCGTGGTATGAGTCCGAGGTGGATGGCCTCCTCGCTCGACATGCTCGTGCCGCCCGCCAGTTTCGCCGGGTCGATTTCACCGATGATGTCGGCAAACTTCGTGCCCGGCGCGAGCCGTTCGGCATACCGCTCCGCCCGGGGCCACCAGGCGATCGGCACCTCCGCCGGGTCGCGACCTGCCACGAGCCGCCGGCCGGCCGACGTGATCGGCGCGTAGGGATCGTCGTGGAGCGGGATCGCGGGATCGTCGAGGTAGGGGAGGTGCTCGTCGAGAAACCGCACGAGCAGCCGCATCACGCGGCTCTTGGCCTGCCCCTTCTCCCCGAGGAAGAGCATGTCGTGCCCGGCCAGCAGGGCGATGCTGATCTCCGGAATGACGGTGTCGTCATACCCGACGATTCCCGGGAAGAGTTCCTCGCCGTCCCGGAGCATCCGGAGGAAGTTCTCCCGAACCTCGTCCTTCACGGTGCGGCTCCTCCAGCCGCTCGCCGTCAGTTCCGCAAGCGTGGAGGGCCTTCGCTGGCTGCTCATTTCGCAGGGTCTCCGAGGTGTGAGCGCATTCTAGCCGCCTGCGGGCAAAAGTGATCCCTGGGCTCCGTCCACGCGATCGACCGCCGGGGCCGCCCGGAGCCTTCCACGCCGCGCCAACGGCCGCGGATCCCGCCTGAGCAGGATCAGTAGGCCGCGGCGTCCGTCGCCGGACGGCCGTCGAGGATCGCGGCCGCATCGCCGACGCCGATCCGCGCGCAACCCATGTCGAGATAGCGGACCGCGTCGGCCCAGGTGCGGATGCCCCCCGAGGCCTTCACCCGCAGACGTCCGCCGACCGTGTCGAGCATGATCCGCACCGCTTCCGGAGTCGCTCCCGTCGGGCCGCTCGACCTCACGCCGAAGCCCGTCGAGGTCTTCACGAAATCGGCGCCCGCCGACTCGGCGAGCCGGCAGGCCTTGGCGATCTGCTCGAGCGAGAGGTAGCAGGTCTCGAGGATCACCTTCACGACCACCCCCGCGGGCTTCGCCACCGCCACCACCGCCGCGATGTCGCCGAGAACCGTCGCCTCGTCCCCCGACTGGAACGCCCCCAGATTCATCACCATGTCGAGCTCGCGGGCCCCGTCGGCGATCGCCAGCCGCGACTCGCAGGTCTTCACTTCCGGCCGCTGGGCCCCGTGCGGAAAACCGATCACGCTCGCGACCACGACCGGACTGCCGGCGACGAGCCGCGCCGCGGCGGCCACGTCGCACGATCGCACGCAGAGGCAACCCACGCCCCGGCTCACGCACATCGCCGCGTGCTGGGCGAGATCGTCACGGGAGAACTCGGGCCTGAGGACGGCATGGTCGAGTGTCTTGGCGACGTCGGCGACGGTGCGCGATGACATGGTGGCGGTTCTGGCAACGGGGGTGAAAGCAGCGACGGCAAAAACACCCTACCACGCGCCGTCCGCCACGACACCCGGCATGCGAGAGCCGCTGCGGTGCCGCGTCCGCCTGACGCTCCGTTCGCCGATTCGTCCCTGCCCGTGCCCGATTCATTTCTTTTTCGTCAGCGGCACCTCTCTGCCACCTTCCACATTTGCTACCATTCCCCCCTAGGCAACAGCCCGGGGAAAGATCATTCCTCATCGCCGGTTCGCACCGCTGATCGTGCTCGCGACTTGCGTCGGCTTCGCCATGCCCGCCCCGGCCGACATGATCCTGTTCGTCTCGGACCTGCAACTCTCGGGGTCGCCGGCAGGGCAGCTGACGCAGCCCGGCTGGTTTGCCGAAGAATCGGCGAAGTTGACCGGAACGACCTCGCTGTCGCTGACCCCGACCGCAAGCGGCTCTTCGGCCGGCGTCACCGCCTCGCTCATCACCGCCGGCAACTGGGAAACACGCGGCGGCACGGCCGAAGGTCGGGATCCCGTCGCCGGAACCTCCTTCAACGACGTCGTCTCCGATCTCTGGGTGACGAGAACCATGTCGTTCACCATCGCCCTGTCAGGGCTTTCAACCAGCGGCACCTACCGCATCAGGACATGGCACAACGATTCCTACAATTCCAACCAGGGATTCGCCGCGGGCGGCGGCAGCGTGCAGATCTCGGCGAGCGGCGCCACGGTCGTCACGGCCATGAACGGGACGGTGACGAACCTTCGGGGCACCCAGACCGATTCCGCCTTCGGGATCCCGTCGATGACCTTCACGCCCACCGTGTCGAACCCGCAGATCTCGCTGACCCGTGTCGGCGGAGGCATCGTGGCCCTGCCCTTGAATGGCGTCGAGTTGACGGCGATCGCGGTCCCCGAGCCCGCGACAGCGGTCCTCGCCGCGGTGGCCGGCATCGGCGGCCTGCTCATCGCCCGGCGGCGAGCCGCTGCAGGGCGGCGATGCCGCGGTCGAGCGTTCGCTCGCTGACGGTGTAGGCGATGCGGAAGTGGGTGTCGGCGCGGCCGAACACGCTGCCCGGCACCACGATCAGTTTCTCCTCGGCAGCCGCCCGCTCGGCGAACGCCTTGCCCGATCCGCCCGGAGCCTTCGGGTAGAGATAGAACGCGCCGCCGGGCTGCACGAACTCATAGTGGCCACGGAGGCCCTCCATCAGCTTGTTTCGCTTGCGGCGGCACTCGGCGAGCGGCAGGTCCATCGGGCAGTCGAGGGCCGCGATCGCGGCCCACTGCCCCGGCTGCGGCGCGCAGACGAAGGTGTACTGCTGCATCATCGTCACGGCATCGATGATCGGCTTCGGGCCGTGAATCCAGCCCACCCGCCAGCCCGTCATGGCATGCGACTTCGAGAAGCCGTCGATCACGACGACCTGCTCGGAGTGCAGGGCAGGGGAGTGGAAGGGCGAGTCATAACAGTAGGAGCGGTAGAGCTCGTCGCTGACGAGCGTGACCCCCCGCTGCTCGGCGAGCGCCGCCAGATCGCGGACCGTGTCGGCGTCGGCGACGAAGCCGGTGGGATTGGCCGGCGTGTTCAGCAGGATCGCCCGCGTGGCCGGCGTGATCGCCGCGGCGACCCGGTCGACATCGATCCGAAACGACGGCGAGGTGTCGATCGGCACCACGCGGCCCCCGAGAAACTCGACGAGCGGCCGGTACATCACGAACGCCGGCTCGAACACGATCACCTCGTCGCCGGGATCGACGAGCGCCATCAGCGCGAGCACGAGCGCCCCGCTCGAGCCGCTGGTGACGCACAGCCTGCGGTCAGGCTGCCCGGTTTCCCGCCGGGCATCCGCCTCCAGCCGCTCGCGGAGCGCGGAAACCCCCTGCGTGGGCGTGTAACCGTTCCTGCCGGCGTCGGCCGCCGCCTTCGCCGCCTCGCGGGCCGCCGCCGGCATCTCGAAATCTGGCTGGCCGATCGAGAGGTTGACCGGGTCGTCGAGCTGTGCCGCGAGGTCGAACGCCTTGCGGATGCCCGACGAATCGAAGGCGGCCGCCCGCTTCGACACGCTCCACCGCGACCGGGCCACCGACTCGGGCTCGTGCATCACGCAAACACCCCGGCGTTCAGCCGGCGTCCTTGAAGAGCTCGGCGAGCCGCTCGGCGAGCTTCTCGCCCCGCGCGTTGAGCGTGATCACGTTGCCGTCGCGGCCGATGAGGATCAGCTGCGGGATCCCGGAGATGCCGTAAAACTGCGCCGTCGGGTCCTGCCAGCCCTTGCCGGCGTAGATGATCGGCCAGGGGATCTTGTTTTCAGCCACGAAGGCATCGACCTTCCCCTTCTCCTCGTCGAGACTGATGCCCACCACCTCGAAGCCCTTGTCGTGGTATTTCTCGTATTCGGCGAGCATGTTGGGGATCTCGGCGATGCAGGGGCCGCACCAGGTGGCCCAGAAATCGACGAGCACGACCTTGCCGACGAGCGACTTCTGGTCGAACGCCGTGCCGTCGAGCAGGTCGCCCTTGATCTCCATCGGCTTGCCGGGGAGCGAGAGGAGCCGCAGTTTGCCCGCGAAACTCTCGCCGAGTTCCTTGATCCGCGGATTCTTGCTGGCCGTGAGGATCGGGCCAAACGTCATCAGTGCGTCGGCAGCGACCTTCTCACCGTCGGGGATCTGCTCGAGCGCTCCGCAGAGCTGCATCACGAGCCCGGCGGTCTGCTGGTCGTCGGGATTCGCGGCCAGCAGCGTGGCGGCCTTCTTCACGAGTTCCGGTGCCGCGTCGAATTTCTCCTCGGCGAACATCTTCTGCGCCTCGGAGACGACGAGGAGCCGCTTGGCCTCCATCGCGAGTTCCTCAACGGGGCTGTCGGCGAGGGTCGCGGCGAAGGCGGCGAGATCACCGCCGGCCTGCTCGTCACCCAACTGTGAAAGCCGCATCAGGCTCGCGAGCTTCAGCTTCGCGGCCTTCGCGTAGAGCGGATCATCGGCCTTCACCTGGGGGAAGATCGCGTCGGTCGCCTCGATCGCCACCCGCGAAACATCGCGGATGTACGTCATCATCTCCTGCCGCGAGCGGGGCTGCGTCTTCGGCGGCATGAGTCCCTCGACGAACGCGAGCATCTCCTCGGGCGTCCCCTGCGGCAGCGCCGGCACGCTCAGTTCGGTGGCTGGAATGGGGTCGGCCCCGGCGGTGGCCGGCTGCATGGCCTGCAGCGACACGGCGTTGATTCCGATCCCGGCGACGACGGCGAGCACGGTCAAAACCAGCCGGAGGAGCGACGAGCGGGAGTCGTGGGGGCGATTCGACATGGAAACCTCGAGGGAAAAAGACCGGAGCCGGACGGCTCCGTGGGTGTGCGGATCGTAACCGCCGCGCACCGGCGGGGGCAACCACCGGGTGTGGCTTACTTCACCACCGTGCGGAATCGAACGAAACCGCTTTCACCGGGCTGGAGCGTCCCCTCGAGCCGCCAGGTGAGGACGACCGCCCCGTCGTCGCCGGTCTCGGTGACGAAATCGGCCGGCACGCTGGCTGCCGCGGAATCGGGAACGTAGTCGAGCCGGGCCGGGAGGGCGTCGGCGAGCACCACCCCCGTGAGCGGACGATCGCCCGAGTTGAGCATGAAGATCGTGAAGTCGAGCTCCTCGCCCGCCCGCGCCGTGTCGCTGCCGGCACGCTTGCAGAGCGTGAGTTCGGCGCGGCCCGGCTCTTCGAAGCGGAGCGTGGCCGTGCCGCGATCGACCGCCACCACCGCGGCCGCCTGGTCGTTCAAGACCACGTTGGCCGCCTTGATGCACGTCCAGGCGATCGGCACGTCGAAGCCCACCTGCACCAGCGGCCGCTGCCGCAGCCGCGCGAGTTCGGGAGTCTGCTCGGCGACCCGCTCGATCGGGCCTTGAAGGCCGTCGTCCTCGCGGGGCATGTCGCCCTGGTCCACCGCGAGCGGACCGAGCCGCTCGTGCACGGCGACACCGGGCAGCGCCTTGCGGGCCGCCTCGAGGGCCACGCTCTGCGTCTTGCCGCAGACCGGCTGCAGCGTCTCCTCCAGCTCCACGCCGGCGTCGAGCGCGAGTCCGCGGGGGCCCTCGGGCCGCGCGCCTTCGAACGGGCGGGTGACCTCGCGGACGGCGCCGAAGCGGGGTGCGAACACGCAGGCGCAGTTGGAGGCCACGAGCCGCACATCGACCGAGTCGGGCATCTCGTCGGCCGGACGGAAGCGGGCGACGGTGTCGCCCGCCGTGAGGTTTGCGAGCCGGTCGTCACCAACCGCCCGCGCCGGCCGGCAGGCATCGCCGCCATCGCAGACGAGATACGGACCGACGACCGGCGGCGGTGGCGGCTCGCAGGTCAGGCAGCCGGTCGGCGGGCATCGAGGACCGCAATCGCCGCTGGGGCAGGCCGCTCCCCCCGGCCCCGTGCGCGGGGCATGCGTCCTCCAGCGCGGCTCGCAGCCACCACCGATCCGGGGCAGGGCGGGGCAGGGGGCCTCGAGTCCGGCACGGGTCACCAGGAAATCCTCGATCGCGGCCTGCTCGATCGCAGCGGGCCGCACGGCGACCGCCTCGATCGCGGGCCCGGCATCGACGACGGCGTCGAGCGAAGGCACGTCGGCCGCGGCGGGGCCCGCGGCAGCCAGCGGCGCGGCGGCACCATCCTCGATGAGCATCGTGGCGTCGGAGACGGCCCCGGTCGTCGCCAGGGCCGTCAGCGGCAACGCACGGCAAGACGCGAGCAAAAGAGCGGTCGCCGCCAGGGCGAGCATCCGCAGCCAGCGGAGCCGGACGGCCGGAGACACGACGACGCGCTGAGCATCCGGGGTGTCATTCATGGCAGGCTCCCCGGCGCGGGCAGACGGTTGCCGATCACGAACTCTGCGACCGGATCGCCGAGCGTGCGGGCGACCTCGAGGGCGTCGTCACCGGGCTTGACGTCGAACCAGCCGGCAGGCACCGGGTCGGGCTGCTCCGATTCACACGAGGCGTAGACGACGCGACGAACGTGCGCGCCGCCCGAGGCGGAATCGAGGTCGTCCCCGTCGATCACGATCTCGACGGGAAATCGCCAGGCCATGCCCGGAGGGGTGGCCAGCTTCGCCAGCACGCGGACGGAGGGGAAAAGTTCCTCCCCCTCACGGCCCGGGATTCCTCCGACTCGCAGCCGGTAGGCCTGGCCCACCACCAGCCCCATTCGCAGCGGTCCGGTCCGCAGCGGCGACCAGCCCTCGGCCGTCTCGATCGCCAACTCGAGGCCCGCCGGTCCGCGGATCTCGACCGGCTGCACACCCGCGGGTAGCAGAGATTCCGGACAGGGACCGGGCTGCGGCCTCCGTGAGGCGCCAATCGCTCCCGGTATAGAGGTGTTGGCGAATGTGTCCGCCGGACTCGACGCGGCAGCCCCGGGGTCAAGTCCCCCCGAAGATGCCGAAACGAGAACGGCGGTCGCCAGCAGCCCGCGGGAGAACCGCAGCACGGTCCCTGTCCGGAAAGTCTTGATGCTCCTTGTGCCGGTGTCGTGCGTCCGCATCGGGATGGCTGTCGCGGTTTGAATGCCGGCGGCGGTCATGGATGCGGTTCCGAATGGGTCGGATGGTCAGTCTGTCCGGGAAGCTCGCGTCGGCCGCCTATTCCATCGGCTCCGGCGGGCAGGGCAGTTCGTCGCCTCCGCCGCCGTGCACCATGCGGGCACCGGCGTTGATCGTGTCGGGATCCATGCCGCCGTTGTCGACGAACCGCGTGCGATCCTCGTGCGGCTGCTTGAGATGGAGCTTCGGCACATCATGCCGCTCGAGCACGTAGGCGTGTCGCGCGGGCTTCGGGTAGCTGAGGCCCGGGAACTCCTGAACGTGGAGACCGACCGACCGCGAGGGGGGCGGAATGTGCATCTTGGTGTGGTTCGTGATCGTGTGCTTCTGCAATCCGGCGGGCACCCCGAGCGGGACGTGCGCGGGACCGGGCAAGCCGATCGGCGTGCCGACGTGGGGCATGCCGTACTGCGGTGCCGTCATGCCGGCGAGGAAGGCGGGGGGCAGTTGTGCCGGATTGCCGCCGCAGGGCATGCCGAGCGGGGCCGCCATGCCGGCGGGCGTGGCGGTGCCGGGGCCGCCCATGGCCAGACCGCCGGCGGCGACACCGGCGGCACCCGGTGATTCGAGATCCTTGTTGCCGATGCGGATGATCGCCAGGATCGAGCCGCGGCGATCGGCTTCCACGACCGGATCACAACCGGGGTCGAGCCGGGTGCTGACGAGGGTCTCCACGCCCGCGACGGCGAGCTCCTGATACTCGGCGTCGGGAAGATAGACGACCTTCGTGACGAAGTTTCCGGTCGTCACCTGGTCGAGATCCTCCTCGGTGATCTGGAACGGCACCGCGTTGTGCGCGAGGTAGGCCGCCGTCCGCGGCGTCACGGGCGCCACTTCGAGCGACGGGTAGAGCTCGATCCCCTCGCGGCCGGGGATGTCGGTGAGCTTCAGACGGTAGATCGCACCCTGCGGGAAGTCGTAGCGGCCCGGGCTGACGAGCGGCTCGGAATCGAACCCGCCCGGCATCGAGATGTCCCAGCGAACCTGCATCCCGTCGTTGCCGACGAATCCGACCTGCGACGTGGGGGCCATGCCGTAGATCCCGCCGGCTCCGTCAGCCATCATGCCGCCGACGCCCGCCGCCTCGAGCGAGGCTTCGTAGGAGGCCGGATGAATGATGCCTGGACCGGGGCCGTCAACGCCGGGGCCGGGATGCTGGAGCATCGCTGCGGGGGGCAGAACATTGGTGTGCGGGGTGGCAACCGGCCGGATCTGGGCCAGGCCGGTGAACGGCGAATTCGCCGGAATCGTGCAGCCCGTCAGCGTCGCCGCGATCGACATGCCGACGAAGCCCTGCAGACGTCGCTTCAGCATCGCAATACCTCCAGGAACCCGTGCCGGAACGGTCGTTTGCGGCCGTCAGGAACGGCCTGTTCCGGCATGGGCCGGAAAGAGCCGATTCCGTAGACTCACCGCCGGCGACGAAGCCGGAGAACGGCCCCGACGGGACCATTCACGAGAGATGTTTCGACGCTTGGACGGTGGTTTCTTTGGCAAAATCCTCAAAGTCGGCCCGACTGTGACGATCCCAACCCACGCCAAACCTCCCGTCTTCCGCCGTCGCCTGGCGGCGGCCGCCCTGGTCGTCGCGCTCCTCCCGGCCGGGACCGCCCCCACCGGCGGCGACGAACCGGCGGCGAGCGTCTACAGCCGGGGCCCGGATGGCGCGGCCACCCCGGCGGCGGCCCCGACGGAGGATGCGGCCGCCCAGGCGGAAAGAATCGTCGCCAGTTCGCTGGCCGTGTTCGCACGCGCCAAGGCCGTGTCGCTCAAGATCCGCCAAAAGGCCCGCGTGGGCGACCGCGTCCTCGTGGGCACGGGCCGTTACATCCAGTCGGGGAAGGGGGAGGAGCAGCGGTTCCGGTTCGACTCCACGCTGACCTGCGACACCGAGACATTCGAGCTGACGGAGGTCTCCGACGGGCTGTTCTGCTGGATGCACCAGCACAACGGCGAGGAGCCGGCGACCCTGCAGCGGATCGACGTGCGCCGCGTTCGCGGCAAACTCTCCGCGCTCAAGGCGCCCGATGCCGCCGATGGCACGGCCTACCTCGGCGGACTGCAGCGAACGCTGCGGCTGCTCCGCCACTGGTTCCGATTTTCGGAGGCCACGCCCGGCGATCTCGAAGGCACGCCCGTGTGGATCGTGCAGGGCAACTGGGCGCCCGATCATCTCGGGATCGTGCTCCCCGAGTTGAAAGACCGCATCAAACAGCCCGGCGGCGTGGGGCCGGCCGATCTGCCGGATGGCGTGCCGTGGAGCATCCGCCTGTCGATCGGCAAGTCGGATCTGGTGCCGCGACGCATCGAATGGCTGGCCATCCCCGGCAGGCGGCCCGTCGCCGACGCGACTCCGGAACCGATCGGCGTCATGGACCTTCACGACGTGGAGCTCAACGGGCCCGTCGATGCCACGGCATTTTTCTATCAGCCCGCCACGGAAGGGCTGATCGACATCACCGAGATGTACGTCAACGGCCTCGGCCTGATGCGGTAGCGGCAGGCCGACCCGCTGCCACGAGCTTCTCGGCGGCATCGATGGCCGAAAGCATGCTCGACGGATCGGCGAGACCGCGACCGACGATGTCGAAGCCGGTGCCGTGCGCGACGCTCGTGCGGACGAGCGGCAGTCCGAGCGTGATGTTCACCGCACGGTGCATGCCGAGCAGTTTGACGGGGATGTGACCCTGGTCGTGCTACATCGCGACCACGCCGTCGAATTCTCCCCGGCTTGCCCGCAGGAAGAGCGTATCGGCCGGCAGGGGGCCCGTCGCGGCCACCCCGGCGGCCGCGAGCCGAGCCACGGCGGGAGCCACGATCCGTGACTCCTCGTCGCCGAACAGTCCGCCTTCGCCACCGTGCGGATTGACCGCGGCGACCGCGATCCGAGGCGGGCGGCCGAGCAGCGCGGCAAGCAGCCCGGCCAGCCGCAAGCCCGCCGCCTCGATGCCGGAGGACGACAGCCGCTCGACGGCGGACCGCAGCGACTCGTGGAGCGTGGCGTGGACCACGCCGAGGCCCGCGGCGCGGCCCGCCTGGGGATCGGCCGGCAGCCAGAGCATCATCGATGCGGCCGCGTCCGGCAGGCCGCAGGCCCGCGCGAGCAGTTCGGTGTGCCCGGGCACGTCGTAGCCGGCGGCGTGCAGGGCCTCCTTGTGCAGTGGTCCCGTGACGAGGGCGTCGGCCAACCCGCGCCGCGTCGCCGCAAACGCCGCCTCGACGGCACGCGCCGCCGCCAAGCCACCGGCCGCCGAAATGACACCGGCCTCGATCGGCCCGCCGGCCCCGGCCGCGGGTCCGGAATCGACGACCAGCAGCGTGCGACCCCCGGAGGGCCGCGGATCGTCGGCGGCCACCTGCTCCACGGCGAGTGCGGGCATGCCCCTGCGGCGGGCGAGCACATCGGCCAAGCATGCCGGTTCGGCGAAGACCCGCAGCCGCGCGGTGGCGTGCGCGGGAGTGGCGGCCCAGGCGAGGGCGACCACTTCCGGACCGATTCCGGCGGGGTCGCCGCAGGTCAGCGCAAGCACGGGAGGGGCGTGTATCTGCTTCATCGCGGGAGGGGTTGATGGTGCCGGTGGATCGCTTCAGCCTATAACGTTCATTGGGGCCGTGCATCGGCCTCCCGGCACGATTCCGAGCGGGCCGGACAACGAGACGCGCGAGGAGATTCAAACGGTATGGAGCGGGTGTTCACGCGGGCGGCGATTTTCGCCCTGACGCTCTTGGCGGCGACGGCGGCCGTCGGGCTTTGGCTCGGGGATCTGCATGGGGTGACCGAGCCCGCCGTGCTCCGCTGGGGCACCGTCCATCGCCTGTCGGGGGTCTTTGCGGCGCTCTCCGTGGTGCTGGTCAACAGCCTGACGGTGACCTACTTCATCGGGACCGGGCGGTGGTGCCGGGAGGTGGTCGAGGCGTATGGGCTCGACGACGAATTCATCGCCCGCAGCGGCCGACTCAAGCGGGCCGCCTTTCCCTTCGCACTCGCGGGCATGCTCGCCGTGGTGGCGATCGTGGCGTTGGGGGGCGCGGCCGATCCGGCGGCGGGCCGCAGGGGGAGCAGCGACTGGGTGACGCCGCACCTCATCGGAGGCCTCGGCCTCGCGGCGGCCATCGCCTGGTGTTTTCAAGCGCAGATGCCCGGCATCCGCGGACAGCAAAAGCTGATCGACGACATTGTCGCCGAGGTGCGACGCGAGCGGCTCGCCCGCGGACTCGACGTCGAATCGGCCGGCCCCGCCGCGGCCGCCGCGGGGGACTCGGCTTAGCCGACCGTGCACCACGTCCGCGCGGGCAGGACGCGAAGATCAGCGACCGGGAAAAGCCCCCGGCGTTTCCTCCGCTCGATCCAGTGGACGAAGGTCGGGAATGACTCTGTCCGTGGACCTTCAGCGATCCTGAGCGGGGGCGGCGGCCGGAGCCGTGATCGCGTTTTGCGTGTGGGCGCCATGGGCATGCGATGACCGCTCCAAGGCGGTGATCCCCCAGGCGATCGCCAGACCCATCGCCAGCGCGGTGGTCAGCAACACGCGGTCGTGACTGTGAAACTGCACCTCCGGCAAGAGATCTGCCGCGGCGATGCACAAAAACGCCCCGGCCGCCATCGCCATGGCGATGCCGAGCACTGCGTCCTGCCGCCCGCCAAAAAGCGCGAGGCTCGTGAGAAAGCCGAAGGCGCCGATCGGCACGACGGCCGCGTAGAGCGCGTTGACCAGGAGCCTCGTCCGTGGCGAGGCTCCGGCGTCGATCATCAGCGTGGCGATGATGCCGGCATCGAACGGCTTGTGGAGGAGGATCGCGAGAAAGGTCGCGAACCCCGCCAAGAGCCCGACGCCGTGGGCGGCATCCGCCCCCACCGAGGCCGCCAGAGCAGCTCCGTCGGCGAGACTGTGCAGGGCGAGACCGGCAAACGCGCCGCACCAGGCGAACGACCGCACGGCAGGGGCGGCGGCGTGCTCATGCCCATGACCGGCGTCATCGCCATGGCTGCCGTGGTCATGGCCGCAGCCACCGTCGGCGGTGTGGTGGGCATGCCCGTGAAAGGCCCGCTCGAGCAGAAACATGAGAAAGAAGCCGGCCAGCACCCACCCCATCGTCTTTTCGATGTCGCGGTCGAGCTGCATCCAGGCATGGGGCAACAGGTGGAGCATCCCCACACCGAGCAGCACGCCCCCGGTCAGCGACAGGAGCACCTGCATCGGCCGATGGCCGAGGGACAGGAACGCCAGCGACGCCCCCCCCGCGAAGGCGGCGGTCGCGATCAGCAGGAGTTCCACCACGAGGCTGGCGAAAGCCGTCGCGTCGGGAAGCGTGGTGGCAAGGAGCATGGTGCACACGGCGGGGGTTGGAACGACTGTCGGGCCATGATCCCGTCACCGGCTGCACGAAACAAGGGCCGGCACCTGATGGGCCGCGGATCATTTCATCAGCCGCCGATGGATGCGGCGGGTGTCGCCTCGGGAAACCCTCGGCGTTTTCACCGTTCGCTGATCTTCGCATCCTGCGCGTGCAGGCTTGCCCGCCAGTCCGCTATCGCCGGAACTGCGACTGCGGATATTGCTGTGGCTGCTGTTGCTGCTGGTAATACGTGCGGGTGGCGTGCTGCATGTGCTGGCGGACATTGGCCATCCGCTCGGTCCAAGCCGCGTCAGCGGCCGCGATGCCGCCGAGCACGATCACGATCGCGTAGGAGATGAGGTTCGGCCAGAGCTCCGTTCCGGCGGCCTTCATCGCCGTCCCGAACGACTTCTTCACCTTCGGTCCGAAAAGCCCGAGCCTGACGGCCCAGATCTCGTCGAGCACGAGGTGCGTGAGAAAGCCGAGCAAGACGGCGCTGGCGACGAAATAGCGGTGGAGCGGCTCCTCGGAGGAAAATGCGAGGAACGTCACCTGGCCTGCGATCGCCGCCGCGGGGAGGCTGTGAAACATGCCGCGATGCCGCGCATGGTTCTCGAGCAGCCAGGTCATCCCGAACCGGACCGTCAAATAGATAGCCACTCCGACGAGAATCATCGCCTCGAGCGGCAGGCCCCACTGTTGGAAGCGGTGGATCATCAGCAGCGGAACCAGGGCCGCGGCAAACGCCACGCTCTCGCGAAGCGGCGTGCCCGGGCCGCTGTCGAGGTCGGGCAGCATGCCGGAAACCGCGCACAGCCCCGTGCCCAGGGCGCAGGTCATGGGCGGCATGTCGCCCAGATACCAGGCGGCCGCGCCGTAGCCCGCACCCACTAAGGATGAGCCGGTGATGTGCTCGCGGAAGCCGGGCACGCTGAGATTCCCCCAAGGAGAGCGACCGAGCGGATTCCCTTCCGTCCAGCGCACTCCGTCGTTCGTATCGACCGTTGCCCGTCAAAGGGACAGCCGACACCGCGCCGCATCCCCTGCACCGCCGAAAGCAAACGTTCGGAACTATCACCTTTTCAATGGACGGATGATTGAACCGCAAAAGGCGGAAGTCTGGGGAGGCTGGGCGATCTGCACGGCCGCCGACTCCTTGCCGGCGTGCGGATGAGTGCCCTGCGCAAGATGGGAAAGACGTGTCTGCAGTGCCTCGTGTAACGGCATGATCCTGCCTTCGAGGACTCTGTTTCTGGGCTTCGTCCGCCGGCAGGTCGGTCTCTACACTCCGTCGCTCGCATGGCCGTGGGATCCCAGGAGACGCTGCTCGATGTCGATCGAAGGCTACGACCTGGTGATGCTGGGGATACTCGCCGCGGCAGCGGTCCTGGGCTATTTCAAGGGCATCGTCTGGCAAATCGCGTGGATCGCCGGCATCGCAGCCAGCAGCTTTCTCGCCCTGCGGTTCAGCGGCTCCCTGGCTCCGCTTGTGGGTCAGTCGGCCCCCTGGAACCGGCTGATCGCGATGCTGGCAATCTACGTGGGCACGTCGCTGGGCGTGTGGCTGGTGTTCCGCGTGATCTCGGGCGCGATCAACGCCGTCCACCTCTCGGCATTCGACCACCAACTCGGCCTGGTCTTCGGCCTGGCAAAAGGCGGGCTGATCTGCGTCGTGGTCACGTTCTTCGCCGTCACGCTGGCCCCTGCCTACCGCAACCAGATCGTCAGCAGCCGTAGCGGCCGGCTCGTGGCCGAAATCATCGTCCGGGCCGACGACCTGCTCCCGCCGAACATCGCGGAGCCGGTGCAGCCCTTCGTCAAGCAGTTCGAGGACCAGTTTCGGCAGCCGGGAGCCGGCGTCGCCGCCCCGCCGCAGCCAAACGGCCTGGCCCAGCCGTCCGCGCTCAAAGCCATCTGGGAGAGCGTCACTTCGCCGACAGCCTGGACGGGCAACGCCGCCGCACCGGCGACGCTGGGGCAGGGGGGGCAGCAGGCCGTGCCCGCCGGCTTCACCTCGCCGACGGCCTGGGGCGGCCCGGCAGCCACGACCATGCAGCCGCCACAACCGACACCGCCGGCCACGAGCGGATTTCCGAACCGGCCGCAGTACCAGCAGCCGCCGGGGCAGTTTCCGGTCGGCGCACAGACGCCGCTCCCCATCCGCTGATGAGACGTCGGCATGCCGGGCACGGGCTCGCCGACGGACCGCGACTCGCCGCCCGCACGGGCATGGCGGCGTGGTGTTCGCCACGACGTTCGGGCTCTCGTGGACATCGGGCGGGCAGGGGGAATGAGCCTAGAAAACAAGGCGAAAACGCTTGGCCGAAACGGACATAAGAGACATTATCGGACGTTGGGGAGAGGGGCTGTTTCGTGGCTGATTGCTATGTTCACCGCCATGGAACCCACCTGCTCCGATCCAAACAGAATCCCGCTCGCAGATCTCGTGGCGGCTGTCCGCCGGTTTCGTGACGACCGCGACTGGGCCCAGGTCCACACGCCGAAGAACCTGGCCGCGGCGACGGCCATCGAGGCGGCGGAACTCCAGGAGCGGCTGCTCTGGAAGACAGACGCCGAGGTCGATCAGGATCTGGCCGACCCGGCCAAGCTGGCTCTTGTGGCCGACGAGATCGCCGATGTCGTGATGTTCGCCATGCTCCTGGCCGACCGGCTGGGCATCGACCTCGCCGAGGCGATCACTGCCAAGCTCGCGGCCAACGAGGCGAAATACCCGGTCAACCTCGCCCGCGGCAACGCCCGCAAGTACACGGAACTCCAGGGCGGCTGAGCCGGCGGGCCAAGGCAGCCACGCGACCAAGAAAGCCGCCGCGTTGCCTGCCGCGCGGACGCCCGCTACGATGTTCACCGGTACAGTATCCGGAGAGTCCTGCGAGGTCTGCCGTGAACGCCGACACCATCCGCGACTACCTCCGCCGCGAGCCTTTCGAGCCGTTTGTGATCCGGATGTCGAATGGGGAAGCCCACGAGATCCGACATCCAGAGTGCGCGTTTGTCATGAAGACGAAAATGATCGTCTACTATCCCGACGACGACCGTAGCGTCACCTGCGCACTCATCCATATCAACAGCGTCGAGGCGCTGCAGGCTAGCTAACTGATCCGGACACGACGGTCACAGTGCCCGTGCCGATCCATGCGGAACTCAAACGCGGAACGCTGCGGGCGATCGGCCTGCTCCGCGAAAAAGGCCGGAAGCTCCACCCGCCGTGGCACCATGGAGGCCAGATGGAGAGGCTCCCCATGACCGAGTACGACGGGCTCTTGGCAGTCGATCTCGTGCTCCGGCGGGAAGACCTCGATCGCGCCGGCGAGGCGCTGGCCAAGGCGGGATTCATCCGCCGCCGCGTCGCCGGCATCGAGATGTTCCTCGACGGGCCCGATGCAAAGGCCCGCGACGCGGTGCGCGTGACTGGCCGGCACGGTATCCGGCCGAGCTCGCCGCGCGGCTGCAGCACCTGATCGAAACGCCCGACGGCTGACCGGCCCGGCCATGCCGCTCATCCGCCGTCAGCCGGCCGCTTCGCCCTCGAGAAACATCCCCATCCGGCGGAACTTCTCGTACCGCTCGTTGACGAGCTGATCCCGCGGCCGGGCCAGGAGCTCGCGGAGTGATCTCGCCAGATACATCTTCAGCCGGGCCGCCATCCGCCGCGGATGCCGATGGGCGCCGCCGGCGGGTTCCTCGATCACGGCGTCGATCACGCCAAACTCCTTGAGATCGGCCGACCGGAACCGCAGCGCTCGGGCGGCATCCGCCTTGAACTCCACGCTCTTCCAGAGGATGCCCGCACAGCCCTCGGGGCTGATCACGCTGTAGTAGGCGTGCTCCATCACGGCCACCCGGTCGCCCACGCCGATGCCGAGCGCGCCGCCGGAGCCCCCCTCGCCGATCACCACGCAGACGATCGGCACCGGGAGCGTCGCCATCAGGAACATGCTCTCGGCGATCACCTGGGCCTGGCCGCGCTCCTCGGCCCCGATCCCCGGATAGGCGCCGGGCGTGTCGATCAGGCAGATCACCGGCAGGCCGTATTTGGCCGCCAGCTTCATCTTGCCCATCGCCTTGCGGTAGCCCTCGGGATGGGCGCAGCCGAAGTGGCAGGCCTGCCGCTCGGCGAGCGTTTTGCCCTTCTGATGGCCGATCACCATCACCTTGTATTGGTCGAGTTTGGCGAAGCCCGACAGGATGGCGGGATCGTCGCCGAACGACTTGTCGCCGTGGAGCTCCACGAATTCGTCGAACACGAGATCCAGATAGTCGCTCGTCTTGGGCCGGTTGGGATGCCGCGAGACCTCGACCGTCTGCCAGGGATCGAGCCCGCCAAACACCTTCTTCTGCACCTCCACGAGCTCCCGCTTCAGCCGGCGGAGCTCCTCGGGCTGCTGGCCGCCCAGGGGCGCCGCCTCGAGGGCGGCGATCCGGTCTTCGATCTCGTAGATCGGCTTCTCGAGCGGCAGTCGATGCAGTCCGGCGGCCATCGGTGGTCTCTTGCGGGGCGGGGTGGACAGGCCCAAGAGTTTCCCCGCCACGGAAACCCCGCGTCAACCGGGAAATCGGCCGCCGTTTCCCGGGCCCCCCTGCACCGCTCCCGCGGTCGGGGGCATCCCGCCGGTCAGACGCCCGCCCGTTCAAGGAGCCGGATCGCCCGGAGCTGTTGCAGCACGTCCTTCATCGTCCCCGGCCGCTCCGACGGCTTCTTGGCGAGCATCTGCCGGAGGTATTTCGAGATGCTCGTCGTGGCGTTGTTGTTGAAGGCGTCCACTGCCGGCACCGTCGCCGAGACGTGCTTGTTGAGCAGGTCGTTGGTGTCGGTCCCCGTGTAGGGGGGCCGGCCGGCGAGGAGTTCGAAGAGCACGCAGCCGAAGGAGTAGATGTCGGACCGGGCGTCGAGGCACTCGCCGCGGATCTGCTCGGGCGACATGTAGCTCGGCGAGCCCTGCGGCGGCGTCTTGCCGCCGAGAAGCTTGCCGAGCATGCCGGACGCCCGCGCGGAGATCGCGAGATCGATGACCTTCGTCTGTCCGTCCGCGGCGGCCAGCACGTTGTCCGGCTTCACGTCACGGTGCACCCAGCCGCGGGCATGCATGTGGTCGAGCGCGAGAGCGATCTCGGTCACGATCCGCTGGAGCCGGGGCGCGAGCGATTCGACACCGGAGGCGATCTGCTTCTTGAGGTTCGGCGTCGGGAAATACTCCATCACGAGGTGCGGCAGGCCGCCGTCTTCCGTGAATCGGTCGATCTTGATGATCGTCGGATGGTCGAGCGACTTCGCGACCTTGAGCTCGTGTTCGAGGAGCTTCCGCTGGCCCGCGTCCTTGGCCATATCGGGCACGACCACCTTGATCGCCACCTTCGCCCGGGCCTTCGTGTCGAGGGCCTCCCAGACCTGGCAGTGTTTGCCGACGCCGATCTGCTGCACGAGCTTCAGGGAGCCGAGTTGTTCGGGGAGTTTGGCCATCATCCAGCTTCCAGCGCGGAGGTCAGTGATTCCCACCCGGAATCGAGTTCGATCGACACCAGCACGAGTCCCTGCGGTGGCGCCGTCGGCCCCGCGGCGGGCCGACTGCGGGCGGCGAGCGCCTGCCCGAGCCACTCGGGCGGTTGTTTTTCGGCGCCGACCATCGCCAGCGAGCCGGCGATGATCCGGACCATGTTGTACAAAAAACCGTTGCCCTCGACCTCGATCCAGACTTCGGAGCCGGCCGCGTCGTCCGACACGGGCGGCCGCTCGACCCGGAGTGCATGGATCGTGCGGACCTTCGTCCGCCGCGGCGACAGGGTGCTCTCGAAGCTCGTGAAATCGTGCTCGCCCACGAGTGCCGGGGCCGCCGCCCGCATCAGATCGATGTCGAGCCGGCCCCGCCAGTGCCAGACGAGATGCCGCTGCAACACGGGCCGCCACGGGGCGTCGTGAATCCTGTAGCGATATCGCTTGCGGAGGGCCGCCGTCACCGGGTTGAAGTCGGGGGCGACCTCCCGCCCCTCGCGGACGGTGATGTCCGAGGGCAGCAGGGCGTTGAGTGCCTTCACCCAGACCGCGGCGGAATGGCCGCTCACCGAGGTGAATGCCGCGACCTGATCGAGCGCGTGCACGCCCGCGTCGGTACGGCTCGCTCCCCGGGGCAGGATCTCCTCGCCCGAGATCGACCGGATCGCCTCGGCGATCGCCCCCTGCACCGTCGCCACGCCGGGCTGCGCCTGCCAGCCCGCGTAGCGGCTCCCCTCGTAGGCGAGTCGCAGGGCGATCCGCCGGCCCGCGGCCGGCCGGGAGTCGCCGCCGGACGGGCTCGTCATTCCCGCACCGGCCGCCCCGCCTTCATCCCGGCGGGCCGCACGCCGTGCTTGGCGAGGTATTCGGCGATCTGCACCGCGTTGGTGGCC
>SXGQ01231026.1_pt1 | contig 25038 bp, 18 predicted proteins | sample 3178371 | NCBI WGS metagenome assembly SXGQ01 (sample SAMN11356859, study PRJNA531348) | freshwater metagenome | isolation source: freshwater sample F1-20 | place: China: Fuxian Lake, Yuxi | collected 2017-12-25 | reverse complement strand
CCCCAGCCCTGCATTGCCCCTACCGTCTCCCTGCTCAGCATCCCGCGCCGCTCAAACAGCCCCAGCACCCGCTGCCGCACTGCCGCCTGCACCCGCTCCACACATGCTTCATCCACCTCAGCCCTGCGAAACACCAGCCCCTGCCGCCCCTGCGCCACCACCCCGTCCAGCATGCACAAATGCAAATGCACGTGTGCTTTCAGCTCGCGCCAAAGCGGTGCACAAACAACACCCCGCCGCTACGGCCTGCCGCCGTCATGCTTGTGCTCGCTCCCGCTGCCGCGCGCCGCACTTCGCTCATCGCAATCCCCGCCACCCGCTTCAAGCAGTCTGCAATGAATCACGCGGCCGCGGGCGGACGGTCGACGATCTGCGCCGCCGCAATCTCGCCGAGCACGTAGCAGGCGAGATTAGTGTTGTGCATCACGGTGTCGGGGAATGCACTCGAGTCGATCACCATTAGCCCGGTCGTGCCGTGCACGCGAAGATCGGCACCTACGACGCTATCGGCCGGATCGCTCCCCATCCTGCACGTGCCACTTTGATGGTGGGCAGAGCCAAGATTGCCGATCAGATGCTCCCGAATGTCGATATCCGGCCGCATCCAGGTCGCCTGCTGGTCGCGGAACGGCTTAGTCGCGAGCAGCGCGCGCGCTGCCTCCCAGCTACGGCCGAAGCGTTGGACATCCTCATCCGCCGCGAGGTAATCGTGATCGATGTCCGGTGCGGCCGTCGGATCGATGCTCGTGATCTCGACGCTGCCTCGCGACTCCTGACGGCACAGATAGGTCCAGAGACCGCAAATACCCTCCTCCGCGTCGGCCGGGAACGGATGGGTCTGCCACTCGGGTTCGAGACCACGCATTGCGGGGCCGCGCCAGTTAGTCGCGAAGAAACGACCCGTCGTTGCCGCAATACCCGGCGCATGAAACATAAATGCAACACCCGGATGGTCCGTGAGGCCGCATCCGACAGGCAGTTCGCAAACCAAAGAGATTCCAAGTCTGCGAAGCAGTCCAGCTGGCCCGATGCCGGAGCGCTGGAGGATCGCTGGCGAGTTATAGACGCCCGCTGCCATCACGACCTGCTCGCTGGCGCATTCGTGCGACGTTCCCGTCTGGTCAATCCAGCGCACGCCGACCGCTCGCCCGTTCCGCATCATGACGCGATCGACGAGCGCCTGCGCACGGATCGTCAGATTGGGCCTCGGCCGCGCGCCACGCAAATAGGTCACAAGCGTGCCTTGGCGGACTTCCTTGAAGCGATTGTGCGGCATCGCACCGAACACGTCGGAGTGTGAATCGATGCCGTTCAGGTCCTGCACAGGCCGGATCCTCAGCGCTGCGCATGCTTCGGCAAAGACTTGATTTACTGGCGCCCAAGCGCTCGGCTTGTAGCGCTGGATCACGATCGGGCCGTCGTGACCGTGGATCGGCTCCGCACCGTGTTCAAGGTCGGTCTCGATCCGCCTGAACCAAGGCAGCATTGACGCCCAGTCCCAGCCACGATTGCCAAGCGACGCCCAGCGATCCATGTCAAACGGCGCGGGGCGCGCTGCGATCGTCGAGTTCACCATCGATGAACCGCCGACGAGGCGACCGCGCGGGAGCAATATCTGCCGCCCGCCTCGCCGTCCGGCGCGATCACGATCCTGAAATTCCCAGTCGAACTCCGGCAGTCCCGGCACCAGCCAGCTGTGCTCGCCGCTGACAGTAAACAAAGGCGGCCTCATGGCCTCGTTGGGGAAATCACGCCCTGCCTCAAGCAGAAGTACACGCCGGCCAACATCCTCGCTCAATCGAGCCGCTGCCACACCACCGGCCGATCCGGCTCCCACGACTATCACGTCAAAATGTTCCATTGCACCCTCCTTCGGGCTGCTAAAAGTGAAGCTAGTGCCAGCCATTACGCATAGAAAACAATCCGAGACCCCCCCCTTCAAAAAAGTGGTTCGAGAGCCTACGGTCATAACTCCGTTTCAAGGATTTCGATCCACAGATGCTAATCAGAGCAGAAAACCAGCTACATTTCTCCGGAACACGCGGGGGATAACTTGGTGAGGGAACGAGAGGTGGCGCACGCTACTTGCGCAGACCGTAGGCAAAGTGCCTGCGCCCCGGGGCCAAGCAACCAGCGTTGCCGACTCTCGAAACTCACGACATCAAGCACTTCCACGTCACCGAGGCGCTATAAAACGCTTGCTCCCCCTCTGCACCGGTGACATAGCTGGTGGAGTAAACTTAATGCTCATTCCGATATCACATCTTACCCTAGATCTTGTTCAGTAACACTCTGAGCATACATCACAGTAACCAAATCTTTGCCCCGGATGCCATTTCTGCACCACAAGATTACCAGTTCAATGCCGCATCCAACTCCCATTCCGGAACCGGCTCTGCATCCGCACCCGCATAATGCAAAACACAATTATGCATGGCTTCCGCTGCTAGGTTTGCCGTCTGGTCAAACTCTAGTTGAGGGATGACCTAAACCGCTGCTGGAGCAACGAGCTTAAGTCCATTCCACTTCACTGGTGATGACCGCGCTGATGCAGTTACCGGTGCGTTTACTAGACTTCAAATTAACGGTCCGTAAGCTGCAGGCAATCCTCCGATGTCAGGGAAGCAGGACGGTCTTGACGACGACGGGGTCCTGTGCGGTCCGATGGAAGGCCTCCACGCCTTCCTCAAGCGGAACGGCGAGGCTCACGATACGCTCGACCTCCACGGCCCCAGATGTAATGAGCTCGATGGCGCGGACGACCGCTGATCGCGTCACGCCCACACTGGCGTGGATGGTCAGGCTGTTCCAGACAACCTTGAACTCGTCGATCTCCACGACACGCCCGACGTTGCCCAGCCAAACCATCTGGCCACCCGGCGCGATCACGTCCACGGTTGTCTTCACTGACGCACTTGAACCGACCGCCTCCACCGCGACGTGGACGCCCTGCCCTCCAGTCATCGCGCGCACCTGCTTCAAGGTCTCTGGGTGGTTGGGATCAAGGGCAATGGTGGCCCCCATGGCGAGAGCCAGCTGGCGCCGCGTCGCCTGCGGCTCAAGCACGATGAGGTGCCGTGGCCGATGCTGCGCCATGACAGCGATAGAGAGCAGTCCGATCGGCCCGGCGCCAACAACCGCGACTGTGTCGCCCGCGTGCACCGTCGAGCGCGACGTGCCCTTTACCACGACAGCGAGCGGCTCGATGAGTGCGGCCTGAAGGAACGTAACGTCGTCGGGAAGCGGGACGGCGGTCCGCGCCCGGATGGACACCCGCTCGGCGAACGCCCCTGGCAGATCCGCGCCATACACCTTGCGGTTCGGGCAAACATCGAAGGCACCAGCGAGACAGGCTGAGCATACGCCACACCAGACCATGGGCATGATGAAGATCCGATCGCCCAGCTTTACGTTCGAAACGTCGGCACCGACGGCCTCCACCTCGCCGGACGCTTCATGGCCCATCACGAGGGGCGGCACACGGCGGCCGCCTTTGCCGGTGTAGCCATGGGTATCGCTGCCGCAGACGCTGGCGGCGCGCACCCGCACAACGACAGCATCTAGGCCTTCGAGGACCGGATCGGGCTGATCCACGATCTCTAGCACGCTTGGAGCGGTTAGCAACATAGCCCGCATGGATCAAATCCCGTCTGGTAGCGTGCCGCCCACGCTAGCGCCTAAAGCTTCGGCCAGCCGGCGCCGGCAGCCTTCACTTGACGAACGTAGTCGGTGAGCATTGCCTCTGCGTGCGCACCGCGCAGGAACGGATGACCGATGAGCACGATATCCGCGCCAGCCCTCACATACGAGACTGCCGTCTCAGTATCGAAGCTGATCACTCCCACTGGCACATCGACAGCCGCCTTGACCAGCGGGACAACCTTTGCGGTGTCGTCACGACTCGGATCCTCCGCGTATGAGTCGCCACCAAAATGGACGTACACCAAGTCCGCCCCCATAGCCACGACCTGCCGTGCCCGCACCACCGGATCATGCGCTGCGTACAAATCCACTACCACCTTGATGCCCGTGTCATGGCCGCCAGCTACGGCCGCGCGGATAGTCGCATCGCTAGCGGTTCCGCACACAGAGACGTAGTGGGCACCATGTTCCGCCGCGAATAAAACGTATTTGCGGGCGCCGTCCACGATCTTGATATCTGCGAAGATCGACCGGTCCGAAAATTCTCTGGCAAAGCTGGCGATTGTGGTCAGGCCACCGAAGAGGATTAGCGGAGTACCAACCTCGAGCCAATCCACACCTGCCCGAAGCGCCATTCGAGCAACCTCGATAGCCTCCTCCGTCGTAGGAATGTCCACGGAAACTTGAATAATGGGGCGGCGAACGGCACCACCTTTGAACAAATCGCCCGAGCCCGCCGCCTCGCTTTTGGATAGAAAATTCAAAGTAATATATTCCAATTTATATTACACCCGACCGCCCGCTCTTGTCAACTACTACTTTGCGCTAATCACCCCCCAACCAATAGTCTCATATCAACAGACTCTTGACGTCTGTCCGTCCTCCTCCGAGCTTTTTGCCACGGGGGCTGACCTGAATCGCTCAACATCTCCGACAGCGCTACAGCAGTCGCCCAACCGGCGCAAATTTTTTCTATTATCAAGGCACTAAAGAGAAGTAAATCCGCCATCCACCATCAAGTATGTTCCTGTCATATAAGACGATTCGTCAGATACCAGAAAGAGGATGGGGTAAGCAATCTCACGAGCGCTCCCGACTCGGTTGAGAATCGCTTTCGCTCCCTCTTGAGCGCTAAACGTCTCGAGGGTCAATCCCATCTTCGTGATGTGGCGAATCGACGACGCCGTGATGATGGTGCCCGGGCATACGCAGTTGACCCGAATCTTGAAAGGGGCGAGATCCAGAGCCATATTGCGGGTCATTTGTACGATTGCCGCCTTGGTTGAGCTGTAGACGAAGAAGTCTGGTTGGGCGATCCAGCTTGAAATTGAGCCCAAATTAACGATGGCTCCCCCGCTTCCGTTCATTTTCATGTAATCAGCCGCGTATTTAGTACATAAGGCGGTTCCGATGACATTGACCCGCAGGGAATGCTCGAAATCCTCCACCGTAGCGCCAAATCCTTTTAGAACGAATGCCGCTGCATTATTGACGAGAATATCCACGCGTCCATACGCCCTAGCAGCTTCGTCGGAGATCCGGCGAGCATCCTCCTCTTTAGAGACATCAGCCTGCACGAACAAGGCCTTCCCGCCATTACCATGAATTGCCGCAAAAGTTTTTTTTCCTCCTGCTTCGTCGACGTCGGCCAATACTACTGTTGCGCCTTCCTCAGCAAAAAGGAGCGCGGTTGCCTCGCCAATCCCAGAACCGGCACCTGTCACGATCGCAACTCGGTTGTGTAGCCGCACTATATTCCCTCCATGTAACTTGTTCCAATTATAATGTGAGAGCTAGGTCAACACTGTTTGACGCGGCAGCGGCGAATTGACTACGCCACCGAGCCACGTCGCACCGCCTCTAATATAAAACACTTTGAACTCATTTTTTACTTGATAATATTTTACACAGTAACAAGTTTTTGTCAAGCACTACTCTAGGTTGGACTGTACTCCGGCAAAAGTGTCACGTTCAAAGTCAACTTTTGCTCGATATTTGGAATAATCTCAGCCACGTAACAAAACCAAACTGCACAATGTCTTCAATCCGGCATTGTAAGTTCTAAAAGTTCAGTGCTCTCTGCAAGCGGCTGGACCACGGCAGCCGGGAGCGCACCTGCGCCCCTTCTCCAGCCCACACCAGCCGCTCCGCGGCAAACATCGGCAGCACGATATCGCAACAGCTGCTCGCGCCCCGCGAAACACCAGCCCCTGCCGCCCCTGCGCCACCACCCCGTCCAGCGTGCACAAAAGCAAATGCACGTGTGCGTTCAGCGTCGCGCCAAAGCGGTGCACAAACAACGCCCGGCCGCTGCGGCCTCCCGCCACTGTGCTAGAGCGGCCCAGCCTGCGCTTCGACTTGTGAATTTCCCGTTCCGTGACTTTACGAGAACAGACCGCGGGTATGCCGGGCACCCGGATCGCCACCCATAATTCAGACTTGGTGTAGTGGTCGCGGAGACTATTCCCTCGCGAGTCATATCAGCTTGGTTCAACGTCTTCGCATACCGCGCCGCGGCCAGAAACCCACGTGCAAAACAGCTCGCGTAACCGCGCTCGAACCTCGACTTCGACCCTGCGAGTTTGCCACCAAGCTACATCAAGGTCGTGAAAGAGCTCCTCAATCAGATCGAGGCGTCGGAAGCCCTACAGACCACATGGACGTGGACACGCTGTTCGAGGGCCATGACGGACCAGGCAATTTCCGGCTTGACACACACCCCTTGCAACGTGGGGGCAGAGCGCTCAACCCGACGATTCAGACACTCTCCGCAGGCACGTGGCATGCGCAGGTTGCTATCGCTCTCGGTCGGATCTAAACCTTGGACGCGCAACATCAACGTGCCGATTGTGCTCCGAGCAATCCAATACGCCGTTTAACCCATCCCGTTCGGCCTCAAGTACACGCTGACGGGCACGGCAAATTCATTCAAATGGAGGCTGCGACCGACTTCGAGGGGGCATGGTGCGCCGGCCAAACATGCCCACCCGAGGCTACCAGGGGCGGACGGGCACCCCAGGGCGAGGCGTGAAGACCGGACGCCGCTCTACGACCGTCCAGTCTTCGCCATCGTGGGACTGCCTGAGCCGAACCGCGACGGAAAACCCGTCGCTAGTGCGGCTCGACGTCAAGTGCCACATCCGGTAGCCGTTCTCGTCGTGGACAACCATCGGGCCGAACACGCCCTGCGTCTCGTAGGGCGACGCCTGGTCGCCCGCGATAATCTCCTTCGGTACCGACCACGTAAACAGGTTGCGCGAGTAAGTAACCAGAATACGGTAGCGATCGCCCACGAAAGAGGAGCACCAGAGCGTCCAGCCACGCTCCGTTCGCAACACCGAGGCAAGGCTGATCAGCCCGCCATCAGGATCCGCGATCGTCTCGCCGCTCTCAGTCCACTCTCCGTCATCCGACCGGACGAAGCGCACGAGCCATGACTCGCGGCTGTTCGCCGTCGTGAAGACACGGGTGACGAACAGCGACTCCCGGCCGTCCTTCTCGACGATCCACGGATCGCGCGTCTGGTAGATACCATTTTCCGACGACGGTGCTACGAGCTCGACTACCGGGTCGCTCCACGTGACGCCGTCGGGGGAGGTGAACGAGAGGATCGCCGACATCGGCCTGTCACCCGTGGCGCACACGAACAGCCGGAAGCCGTCAGGCGTCAGGCTTGCCCACGGGCTCTCGTAGCTGTGCCACCCACCGCCGTTGATGCGCGTGCCCGGCGGGACGACCACCGCATCATCGTCGATGCGCTCCCAAGCGATGCCGTTCAGGGATGTGGCGGCCCCAATCTTCCACTCGCCCCAGAAGTCACTGCCAGAGTAGAACATCCAGTACGAACCGTCAAGGCACAGGATGCATGGGCGTCCGACCTGGCGCCCATCCCACTTGCCGAGGCCGAACGGGACGGGCGTGACGGGCAGTGCGTTAGACATTGGCGGCGCGGTTTACTCGACAACGAGCTGGTTGACGCGGTTGCGAACTGCGACGTCGAACCACACGGCAGACACTAGAACGATGCCGGTCACAACGTCCTGCCAAAGCGAAGGCAGGTTCATCAGGTTGAAACCGTTGGCGAGCCCAACGATAACAAACGCCCCGAGGAGCGCCTGATATGGGCGTCCCCGACCACCAGCTAGGCTCACGCCACCAATCGCCGCCGCGGCAATCGACCGCAGCTCCAAGCCCCGGCCGATGAGGGGCGAGGCTGCGTCGAGGCGGGCCAGATACAGCACCCCGTCAAGGAAGTAGACGAGGCCCATGATCAGGAAGCCGATCTTAATCGTGCCTGCGATGTTGACGCCGGCCAGCCGGGCATCTATGCGGTTACCGCCGATCGCGTACGCGTGGCGACCAAAGACGGTATTTTGCGTGACGATCTCAAGGACGCCGACTATGGTCACGCAGACCACCAGCATGAGCGGAATCCCGCGACTGGTGCTCAGCAAGAGCAGCGGGATCAGGAGGGTGCCGATGACAAAGATCGCAGGAACGGCCGCGCCCCGCGACCGGCTGCCAGAGTGGACCGACCGGAGAAGGGAGAAGATCCCCATCGCAGCGGCTAGAAGAATCAGCGGCGTCGCGACGATCGGAGGGACGGCGTCACGCCCCAGCGACCCAATGTAGGGGGGCGCCGGCGCAGCGGCGTTAGGGAGAACCAAGATGGCCAGCGCCGGGTAGGCAAGGAACCCAGCCAGAGTCACAATAAAGGACGCAGTTTTGAACCCGCTTCGAGACAGGCGGGTGATGACTTCGCCGTTGATGAGCGCGATCAGGACGGCTGCCGCAAGCCCAATTGGGAGCGCAATGATAGGGCTAACGCCCTCGGTGGCCGCCACGGAGCTCGTCATGTCGACGCGCTGAATCAGCAGCGCACCGAGTAGCGAGGCAATAAAAGCTACCGAGCCACCAATCGAGATGTCGAACTCGCCCATAATGAGAACGCAGGTGACGCCGCTCGCGGCAACCCCCAAGATTGCAACCTGCTTGCCGAGGTCGTAGAGGTTTCCCGGTGTCAGGAAGATGCCATTAGTCAGGTACGTGAATGAGACAACCATCGCTAGGATCGCAACAAGGAGCCCATAGAGCTGTAGGTTCTCGAACCACGTGCCGGAAGCTTGCGCCGAGGCATTCTGGCCGAGGACCTCGGCTCCCGCGCGACTACCGGTTCCCGGCTTCGAGGCCGTCATTCAGCATTGGCAGCGAGCTTTGAAGCTAAGCTGTCGTCTCCGCCTCCGAACATCAAGCTGACAATCTCCATTTGTGTAGTGTCTTTGGTGCGCCGGATGCCGGCGGTCTGACCGGTCTTGAGTACCTGAATGCGGTCGGTCACCTCGAAAATGTCGTTGAACCGGTGGCTGATTAGGATCACCGCGGAACCCCTGTCGCGTAGCATGCGGATCATGTCGAGCACGCGGGTAGCGTTGCGGAGGCCCAGGTTCGCAGTGGGCTCGTCCATAATGATGATTTTTGCCGGGAATGCGGCAACGCGCACGAGGGTGACCGCCTGCCGCTGTCCGCCGGAAAGCATCTCCGTGGAGCGGTGGAGCGCCGCACCGATCGTGCCACTGAAATCGTGGAGCGCCGCGACGGTCTGCTTGTACATCGACTGCTTGTCGAGAAAGCCGAGCCACCCGAGAATGCCCGAAAGCCTTGCCTCGCGGCCGAGGCACACGTTGGCGACTACGTCGAGGTTCCCGCACAGTGCATAGTGCTGGTGGGCCGTTTCGATACCGGCCACACGCGCTTGCAACGGCGTGTTAACATGCAAGTCTTGACCCTCGATAAGTATTTCGCCCGTGGTCGCCGGTATCACGCCAGCGAGGATCTTCATGAGCGTGGACTTTCCAGCCGCATTGTCGCCGACCACGCCGAGGACCTCATGGCGCCCGAGCGTCAGGTCGACACCACGCAGAGCCTCCACGTGACCGTAAAACTTGCCGATATTGCGCATTTCTACGACGGGCGGAGCGCCATTATTGCCCACCGTAGCGGAATTACTGGCACCCACATCTCCCGATGCGGGTGCCAGCTCCGAGCTGGAGAGAGCGCTGCCGCTCAAGGCTTTGGCGGGCGCTCCGCTTCGGCAGTCAGCTTGTACGCGTCGTCGTAGGTCATCATGCCCGGCTTCACTATCTCGTCGATGATGTTGTCTTTTGTGATCGAGATGGATTTGAACTGGAGGCCCGGGTACTTACTGCCGTCGGGCGCCGTGACTTCGATGATCGGCAGCCCGTTGATGGGCTTCGTCATATCTCCTCCAGTAGCCAGCGCGACGGCAACGGCTGCGGCGGTTCCTCCCTGAAGGGGGTACGGCTCGAAGGTGGTCATCGCGGGGTAGCCCGCCGCTATGAGCTGAACCCGCGTCGGGTCGGCGTCCTCGCCCGTGATGAACACCTGCTTATCGATGCCGGCTGCCTTGGCGGCAGCATATGCGCCGATCCCACCAGCATCCCACGAGGCCACTATAGCCTTGATGTCCTTGTTGGCGAGGGTGATTGCGGCCTCGACCTGCGTCTGCACACCGGTGGACGACCAGTCGGTGGTATGCTGCTCGGACACTACCTTGATAGCGCCACTGTCGATGAGAGGCTGCAGCACGCTGAGCGCGCCCTTCTTCTTGCCTTCGCCCACGTCGTTGCCGACGGCGCCCCAGCTAAACACGTAGTTGCCCGTGGGCGCGAATGCCTTGGCGCCCTCGGCCTGGAGCATGCCGACCTTCTCGTTGTCGCGCAGCAGCGAGAAGTCGAGGCCCGGGATGATGTTACCGTAGCCGATGACCTTGCAGCCCTTGGCTTTGGCGGCATCTAGGATCGGCTGGATAGCCAGCTCACCGAACGGGACGAGCACGAGCGCCTTAAGAGTACCGGAAGCCAACAATGCCTCAGCCTTGGCGTTCTGGAACTCCTGCGTGTCACCGTTGGTGAATGAGGTTGCGTAAGGCACGCCGAGCTTTTCCGCCTCCGCAATGAAGCCTGCCTCGTCGAAGTCCCAGCGGCTCTGAAGCTTATTGCGAAGCAGGAAGGCGATGACTGGCTTGTCCGACTGGCCCCCGGTTGCCGCGCTGGCAGGAGCTGCGGTGGCAGGAGCTGCGGTGGCAGGAGCGGGCGAGCAGGCAGCCATGATAGCTGAGAGTGCCGGCAGGGAAACAGCGAGCATAGTTCCATGTCTCAGGAACGTCCGACGGTCGATCGCGCCACTGCTCAGCTGAATTTTTAAGCCTTCGATCGATGCTTCTTGTTCATTTTTTTTCATCTTGTTTTTCCTCTAAGTATAGTAGACCGAGTAAACTTAATCTGTAGCTTGAAACCAGAACGATCTGATTGTTGAATATTAACTCGCTTTCACATAACCTCCTTTGTAAAGAGCTGTCCAGGCAAATTGCCGTACGCCACGGGCGTGACTTATATGCCCGCCCTTCAAGAATGCTGATTGCGACTTAAGGGCAGATAATACATTTCACTACGATGAATATTAATCAGGCAGACCAACTTTGTCAAGTACTACCAAATACCGAAATTCAAGCCCCCGAGCACCCGCATGTAGCACAATACAGTACTACAAATGCAAATTAACAATTTGTTATCACTACCATCCAAAAATTGGCTCATCATCAGAGATTGCAAATTTTTGCTTTCTTAAGAAGCTTGGTACTCCCGAGATGTAAAAATGCGGACTACTTGAGGTCGGAATCACCAGTCAACAACATTCTGTGCACCACACTGGTGTCTAAACCGCATCCACCCTTGCCCCGCTAGATGTGCCAGTTTTACAGAGCAAGCACTTCCTCGCTGGACGGGGTCATCCAAGCAGAGTTGCGCATGGTCGGGCGCGGACTTGTTCGGCGTGTTCACCGTCGCAAACCTTAGTCCATCTGTCAGCGGAGTACTCACAGCCAACACGTTGACTGGTCCGGGTCACCGCACTTTTCGCCGGGCAGGATATCAAGGACGGCGACCTTGGCAAGCGAGCGTCGCCCCAAAGCGTTCGGTGCCAGCCGTGACTATTTCCAACCTAGTCTCCGAACCTCCCCGCGTAGTACAGCTGTGCCATCGACCAAGCCTCCCTGCCGCATTTTGAGCCGATCACCCTGCCGGTGAAATCGTCTGCTTCGACGTGGATACCGCCGTACAGGCGCGACTGGCCGGCCTGGTCTGCTGCATCGTAGTAGGTCGCCCATTCCAACCTTATGTCGGCGGAAGGGCCTTTCTCGAACTTGAGTGTGCCGGCCTTGACCGTGTAACCGCTGGCACCCCCGGGGAAGTACTCGCTACCGGTGAAACCCGTCAGAACCGTTGCAGCAGCATGACTGAATGTACTGTGCCCCGAGATGTAGCCCTGAAACGCGGGAGTCACAAACGTGGGGAGCTGATAGGGAAGCCAGTTGACCGCAAGGATCCATTTGACGCCACCGATCTGCGTGGGTGGGTCCGTGGGGGGCCCCGCCCACGCCCTGATCGCGATCTCCCCCTCATGGCCAACCAGCGCTGCATGGCGCTGACCATGCGCGCTAGATCCTTTCGTGATGACCTCAATGAGGCCAGGCACGATGGGCAGACCCTCCTCATCGTAAGACTGTCCATTCGGGTCGCTCGACTGGCCTAGGGCGCCCATGTACCGGATCATCGAGATTGGACGCGCCCCGTCGTAGGTGCCCTTCAGGCCCCACGCAGCGATTGCCGCATCGTGGGCAGCGCCGTTAAGCGCGAAATACAACTTGACGTCCCATTCGAGCCGCTCGACGTTCGGGCCGTCATCACTGATCCTGAGGTTGGGGGAGAGCTCGTCGGAGACGAGGTTGGCAAGAACATTCCAGTGTCCGGGTGGAGTCTCCGACTTGGGTCCGTCCGCCCAGAACTCGGCCATCACTCGAGCAAAGTCGCCCTCGTTGACGACTTCGGGCAAGTACGGTTGACCAGTCACCGGATTGACTGGATGGCCCTGGCCATCATTTGCGCCGACAGAGTTGTTGCCGCGCGCGCCGGGGGAGATGTCGATCTTTGTGCCCCAAGTCGGGTCGAGCAGGCTGCTGAGGCGGATCACCTGAACTGCTTGGTCCTTAAACCTTTGGTCGGTCTCCGGATCGCCGAGCTGTGGTGGAGGCCCCGGGTCGATCGGCGGCTGCTCCCTGTCCAGATCCATCAGCGCGAAGCCCTTCACGCCGCCCCAATGCGGGCCTACGGCCTCCTGGACGCCGTCGACCACCGGAATCCCGTTTTGCGAAATCATATGCTCGATCTGAAGCGGCTGCCATCGATTTGGATCTGCCATGGTCGTGCCCGACTTGTTAACTACGAGCGGCAGATTGGCCGGCTTATAGCCGGGACTGTCATAACCGGTAGCCTCGTTCGTTCCATCTCTAAGGCCGTGGACGAGCACCGCCCTCGCGACCCGGTTGCCTACCGCCGCTGGAGTGGTGCCGTCAGTCGTGGTGATATTGACTGGGTAGCAGAGCGAGGCCATGACGGCGTCGAATTCGGAAAGCGACTGATCTGCTCCCGTTGACTTTGCGAAGCGCGACGAGAGGACTCGGTAGGCTGCGTAGCTAATCGCCTCGTTGCGGGCCGTGGCCACGTTCGACGCGCCGTATTTCTCGCGGAAAAGGTAGCCGGAGGCCGTCATGTCGTAGGCCGCCCAGGCGTCCCACATCGCCACTGACGTGTGGAACAAATTCCTAGCATGGACCGGCGGATTTGGCAGGGCGCGACGGATCGCGTTTAGGAGCGCCTCGTCCCAGCGGCGGGCAACCGACCACTCGAGATGGCTAGCAGGCGACGGGCAGGTCAGCGCTGTCTCCCACGGCCGAACGACGAAGAGCCCAGCTGTGACGAGGGCCAGCGCGACGAAGCCGGCAAATCCGCCGAGCATCATCGGCAATCGAAGGATTCGAAGACGCAAAATCATCGGCCTCAGGGGTTTGACTTCATCAGGGCTGCTGCATGAGCAACAGTCGGTCTGCCGTGACTCCGGACCTCGATGTCGTGGTGCCGTCCGGCCAGTCAATTGTGACGCTTGTGACCTGGTCCGTAGACCCTAAGCCAAAGTAGGCCTCGTTCGGAGGCCCAGTCAGATAGCTCCCTCCGCCAATCAAGGTCTGCACCCATCTACGCCCCCCGGCAATGACCGTGACCTTCGCGCCGACGACGGTGCGCCCAGCGGTCGGCTCCACGACGACAGTCAGCCAGTGACCTACCCGCTCAGTGCGATTCTCGAGGAGCTTGAAATCGAGCAGGACCTGCGACACGAGCAGGTCAGGCGCACCATCCCTGTTGTAGTCGAATGCCACGACGGCGCGTTGATCGCCCGGAATGTCGCACCCGTTGCTAGTGGCGCGGACGAACGTACCCAAGCCCGTACCCACGAAGACGTGGGCGCGATCATTCATCAGCGCTGTGCTGACCCCTCGCGTATGGACATCCATGCCCTGAGCAACAAACAAGTCATAGTACCCGTCGAGGTTGAGATCGGTGAAGGTCGCACCCCACGCCCAGCCCGCATCGCGGGCTCCAGCCGCGTCAGCGTCGTCGACGTAGGCTACCGGTCCGCCCGGACGAAGCCTCGAGCGCAACAACGCGTTCCCGCCCGGCGGGACGCCCAACTTGTGGTCGGGCTCGGTGATATTGGTGACGTAAATAGAGGGGATGCCCACGCCTTCGGGGTCAAAGAGCGTCGCGCCCATGCCGTTGCGGGTGGCCCCGAGGCCCGCCTCGACCGTAGCGTCGCGAAACGTGCCCTTGTCGTTCAGGAAGAGCACCTCTGGCGCGGCGTCGACAGCGACGTAGAGATCGGGCCAGCCATCCCCGTTGAGATCGGCGAAGATTGGTGTGAAGCTCCCCGCGCTTAGTGAACCGAGGCCGACCTGCACGGTAACGTCCTTGAACTGGAAACCGCCTAGGTTCTCAAAGAGTACATTGTGGGAGCCATAATTCTCACTTACTCCGAGGCCGATTCCGCCAGTCCAATAGGTTATGTAGATGTCGGGAAGCCCGTCACGGTTGAAGTCGGCGATACCCAAGCCTCCTACAATGATGCCCACCGGCTCGAAACCAGACGCCCCTGTGACGTTCCCGAACCGGCCGCCCCCGAGGTTCTGGTAGATTCTGGACGGCTGGAGTGCGGTGTTAGGTGAGTAGTCATTGACCGCGACCAGATCTAGAAGTCCATCATTGTTCAAATCGACAAACTGGGCGGCGCGGCTCCCGCTGAACCCCGCAAGGCCGGCCGACGCAGTCACGTCGGTGAAGCCCTCATGTGACGGACTGTGGTTGTTGTGGTATAGACGGTTCTCACGCCCCGGTTGACCCAAGAGGTAAAGATCTAGATTACCATCCTTGTTGTAATCACCGACTGCAACGCCGTTGCCGTTGTTCTGCTGCATCTCAACGCTCCTGTCAGACCCATCGACAACGGTGAGGCCGAGGGCGCCGCGAAACGCGATCCCAACGTCTGTGGTTATATCAACGCAGGCCAACTGGCTGTTGGGCCGAAAAGCGTAGGCGAGATTTCCGATTAGGACAACAGAGGTGGCCGCCACGCCAAGTCCAGCGCCCATGACCCAAGCGCCATTCTGGCCGGACCCCTTAAATTCGTGACCGATGGTATCCGGAGCCGGATGCTTTCGGAGTGCCAGGTAGGCGCCGAGCGTGGCCATGAACACGATAAACCTAATTGCCGCGCTCGACCAACCCGCAGGCGCCAAGAGGGAGACTGCGTTCGCGGCTCCCCTCCCAGCGTTCTGGGCCAGCTCCGCGACGGATCCAGCGGCGAGGATCGCCTGTGCACCAAGCGCCGCCCCGAGTAACATCCATAACACGGGACCACCGGTCCGAGGGCGTTGGAGGAGCCGTGTGACGGACAGAAAGATGAGCAAGAGAAAGCCGGTGGCCAGGAGAATATTAATCCAGATAATGCCTTCCAGCGTGGCGAAAAGACCACTGGACAGGTCGGTGCCAAGCAGCTTGTCCTCGACTAGCTCTACGATGGGCAGGGCCATGGCGAGGACCTGAATACACACTAGGGCGAGCAGGCTCCGTGTTCGGCGTTCAAAGTGGATCTGATCCCGGAAGGCGCTGAATAGCTCGGAGGGTAGGTCGACCTCCGAAACAATTTTCCCATCCAAAGTGGGCAACTTCCCTCCGTGCGGCTCCGACCGCTCGGGGCCCTCAGCAACCCTGTCAGCTTTTATCAACTTCGCACGCTACTATTTGTCAAGTACAATCGTACCACATCCACGCTGGGCATTTTCGTCACCTCGCTCGATGCGCCCACGTAGCCGCGCGCGGCGATGGTTTGCACCAATAGAAAATGCTCCTTCCTTGATGTACTCAACTCGCTACCAGCGAGTGCCCACATCAGGCGCAAGTAACTTGGCGCTGCGAGTCAAACGAGCTTCCCACCGCTGCGGTAGCGCCGAACACAAGCGCGTCTATCATGACTTCATCGAAGTCATACAGCAGGTCGAAAGCGCCGCCACGCGACGCACGGCAAAGATGTGATTCGATCCGCTTATTGCTCGTGAACTTGATCCTCTTAGTTTTGGAATTCGGTCGGCAGCCTGCGCGAGAAACTCAGGCGACGGACCGGTATGGAAAACCACATTGTTGAGCCAATCGGTCGTGAAAGCTTTGCCATTCCCCATTTCGTGCCAGCGCGCGTCGGAGGTCGAGGCATATAGTGCGGCGTAACAGAAGAAAAGAATAGTGGCCCACCACATGCCCGACACCTGAAAGCCTGCCTCCAAAAAAACTGACCAGCAACAAGAACCACAAGGCGATGCCCTCCAAAGCCGGTGCATCGCGCCGCTCTAGTAGTTCACGCATGGGAGCTTTGGTTACCGGCGAGGCATACCATCTGGTCTCAGCCAAGCCCGCTTGGATTGCTTTGTTGATGTCAGCTCCAACAAGGCTGTAATCGCCCAACCTATTTAGGCACCAAGTTTCGATGGTCATTATTGTGTGACCTCTGGTGATTAGAATTATTCAATCCGCTTCGTATGGCCGCTTGGGGTCAGATGCGGTAGAAGCGCTCCGCGTTGCCCCTCCACAGGCCGTGAAGCTCAGCCGGCGAGAAACCCAACGTGATATTTTCGTAGGCCTTGACGAGCTCGGTGTAGGAACTGTAAAGGCGGTCCACCGGCCAGTTTGTGGCCAGCATCGAGCGCTCCGGGCCGAACGTCTCGATCGTCTCCAGCACCATTGGCCGCAGCGAGTCAATGGTCCATTGGTGATCGCCCATGCCGTAGCCCGAGACCTTGACGTAGAGATTCGGGGCAGACGCCACAAGCCGGATGGCCCTCCGCCACCCCTCGAGGTACTCAGGTCCACGACTCAGCGGCATCCCCGCGTGGCAGAGCACGAACATGGTGTCCGGGAATGCCTTGACAAGCTCGTATCCTTCGTTGATTTGTTGCCACAGGGTACCGAGGTCGAATGTGAGGCCGAGCCGGCCGAGGTGGCGGAACCCGCGCCGGAACGCCAAATCGAGGTAGAGCCCCGGCTCGTAGGCGAGCATCCGGATCCCGCGCACGTTGGGGGAGCGGAGGTGGTCCTCGAGCTCCTCTTGGGCATCCGCGCGCCGGAGGTCGGTCCGGGCGACGATGCCGTGCGGATACCCGTGCTCGTCGGCAATGGACTGAAGCCAGCGGGTCTCGTCCACCTGATTGCCGCCCCAATCCGCCTGGACGTGGACCGCCTTGACGACGTCGTTGCCGTCAAAGTCCTCAATCAGGTCATCGATTAGATAGTTGCGCTTGATCGGCGAGTAGTCGCCCAGGTAAGCAGCTTGCGATTCCGACCAAGCGTCGGACAGCCACCCGCGATTCTGCGTGTCAAGGTTCCACAGGTGGAAGTGGGCATCGACCATCGAGGGTCGCTTCACGGTAATTTCCCACATGTGCCAGGGCACAAGCGACTATCTTCCACCATATCTTAATCTTTTGCCGCAGAGACACGGCTCCGCCACTGGGAGCTTCCGAGAACCAAAACGACGGTGTCGCTAACTTCGCCGATCACATCCGGCCGCAGTTCCGGAGCTCCGACCAGAACTCCACGAAAACTTAATTCGACCTGCGAGCCGTGCCCGGAGACTGCGACAATGGCGCCGCACCACGGTTGCTGGCCGGTGCCAGGTGGGCGCTTTGGGAAAGCAATCGCCACGCGTTGCGGCTTAGGCACCGGGCGAGCTTCCAACGCGGACCGGTAGCGACAGGAGCGACCGGAACGTCGGGTCGCGCCCCCAGACAAGCCCCTGTTCATCGTGCTCCGCCTCGGGAAACCGCTCCAAGTAGGCCGTAAGCGCGACGACTGTCTCGAGGCGGGCCAGCATCGCTCCGAGGCAGAAGTGCGTCCCGTGCCCGAACCCCAACTGGCGGTCTAACCTGCGATCAAAGTCGAGCCGGTCCGGATCGGAGAAGTGCGTGGGGTCCCGGTTTGCCGATGCGGTCATCAACGTGACCCGCTCGCCTGCTGGGATAGTGACGCCTGCGATCTCGACATCCTCGGTTGCCAAGCGCCACACCGACTGGACCGATGTATCGTATCGCAACAGCTCCTCGACAGCGTTCTTGATCAGGTTGGGCTCGGCACGCAACCGGGCACGCTGGTCGGGGTGTCGGAACAGGGCGAGGAATGCATTGCCGATGAACCCGCTCGTAGTCTCGTGGCCCGCCGTGTAAAGGGTCACGCAATTCGCGAGAACCACCTCGTCAGTCAACGGCGACCCCTCGACCTGCGACATTTTGGTGAGCTGACTGAGGAGGTCGTCGCGCGGATCAAGGCGCCGCTCGACGATGAGCGCCAGTAGGTAATTCCGCATCTCAGACAGGCTCCCGGCACCGCGTCTGATCGTCGCCGGCGACGGCGGCCCAAACGAGAAGATGGAGAAGATGTCGTTCGTCCAAGGCCGAAACTGCGCCCGGTCCGGCGGCGGCACGCCCAGCATCTGGCCGATCACGTTGACCGGCAGCAGCGTCGCGAATTGGGTCATGATGTCATTCGAATCCCCGGCCATGCCGTCGAGGAGCGTCGCACTGAGCTCTTCGATGTCCGGCCGCATCGCTTCCACGGAGCGAGAATTGAAGGGACGCTGCAAAGAGGTCTTCAACTGCGAGTGCCGCGGCGGGTCCATGAACGGCAGGGTCGAGTCGTAGTGGTCAGCGACGAAGTTGGCGCCCAAGGTGACGCCTGCGGTGAGGCCCTCGAGTAAAGCGCGCATCCGCCGGGCATTTGAGAGCCGCGGGTCCTTAAGAGCGACCTCGATGTCGTTGTACCGGGTCAGGACCCAGCTCTGCCGCACCTCACTCCACGCGACGGGGGCCTCGGTCCTCAGGCGGGCGTACGTAGGGTACGGGTCCACGACGAACCGCTCCGAGGCCAGCTCCGCATCCAACGCGGGAGGGATGACAAAATGAAATTCTTTGTTACTATTTATATATTAAGTTTAGCCATGACCTAGCACTTGTCAAGCCTAACATCGCGCCCGTTCCTAAAAACCCAACGGCCACGTCCCCAAATTCTGACGCACCACTCGATACACCGTCCGTTCCGGCTGCCGGCATTGATACACCGTGGCACGCTTCAGAAAAACTTATATATATTTCGCAGTTTGATTAGCGGTGTCATAGTTTGGTTGGCAAGTCAGTTTAGCGGAGCGCGAGGGGCAGCTTTTTGGGATACCGAAAAAGACCGCCACCCAGCCAGTCAATCGTGTCCTGCGCGAGGTGCAAGTCGGGAAACTCGCGCAACAACATGCTCACGGCCAGCGGTGCTTCAAGTCGCGCCAGGGGCGCTCCCAGGCAAAAATGCACGCCGGACCCAAAGGAGATATGCCGGTTGCCCCTGCGGGATATATCGAACCTTTCCGGCTCAGCAAAGACCTCCGGATCGCGGTTGGCGCCCCCAATGAATCCCACCACGATCTGATCTTTCCGCATTTGCCTACCCGCGAACTCGGTGTCCTGCGTGACCCGTCGAAACACGCGCTGCACCGCGTTGTTCCAACGCAAGGTTTCCTCGATGGCCTCCGCCATCCGCAGCGGGCTTGCGCGCACCATTTCCAACTGATCCGGATGGCCAAGCAATGCCGCCACGACGTTGCCAATCAGCCCCGTGGTCGTCTCGTGCCCGGCAACAAACAGAGTCACGCACGTGCCAACGAGTTCATCTTCCGTGAGCTTGTCGCCCGCGTCTTCGGCCGCCACCAGCAAACTTAGCAAATCTTGGCGTGGCTGGAGACGGCGTTGCGCACACAGCGAGCGCACATAGGCGCGCATCTGCAAAAGACTCTCCTGCGAATAGTCCATCATCTCCGCCTTGGGCCGTCCCGTGCCTTGGAAGGCGACGATCCCGGTGGTCCACTCTTTGAACTTGTCGCGATCTTCCGGCGGCGCGCCCAGCATCTCGGCAATCACGATGGTGGGCAGCGGAAACGCAAGATCGTGCATCACCTCCATCGTGCCCACGCCGCTCCGGGCCGGCAGATTTTGCGCGATGATGTCGTGGACCCGATCGCGCAGACCCTCAATAATGCGCGGTGTGAACGCGATGCCGATTAGCTTGCGCAAGCGTGTGTGATCGGGCGGATCGGCATGAATTAACCCGCGACTGAAATGATCGCGCATGGGTTGGTAACGCGGACGCTGGTCGGGCAGCAGTTGGTCAATCAACCCCGCGAGCCGTCCCGCACTGGAAAACCGTGCCGGCTCCTTTAGGATCGCCGCAACATCCGCATATCGAGTCAGCAACCAGCAATGCCAGGCATCGCTCCAATAAACCGGCTCGGTCTCGCGGAGGCGGCGGTAGATGGGGTAAGGGTCTTGAATGAATTCCTGGCTTTGGAGCTGTTCTTCCATTCGCGAATCGGTTCTATTCATGCTCATTTCAACTGGTTTCGTTGGTAGACTTGGGGAACATTTACCTGCAAGCGCTGGTTACCCGACAGGATTGGCGATGTGCGTTTTCGAGTCATGCACGCCGGGTCCGGTGACGGTGCGGAGGATGGTCCGGTTGTTTTTCGAAATGTGCGGGTTGTCGGATGCCTCCGGCTTGTCGAGATGAGGAATGGGCACTTGCCTGGCCCGGGCGATCTCGCAAATTTTTTTCCACGTCCCATCGTCAATCACCGCACCGCTTACCTCCCGCGCGTCTTGGGTTCGGGTTTCGGGTTCACCCGGCAACAAAATTTCGTCGAAGCCCTGAGTAAGCCGGTTCGACTTGACCCATCGCGACAACTCGCTGAGTTCGGAATAGAAAAATTCGGGGCCGCAGAACGACCGCGGGTCGAGCAGTAAGACCATGAACCCATTGGCCACGCACTGGTCTCCGGCCTTGCTACAGCCCGCTCCGGTAAGCGCCCCGGCCATGACCTCGCAGAACAATGAAAGCGCGAAGCCTTTATGTTCGGCCATGGGCAACAATGCGCCGGGCGGCTGGGAGTAATACTCCTCCGGACTAGTCGAAGGTTCGCCATGCCCGTTCACAATGACGCGCGGCGGCAACTCCTCGCCTTTGCTCAGGGCGACCTTAATTTTTCCCTCGGCGATGGTGCAAGTGGACATATCCATGACCAGGGACGACCCGTCGGGCATGGGCGCGCCGCCGCCAACCGGGTTTGCGGAAAGCCAACGCTCACAGCCGCCATGGGGAGCGACGAGCACACCACCCCCATGCGTGTTGGTGAAGGCAAAGCAGACCAGTCCAGCGTCCGCCGCCATCTCCATGAATTCACCCACGCGCCCTAAATGTCCGGAGCGCTTCAACTTAAGAATGCAAACGCCTTCCTGCTTTGCCTTCGCAATACCCAGATTCATAGCCTCCCGACCGATGACCTGACCGAAACCGAACTCACCGTCCAGGGGCAGGAGGCACGGCTGTTCGCGCACGAAAGTAAGGCGGCCATGGGGATTGACCGATCCCTTCGCCACCCATTCCACATATTCGATGATGCGAATGACTCCGTGGGAGTCGTGCCCCTTAAGATTTGCCTGCACGAGCGAGGCGGCGACCTGTTGCGCCACGAGGGCAGGCACCGCAGTATGCCCGAAAATAGCGGCTGTAAAGTCAGTAAGAGTTTTGGCGTTAATGTTTGGCATAAATCAGGAGTTTAAGATGGCCACCGCCCGCACAGGCGAACCGTCATAGCCTTCAATGTTCAATGGAATGGCGGAGAACAGGAACTCGTTGCCCGAAATCCGGTCGAGGTTGGTAAGCCCTTCGATGATCAGCACGTCATTACCCAAAAGCACAATGTGCGTATCGTTCGGATGGTAATCCACCGAACCCGGCTCGACACCGACCAATTCGACTCCGCAATCCACCAGAAACTGTGCGCCTTCGGGAGTGATGTCGGGGTACCCGGTGAAAAAATCATGCTTCATCCACCGGGCGGACCAACCGGTTCGCAGGATGGCTTTGCGGGTGCGGCGCAAATCCGGCGCCCACTTCTCCAGGTCGGCGCGGGTGATGTGCGACCACGGCCCTTTGTCGCGCAGGTCAACCAACGTCGCCGGCCCATACGTTCGCTCCAGCGACACCCGATCAATGGTCTTGCCGTCATCCAGAAAATGAAACGGTGCATCCAAATGCGTTCCGGTGTGGATGTTCATGGCAATCCGCCCGGAGTTTACGTGGCGCTCTTCCGGCTTGTTCAAGCTGGCCCGGTCGAGAAACTTGGTCTCGACCGACGGCCAACCCGGCCACGGCGGGCTCGCGCTGGTGATGGGATGAGAGAGATCAATGATTGTGGATTTCATGGTTGTAATTGGGTTCTTGCTGAGAGTTCGATGCGGCGGCCCGTCGCGTTTGACCTGATGGCGGCTTCAATGAGACGTAGGCCAGCCAAGCCATCCACCGCGGTTACCGACACCGGCTTACCCACCGATAACCCGTATCTGCTTTGCCTGAAGGTACAGACCCATCCACACTACGTGTCAGCTTGCATAAAGGTTCGCAGCGCTGATCTGTACGTGATCCTTCACCACACCGTCGGCAGTTATGCGTGGGCGGTGATTGCGCGGTCAATTCGCCCGAGCAGCTCGCGGTCATTGTTTAGCGGTATAAGGTGAAAGAAAGCCGTCCAATCCTCTGCTACCGATAGCAAGCCCCGCCATCACAACGTCAGCTGCAGTAGCGGGCTGGCAGCCAGCAATACATCCACCTTATAGCCAATCAGCTCCTGCTCCCCCGCAAGCATGATCTTCACCAGCACAAAGTCAGGGCCAGCAACTAGCGAAGCAATATTCAGCGCTGCCTTCTTTCCAAAGTAATCAGCAACGACATGATTTAGGTTGCTCCAGCGCGCAATTGCGCTGAGGATGCCTTGATTGGCCGGGGGGCCAGCGCAGTCGAGGCCAATATGCCCAAAAGCACTGCCCAGAGATACAGCCTAGAGGAATCGCACTCGGCCCGATCCAGCCACCGCACTATCACAATTAGCACCAGCGACAAAAGCGCAGTGATTGGCAGCGCTACGCATAATGTAAGCACCACATTGACATGAGCCAGGTGACAGAAACAAAAAATTTTGAGGCCGATTGAAATCGCAAGCATGCCAGTCAACACAGGGACAAAAGCCGCGCTGGTGCTTGTTGCGCAACGGCGAAAGCAGGGTAAGACAGTGCAAAGCATCACGTTAGGAGACCGGCGGAGTACCATAAACACCCAGAGGGCACAACGCGTCACGCTGAATGCATAGGCACTGTCTACGTGGTTCCGCCTAGCGAGATCTGGCGCGCCGCATCGGCCAGCGCTTTTACGATCAGCCAAGCGCTGGCCGCTCCGGCGTCTTGAAACCCGCGTGCGCGTTCGCCTAGGCGCGCGGCGCGCCCCCGCTTAGGGATCAGATTGCGCGTGTCATCCAAGCCCTGTTTTGCGCTTAGCGCCGCGGCATCAAGGGCAGCGTTTTTAGATCCGCCCTCATTGGCAATTTTGCGCGCTGCGGCCGCCGCTGGTATCCAAGCGTCCAACAGCGTTTTGTCACCAAGCTGTGCTTTGCCAACATGTTGTATCTCTGCAGCAATGGCCTCAAGGAGCACGGCCCAATCAACAGCTCTGTAGAGTGCGTTTTTACTCGCAACCGAGACTGCCGCTGCTTCAAATGCCGTTTCATAAAGCACTCCCGATGCCGCACCAACTTCATCGGCATAGGCCTCGCTGACGGTGCGCAGCGCGTTCTCGGGTGTTGGATTGGCAAGCTCACACAACGCCTTCCGCGCGGTTCGCCAGCCGATGGTCATGCTTACGCCATGATCGCCATCGCCGACAGCGCCGTCAAGTTCGCAAAGCCAATCTTTGCTGGCTTCAATAACATCAGCAACATGAAGCAGTGCCGAAGTAAGTTGAGACCCGTTCATAGCTTAAACATCGGACAGCGCACCGGCATCGCCATCAGAGCGTCAAGCTCGCTGTCAAGCTTCATGAGCGTGATTGACGCACCAGCCATTTCGAGCGAAGTCACGTATTCACCCACAAACTTGCGCCGGACACGCACGTTCCGTGCAGCAAGTTGCTGCGCGGCCCGGCGATACATTACGTACAACTCTTCATATGGTGTCGCGCCGAGACCATTGACCAAGATGGCAACATCGCTATCCACATAGTCATAATCGGTCAGAATGCACTCGATTAACTCGTCAACCACCCGATCGGCCGGAATAATCCTAGTGCGGCGCATACCAGGTTCGCCGTGCACCCCAAGCCCGATTTCCATCTCATCGTCTGGTAGCCCAAAGGTAGGGCGCCCATTAGCAGGAACTGTGCATGAAGTAAGACCGACTCCCATCGTACGTGTGCAGTCGTTTGCCTTGCGCGTGCTCGCGGCAACAGAATGTAAGTCAGCCATGCTTTCGGCTTTGGCGCAGGCGATCTTGAAGACAAAAAAATCCCCCGCTATGCCGCGCCGATTGTGAATGTCGCTCGGTGGCGCACTAGCCAGATCATCCGTGACCAGCACGGTCTCAACCGAAATACCCATTGCGCGAACTTTTTCAGCCGCGCGCTCAAAGTTGAGTACGTCGCCAGCGTAGTTGCCGTAAGAATACAACACTCCCGCACCGCCGTTGGCCGCGAGCGTGGCTTCGATTATCGGTTTTGCCGGTGGTGAGGCAAAAATATTGCCAATCGGCGCCGCATCGGCGCCGCCTTTCCCGACATAGCCCATAAATGCTGGCAGGTGTCCGCTTCCACCACCAATCACAACGCCGACCTTGCCCGCGATCGGCGCGTCAATACGCGCGACCGCGCGACGCCCAGCGCGTCTGACCAGGTCATCGTGCGCCTGCACAAAACCGTCAAGCTGTTCTTCGACAAAGTCAAAAGGATCGTTAATGAGCTTTTTCATGATTTGTAATTGAATTCTCGCTTCTTAATCCTCAACCTTCGAGTTCGATCTTGCCTCAAT
>SXGQ01116745.1_pt1 | contig 25039 bp, 27 predicted proteins | sample 3178371 | NCBI WGS metagenome assembly SXGQ01 (sample SAMN11356859, study PRJNA531348) | freshwater metagenome | isolation source: freshwater sample F1-20 | place: China: Fuxian Lake, Yuxi | collected 2017-12-25 | reverse complement strand
GTAGGAAGCGGGGATGAATGTCATTGGCCAGAGACCTCAATTTCGTGGATTAGTGTTTGCACAATGTCCATAGAGTTGCTGAGCATCTGGTGAACATTGGGGTGATAGTACGTCGAGGGCTACCCGGACGCCGCCGCTCTGTTCCGTTCGGTCGCCGAAGGTGAGACGGGCCACGCCCACGGTCACCTCGAGTTCCTCGCCGAAGTGGGCGACCCGGCCACCGATCTCCCGATCGGCGAGACCGAGGCCAACTTCAAGGCGTCGATCGAAGGCGAGACCTACGAGTACACCCAGATGTACCCCGGCTTCGCCAAGACCGCTCGCGACGAAGGCTTCGCCGAGATCGCCGATTGGTTCGAGACTCTCGCTCGCGCCGAGAAGAGCCACGCCGGCCGTTTCGATCAGGGCCTCAAGGCTCTCTGATCCGAACCAGAACCGTCGTACTGGGGTCCTTCGGCCGTTGTTGCCGGAGGACCCCCGGCACGACAATCGCATCATGACGATCACCTACGACCCGAAGCATTCGAAATACCTCGACGAGAAGGATGTCCGCGACGAACTCACGCGCGTGTACGACCTCTGTCACGGATGCCGCCTGTGCTTCAAGTACTGCACGGCTTTCCCGACCCTCTTCGACTTCGTCGATCAGCACGAAGACCAGGACGCCGGCAAGCTCACGCCTGCGCAGCAGGACCAAGTGATCGACGAATGTTTCCAGTGCAAACTCTGCTACATCAACTGCCCCTACATCCCGGGGCAGAGTGAATGGGAACTCGACTTCCCGCGCCTCATGTTGCGCGCCGACGCCATGCGTCATTCGAGCAAGCAGATCGGCCTTCGTGACCGTCTCACGACCGACGTGATGGGTCGCACCGATCTACTCGGCAAGGTCGCCACGGCCACCCCGGTCATGAACAAGATGATGGGCGCCAAGAACGGATCGGTCGTCCGCAAGGTCATCGAGAAGACGGCGGGCGTTTCGAGCCAGCGTCTGTTGCCTCCTTTCGCTCGGCAGCGCTTCACGACCTGGTTCAAGCGACGCCCGAAACTCCGTCTTGGTAAGCGGCAGGGCCGAGTTGCGATCTACCCGACGTGTCTCGTCGAGTACCAGGCGCCCGAGATCGGACACGACCTCGTCAAGGTGTACGAACGCAATGGTGTGGAGTGCACACTCGCCGACACCACCAAGTGCTGCGGTGCTCCGTTCCTCCACAGCGGTGACATCGACCAGTTCAAGAAGGTCGCCGCCGAGAACGTGAAGGCTCTGGCCGACACCGTTCGCAAGGGCAACGACATCGTCGTTCCGCAGCCCACGTGTGGTTACGTGCTCAAGAAGGACTACGTCGACTACATCGGCGGCGCCGATGCACAACTCGTCGCCGAGCACACGTACGACTCGAGCGAGTACCTCATCAAGCTGCACAAGGACGAAGGAACGTCACTCGACACCGAGTTCGGTGGCGACGTTCCCGAGACCATCACGTACCACACGCCCTGTCACTTGCGGGCTCAGAACATCGGCCTCAAGAGCCGAGACCTGATGAAGCTCACCGGAGCGAAAATCAAGCTCGTACAACAGTGCTCGGGAATCGACGGTATGTGGGGTCTGCGCGCCGAGAACGCCGATCTCTCAATCCCGATCGCCAAGAAGTTGGGTGAGGAGATCATCAAGGCCGGCGGCGACGTCGTGACCGGTGATTGCCACCTCGCCAACACCGCCATCAATGAGCAAACGGGACGCGAGCCACTGCATCCGCTGCAGATCGTCGCCCGCGCCTACGGAATCCCCCAGGAGAACCAGTGACCACCACGATGAGCCATCCCCGTAAGTTGACCCTTGCCGACATTCTCGATGTACGCGCTTACGAACGCAACCGGGCCGAGTTCCGCCGGCAGATCATCGCTCTCAAGCAGCGCCGCCGTCTGAACCTCGGTACGTTCGTGTCGGTCGTGTTCGAGAACCGCGACACCGTCCGCTCGCAGATCCAGGAGATGGCACGCGTGGAGCATCTCTCGACCGATGAGGACATCCAGGTCGAGATCGACACCTACAACTCGATGATTCCGGTGCCCGGGCAGTTGTGCGCGACGTTGTTCATCGAACTCACGAGTGACGACGCGATGCGCGAGTGGCTGCCTCGTCTCGTGGGGATCGAGAGCTCGATCGTGGTTCGTCTCGCCGACGGATCCGAAGTGCGTTCGTTCCCTGAGGCGCGTCACGCTGAGCAACTCACCCGGCCCGACACCACCTCGGCGGTCCACTACCTCCAGTTCGCGTTCACGCCGGAGCAGATCGACACGTTGGCGGGGGGCGGCGCATCGCTCGTCTGCGATCATCCGTACTACCTCGAAGAGATCGCCCTGTCGTCGGCCAACGTCGAAGAATTGCTGTCTGACCTGCGGGATTGACCCTTTACAACCCCCTGAATCCGGTCCTAAGGTGACGCCGGGGTTGGGGGGTTGTCGTGGGGGACATCATCTGGCGAGATCTGGGGGCCTGTCGAGGTCTGGACCCGGACGTCTTCTTTCCTGAGACCGAAGAAGAGGCCGACACGGCCAAAGCCATCTGCGACTCGTGCGACGTTCGCATCGCGTGCCTCGAACACGCACTCGCCAGCCGCGAGAAGGTTGGTGTGTGGGGTGGAACGACCGAGCGTGAGCGTCGGCGGATCGTGCGTCAGCGTCGAAGGACCGCCTGAGACCCATCGGTAGCCTGACTCACGATGTCGGGCGAAGTGAATCTGTCGGAGATCGGTGGCTGGCCGGGATTGATCGGTCGACTGCTCGACCGTGAAGACCTGCCGGGCGATCACGCCCGTACGGCGATGGCCACGATCCTCGCCGGTGATGCGACACCCGCGCAGCTGATCGGCTTCATCATCGCGTTGCGTGCCAAAGGCGAGACTCCCGAGGAGATCTCCGGTCTTCTCGATGCGGTCCTCGCCTCGGCTGAGATCGTGCCGCTCGACGACGACCTGCGGTCCCGGGCGATCGACATCGTCGGAACCGGTGGCGATCGGAGTCATTCGATCAACGTCAGCACGATGTCGGCCATCGTGGTGGCCGGAGCCGGCGTGCCGGTTTGCAAGCACGGTGCGCGCGCCGCGTCCTCGCAGTGCGGAACTGCCGATGTGCTCGAGGCGCTCGGAGTGGCCGTGGAACTGCCGCCCGACAAGGTGAAGCAATGTGTCGAAGAAGTCGGCATGGGGTTCTGTCTCGCCGCGCGTTACCACCCGGCGTTCCGATTCGCCGCGCCAGCACGACGCGAGGTCGGTGTGCCGACCGTGTTCAACCTTCTCGGGCCCATGGCCAATCCCGGCCGGGTGCGTCGGCAGTTGATCGGTGTGGCCAATCCCTTGGTAGCCGAGCGCATGCTCGCTTCACTGCGACTCCACGGCTCGATCTCGTCGTGGGTCGTCCACGGACAGGGACTCGACGAACTCACGACCACCGGAACCTCATCGGTGCTCGCACTGAACGATGGCGAAGTCCGCACCTTCACCGTCGATCCGGTTTCCCTCGGCCTCGCACCGGCGATCAACGAGGAGCTCGTTGGCGGATCTCCGGTCGTCAACGCCGAAGCGGTGCGGCGCGTTCTGGCCGGGGATCATGGCGCACATCGCAACATCGTTCTTCTGAACGCCGGCGCGGCTCTCGTGGTGGCCGGCGTGGCCGCCGATATCGCCGCTGGTATCGACCTCGCCCGTCAGTCGATCGACAGCGGGGCGGCGTCCCGGGTCCTCGACGGTCTCGTTGCGGTGTCGAACAGTTGAAGGTCTCGGTCCCGGCTTCGTCGGCCAATCTGGGTCCGGGTTTCGATTGTCTCGGGGTGGCCCTCGGACTCCGAGCCGAGATCGGCATCGTCGACGGCGCCATTCCCGATCGGGCCGAAGTTGCCAAGGGTTCGCATCCGGCGCGCATCGCATTCCACGAATGCGGAGGACGGGGCGACGTGTGGGTTCGTTCACCGATTCCCTCGGGGCGTGGTCTCGGGTTCTCCGGAGCAGTTCGGGTGGGGGCGATCGCGCTCGCCCTGCGTCAGCAAGGACACGACGAGTGTCTCGATCATTCGCGATCTGAAGTGTTCGAAGCCGCCGCACGTCTCGAAGGTCATGGCGACAACGTGGCCGCGAGTACCTACGGTGGTTTCGTGGTGGTCGCCGACCGGACCGTGGGACCGATTCCGACACCGCTCGAACCGACGATCGTCGTCTGGGTGCCCGGTCAGCGAACCTCGACCGATGAAAGTCGTTCGAGCCTGCCGGCATCGGTGAGTCGTGAAGACTCGGTGTTCAACATCGCCCGCACCGGACTCTTGGTGGCTGCGCTCGCGGGTGGTCGACTCGATCTGATGCGCGAGGCCACGCGGGACCGTATTCACCAGGATGTTCGCCTGGCCAAGGTTCCGCGTAGCGCGGAGGCGCTACGAACCTTTCTGGACGCTGGCGCGTGGTGCTCGTGGTTGTCGGGCTCGGGACCGACGGTGGCCGCCATGTGCGCGGCTCACGAAGTCGATTCGCTCAGCGCGCGATTGCCAGAAGGTCGGGTTCTGGCGTTGACGGTCGACCGGGCCGGCGCAACGTGGGAAGACTGACCGACGGAGTCGCCCATTCGCCGGTGGCCGACACGACCGTGCAGTCGTCGTTCGACTCGAGATGACGGGCCACGCACCAGACCTCGTCGGCGAGATGTCGGGGGAGTGGTTGATCCGGTAGCACCGGCTCGGGAGCGGCCAGTGCATCGGCCAACGCAGCCGGAACGTTCACATGTCCGAAGAGTTGGTCGTCGACGCGCACATCGACGAGTACTCCGTGATCGAATCGCCACACCGTTCGACCGGCGACGACCTCGACTTCGCCGGCGCGCCGGAGGGCATCGATCGAACGCTGACGTTGCAACGCCGTGAGCAATGCCGTGGCCCGATCGCGCATCTCGGCAGCCTCCTCGAAACGTTGGGCGGCCGACAGATGGGCGATGCGCTCGGAGATCCGCTCGATCAGGGCATCGGGAGCCTCGGTGAGAGCGCGCACGATGAAGGAAACGATGGAGGAATAGACCTCGGGATCGGCGTGACCCGAGCAGGGACACTGAGCCACTCCGAGTTGGGCGGCCGAGCACACCGGGGCATCGGCCGGTGGCACGTAGTTGCGGCCCATGCGCACGGTGCAACGTCGGAGGGGGACGACCGACTCGATGGCTTCGACCACGAGTCTGGCAGCGGTGCGACTCGAGAGCGGTCCGATGTGCAGACCGTGGCGGGCCGGATTCTTCGTGATCACGAGTCGTGGCCATTCTTCGTCGGTCGTCAGGCGCACGTAGCAGTAGCGATCCGATGTCGTGCCTGTGCGGTTGTAATGGGGAGTGAGGCGACCGATGAGTCGGGACTCGAGAATGGCCGCAGTGAGTGGGTCGGGCGTCGGAATGTGATGGATCGAATGTGTCTGTCGAAGCATCGATCCGATCTTGCGCCTGGTTTCGCCCGTGCTGAAATAACTGCGCACCCGTTGACGAAGATTCGTGGCTTTGCCGACGTACAGAATGCGACCGTTGACGTCGGCGAACATGTAGACGCCGGGGGTCCGCGGAAGATCCTCGGTCAGGCGGAGTTTTGCGGCGAGTGGGTGGGTGTCGAGCCGGGGGAGGCCGACGAGGTCGTCGAGGCCGAGAACGCCGAACCCGGCGGCGCGTTCGATCAGGAAGTGGAGAAGGTCGGCCGTCGTGAGGGCGTCGTCGAGGGCGCGGTGATTGGGCTGATGCGGTAGTCGGAGTCGATTGGCGAGAGTGCCGAGTTTGCAGTCGGGGACTTCGTCGCGAACGAGACGGCGCGCGAGCGGAACGGTGTCGACCACCACGTTGGTCAGCGGATCACGGTCGGTGCGAACGAGGTTGGCATTCAGGAACCCGATGTCGAAACGTGCGTTGTGCGCCACGAGCACCGAATCGCCGATGAAATGGAGGAGCGATGGAAGGACCGACTCGATCGGTGGCGCCGGAAGCACCATGGATTCGGAGATACCGGTGAGGATGGTGATGAACGGCGGAATCGGACAACCCGGATTCACGAGGGTCTGGAAGGTTCCGAGGCACTCGCCGCCGCGGTACTTGACGGCACCGATCTCGGTGATGCGATCGGAATCGGAGTTGCCGCCGGTGGTTTCGAGGTCGAGGACACAGAAGGTGACGTCGGCGAGCGGTGTTCCGATGTCGTCGAACGACTTCTGCTTCCAAGCCACCTGTCGTGTGTACTGCGAACATGTGTTCCCTGTCAAGGATTGCCTACGCTCCGGTCGTGGCCTCCTCCTACGAACGCGGCGCCCTCGAACTGGGCGATGGGTGCCATGCCTTCCTGCAGCCCGACGGGGGTTGGGGATGGAGCAACGCCGGTCTGGTGGTGGGTGACGGCACCTCGCTACTGATCGACACGCTCTTCGACCTTCGTCTGACCCGCGAGATGCTCGACTCGTTCGCGCCCGTCACCCGCAGCGCGCCCATCGCATCCCTCGTGAACACTCACGCCAACGGCGATCACTGTTACGGGAACCAACTGGTCGACGGAGCCGAGATCATCGCATCCACCGCCGCCGCCCATGAAATGGCCAACGTGCCACCTTCGGCGTTGGCGGCCATGAACGCCGCCCCGGGTGAGATCGGAGAACTCTTTCGCGGTTTCTTCGGCGCCTTCGATTTCGAAGGCATCGAACAGCGGCTCCCGACCCGAACCTTCGACGGACGACTCGACATCGACGTGGGTGGACGGCCGGTCGAGTTGATCGAGGTCGGTCCGGCGCACACCGATGGAGACGTCATCGTCTACGTCGCCGACGCGAAGACGGTCTTCACCGGTGACATCCTCTTCATCGGCGGCACTCCGATCGTGTGGGCGGGTCCGTTGTCGAACTGGGTCGCGGCCTGCGACCTCATGCTCGGAATGGACATCGAGACCGTCGTCCCCGGGCACGGGCCGGTGACCGACAAGGGTGGTGTGGCCGAGGTGCGCGACTACCTTGCCTTCGTCGAATGCGAAGCGATCGGCCGGCACGGAGCCGGAGTCGACGCGTTCGAGGCTGCCCGCGACATCGCCGATCTACTCGGCGCGTATCGGACCTGGGGCGAATTCGGTCGGGTGGCGGTGAACGTGGAGACCGTCTACCGAACCCTCGATCCGAATCACGCCTCGCCGGACGTCGTCGAGCAGTTCAGGCGGATGGCGTCGATCGAGCGCGCCTGATCGATCGACGTAGAGCCAGAACCCAACCCACGACGACACAGATCGCGAAGATGATCCATTGGATCGCGTAGGAGAGGTGTGGACCTTCGGACAATTCTGGAGGTGCAACCGGCGTGAGGATCGGATCGTCGGTCGGGTCGGAGCCATCGGCCGCCAGCCACAGGGGCAACACGGGCTCGTCGATCTGGGCTTGCAGACGAACGAGGTCGAGGTTGAACATCTCGGTCAGATCACCATCGGCTTCACGCGGTTGACCCGACTTGCGATTCTCCGATTCGCGCAACACGCCGACGACGCGAACGCGTCCGGCCGGCGCGGTGGGCGGCTGAACCGAGAGAGGTACGAAACCACGGGCCACCGCGACGACATCTCCGGTGTCGAGCAGAAGGGGTGTCACCACGTTGAGACCGGCGACTCCGTTCTGGCTCCGGTTGAGGATCAGCACCTGTTCATCGGGGAGGTAGGTCCCCGCCGCGCCGACCCGACGCCACGATGCGGACGACGGATCGGAGAGATCGATCGTGTCGACATCGACTGCGGTGATGCTCGAGCGATCGCGCACTCGTTCGTTGAAGTCACGACGTTCCGTCAGCCGGTGGAACTGCCAGGCCGACAAGTTGGCCATGAGCACGATCAGAGCGAGGCATCCGATGTGGAACGCGATCCACCGCGGCCGAAGGAGGAAGCGGAGCACGTGTTTCACCATAGGTGGAACGCCACGATGTGGGACACTCGGGAGATGTCCGGTTCCGAGTTGCCCGATTTCAGGATCCCCCACGCCGAGAAGATCGAGTGGATGATCGAGACGAGTGGTTGGGCGATCGAGCCGGTGGCCGCCGTGGTCGATGGTGAACATCCGTTCCCGGGTTACGTGTACACGATCGGGTTCCCGCAGAGGTTTGTGTTTCCTGAGGTGGTGATCTTCGGACTCACACCGGTCGCATCGAAGGGGATCCTCGATCTCGTCGCCCAGCAACTCGAGGGTGGCGGAGAAGTCCCCCTCGACGTTCCCGTGGTCGGTCTCCTCGACAACGAATTGCGTTGCGTCTTCGCCACCATTCCGGAAGCCGATCACGGTGGCCTGTTCGCAACGGGTCGGGCCTGGCACCGTGGCGACTTCGCCGCCGTCCAACTCATGTGGCCCGACCGCCAAGGCTGGCTTCCCTACGAGGACGCCTTCGACCTGCGTCTGCGAACCGTCCAGCCAGTGATCGGGCGGACTCCCGATTGATCGCTGGCACACTGTGAGCGTGGAGACGCCGCGACCGATCCTGATCTTCGATGGTGACTGCGCGTTCTGCACGCGGAGTGTGCGGGTGCTCGAGCGTCGTGTCCGTCGGCGGCCGACCGTGGAGGCGTGGCAGCGACTCGACCTCGACGCGTTGGGAGTTTCGCGCGAGGAATGCGAGGCGGCCGTGCAGTGGATCGGGGCCGATGGTTCCCGGGCATCGGGTCATGTCGCGGTGGCCCGCACCCTGATTCACGGTGGCAAAGGTTGGGAATTGCTCGGACGGTCGTTGCTCGTTCCCGGTCCTTCGTGGGTGGCAGCGCGCGTTTACGCATGGGTCGCCCGCAATCGGCATCGGATGCCCGGCGGGACGGCCGAATGCTCGTTACCCGCCGCGGACCGATCGAGCACGGGTGGAGGTTCCCGATGAGCACGGGCAACAATGGTCGGGTGAGCAATCCGCGCGAGCAGTGGCAGCAGGCCTTCGAGGAGTCACGGCTCCGAGGTGACGGTTTCCAGACGATGTCGGGGATTCCCCTCGAACCGGTCTACGGCCCAGCCGACGGCGAATTCCCCGGGGTGTATCCGTACACGCGCGGGCCCTACGCGTCGATGTACCGCTCGAAGCTCTGGACCATGCGGATGTTCGCCGGCTTCGGTACCGCGCTCGACACGAATCTTCGCTTCAAGGAGATCATCAAGGCGGGTGGCGACGGGCTGTCGACTGCCTTCGACATGCCGACACTTCTCGGGCTCGACTCCGATGATCCGATGGCTCTGGGCGAAGTCGGCCGTTGTGGGGTGGCCATCGACACCTTGGCCGACATGCGCGACCTCTTCGCCGACATCGACCTCGGCAACATCACCACATCGATGACGATCAACTCGCCGGCCGCGGTCTTGCTCGCGATGTTCGTGGCCCAGGCCGAGACGGCCGGCGTTCCACGTGCTCGACTCGGCGGCACCCTGCAGAACGACATTCTGAAGGAGTACCAGGCCCAGAAAGAATTCGTCTTCCCGCCGCGTCAGTCGATGCGACTCGTGCGCGACACGGTGGCGTTCACGGCGAACGAGATGCCCCGTTGGCATTCGATCTCGATTTCGGGCTACCACATCCGTGAGGCCGGCTCCACGGCGGCTGAAGAGCTGGCTTTCACCCTCGGTAACGGATTCGCTTACGTCGAACTCGCTCGACAAGCCGGTTTGCCCGTGGACTCCTTCGCCCCGCGGTTGTCGTTCTTCTTCAACGCGCACATCGACTTCTTCGAGGAAATCGCCAAGTACCGCGCCGCCCGGCGGATCTGGGCTCGTTGGATGAAGGAGCGTTACGGCGCTACCAACGAACGTTCGATGCAATTGCGCTTCCATACGCAGACCGCAGGCGTGTCGCTCACCGCGCAACAACCCGAGGTCAACCTGATCCGCACGGCGATCGAAGCCCTCGCCGGCGTGTTGGGTGGTACGCAATCCCTGCACACCAACTCCATGGACGAGGCGCTCGCGTTGCCCACCGAGAAGGCCGCCCGCCTCGCGTTGCGCACACAGCAGGTCATCGCGTACGAGACCAACGTCGCCCACGTCGCCGACCCGTTGGGCGGGTCGCACTTCGTGGAAGCTCTGACCGACGAAATGGAACGGCGAGCCGAAGAGATCTTCGCCCGAATCGACGAGATGGGTCGGGGGTCGATGCTCGAAGGATGCATCACCGGCATCGAGGAGAACTGGTTCCAAGGCCGGATCGCCGATTCGGCGTATGAGCTCGAGCGGGCTTTCAATCGCGGCGAGCGCACGATCGTCGGAGTGAACCGCTTCCTCGAAGGTAACGAAGAGGACAATCTCGACATCCTGAAGATCACCAACGAGGACGAGCGAAAGCAGCGCGAGCGTCTCTCGGGCGTCAAGAGCGAGCGCAATGAGCCGGCGGTCGTCGACGCACTCGATCGCCTCGCCAAGGATGCGGTCGATCCCGAGGTGAACCTGATGCCGGCGCTCATCGATGCCTCCCTCGCCTATGCGACGGTCGGCGAGTTGATGAACACCATGGCGGGCGTGTTCGGCCGTCACGTCGAGGTGCCGACGATCTGATGGCTGCCCTACGCGTCCTCGTCGCCAAGGTCGGACTCGATGGTCACGACCGCGGAGTGAAAGTCGTGGCCCGACTGCTGCGCGATGCCGGGATCGAAGTGATCTACACCGGTCTCTTCCAGACTCCCGAGACCGTGGCCGCGGCCGCCGTCGACGAAGACGTCGACGTGATCGGTCTGTCGATGCTCTCGGGTGCGCACATGACCCTTGCGCCACTGGTGGTTCAGGCGGTGCGCGCGCGAGGCGCCGACATCCCGGTGGTTCTCGGTGGGATCGTGCCGAATCAGGACGTCGAAGAACTCCACGCCGCTGGAATCGCCGCCGTCCTCGGACCGGGAGCACCGGCCGATGAGGTCGTGCGAACCATCACTACTGCAGCCCGTGGAGAGCGCCGCCATCAAGGGGTATAGCCGTACCCGTGATGAATTTGGCGTGCTCGGAACACACGAAGGCGGCGACGTGGCCGAAGTCGTCGGGGTCGCCGACCCGGCCGGTCGGGATCGTTCGGGCGACTGCGTCGAGGTCGCCGTACAACGAAGCCAGACGTTCGGTGGCGTGAAGTCCGGGCTGTAGCGAGTTCACGGTCACACCGTCACCGGCCACCTCTCGTGCGAGCGTCTTCAAGAAGCCGGTGAGTCCGGCGCGCGCCGTGTTCGACAGGATCAGCCGGTCGATCGGTTCGCGGACCGACGACGACGTGATGGCCACGACACGGCCCCATCCGCGCGATTGCATCGCCGGCACCACGGCCCGGCACATGGCCACCGTCGAGACGAGGTTGAGACGCAGCGCCACGTCGTAGGACTCGAGTGGTGTCGATGCGAAGTTGCCGGGTGGTGGTCCACCGGCATTGGCGATCAGGATGTCGATCGTCCCGAGTCTTCGGGTGGCTTCCTCCACGAGTCGGCTGACATCGTCGGGATCGCTGACGTCGGCGGCGATCGCCGATGCATTCGCCGGCAGTGAGCGCAACGCGACGACGAGTTTCTCTTCTGAACGAGAGGCGATGACGACGTCGACCCCGGCGGCGGCGAGAGCACGCGCCGTGGACAGGCCGAGGCCGCTCGAAGCTCCGGTGACGAGGGCGCGACGTCCGCTGATGCCGAGATCCATGGAACCTCCGTGGTCAATCGATCGGGAATTGGATGGCGGCGCGCTCGCTCACGAAGTCGGCCGTGTAGGCGGCAATGAATGCCTTGTGGTCCGGATGGTCCCGGTACACGAGATAGTCGTCGGCCGAGTCGAACTCGGCCACGACGGCGAAGTCGTAGGTGCCCGGATTGATGCCGAGGTTGGGGCCGAACGAATACGACTTGATCTGGGGAACGAGAGTCGGGAGCTCGACGAGGGCGCGGCTCGCAGCGGCGATGTGATCGGGGCCGACACCTTCCTTCCAGCGGAAAAGGACGACGTGCTGCACGCGGCTCATCGAATCAGTCCGTCAGCACCGAAGTGATGGAGGCGAGTCGGGCATCGGGTGTGGGGCGGGCTCCGATGTGCTCGATGACCCAAGCCGAGACCCGCGTCGCATGTCGGGCGGCGTCGACCTCGGACCGGTGCCGCAGGAAATGCGCGAGAAAGGCGCCGGCGAAAGAGTCGCCGGCACCCGTTGCGTCCACGAGTCGGTTGGTGGCCGGCGGAATGTGCACCGTGCCCGACGTTCCGTGTACGAGGGCACCATCGGCATCGAGTTTGAGGACGATCAGTGCACCCGGGAACATCTTGGTGAGGTTGAGGGCGATCGCCTCCGGATCTTCCTCGCCCGTGAGAACTCGACCTTCTTCCTTGTTGGGAAGGAGGATGTCGATCTCGAGATCGCGGCACGTCGAGAGGAACGACTCGATACCCATCTCCTGGATCATCTGGAACGATCCTGGGTCGAAGGACAGGCTGGCTCCGGATTCACGGGCGATACGAGCGGCGCGGCGCGCCGCCGACCGCGGCGGATCGGTGAAGAACGACCAAGCGGTCAGGTGCAGATGGCGGCACGACGCGATGATCTCGACGGGCAACTCCGACGGCATCAGATAGAAGTCGGCGCCGTGTCCGGAAACCATCGACCGTTGCCCCGTGTGATCGACGAACACGGCGACCGAACCGGTCGAGTGTGCTTCGGTCTCCACGAAACGGGCGGCGACCTTCTCGCGCGCCAGATCCTCCTCGGCGAGTTGTCCGAAACGATCGCGGCCGATCTTGCCGATGAACGAGGTGTCGGTTCCGTTGCGTCGAGCCCACACAGCGACGTTGGCGGCGCTACCACCGGGGGTGAGCATCACTTCGCCGAAGGTGTCACCGCCGTGGAGGAGTTCGGAGTTCGTGCGGATCAGGACGTCCCACGCAAAGTCACCGAGCACGCAGAGTTCGCTCACGGATCACACGGTATCGGCGGTTCGCCGACGAGAATGGGGGAGTGCCCCCCGTACGCGAGAAGTCGGTCGTTGCCGCACTGGCGATCGTCTATGTGATCTGGGGATCGACCTACCTCGCGATCAAGATCGGCCTCGAGACCATGCCGCCCTTTTTCATGCAGGGCACGCGCTTCGTGATCGGGGCGACAGCGGTGCTCGGCTACCTGCGTTGGCGCGGGGTGCCCTGGCCGACGCCGGTCCAGATCCGCAACGCGGCCGTGGTGGGGCTGTTGTTGCTGATCGGCGGACTCGGACTCGTGACCTTGGCCGAGGATCGCGGCGTCGACACCGGCCTCGTGGCCACGATCATCGCCATTCAGCCGATGCTCATGTCGTTGTGGGGTGGCATCTGGAAGACGTGGCCGAGGCGTATCGAGTGGCTCGGCATGGTGATCGGCCTCGTCGGGGTCGCGGTCCTGATGTCGGACGAAGGTCTGTCCGGCTCGTGGTCCGGGGTCTCACTCGTTTTCATCGCCTGTGTCAACTGGAGCTTCGGGTCGGCTCTGAGTCGGCGCATCTCCATGCCCGACGGACCGATGACGACCGGCATCGAGATGGCGGCGGCCGCCGTGGGTTACATGCTGCTGTCGGTCATCCGGTCGGAGGACATCGGTGTGCCCAGTCTCAAGAGTGCACTCGGCGTCGCCTACTTGATCGTGTTCGGGTCGATCGTGGCCTTCAGCGCGTTCACCTATCTGATCGCCAACGTACGCGGTCCACTCGCCATGAGTTACGCCTACGTCAATCCGGCCATCGCGGTGCTGCTCGGAATCGTCTTCTCGAACGAATCGTTGTCGATCAACATGGCCGTGGCGTTGCCGGTGATCCTCGTCGGTGTGGCCATCGTGACCAACGCGAGCCGTAGCAGTTAGGTTGCGTACATGCGTCGGTTGATGGTTGCCGTCTCCATGGTTGCGACCTTGGTCGCCTGCGGGGTCGATGGTCCCGGTGCCGAGTCGGCTGATGCGCGCGCCGAACTCCTGATCACCGAACTGCCCGATCTGGCGTCGCCGACCAAGCCGACCGTTCTCTGGTTCTGGGCGCCCGGTTGAGGTCAGTGCAATGTCGAAGCCCCCTCGGTCGAGGCGGCCTTTCTCACCTACGGCGAACGGATCGACTTCTACGGAGTCGCATGGGCCGGAACCGATGAATTCATGCTCGCGTTCATCGATCGTCACGACGTGACTTTCCCGTCGGTCGTCGACCGTCCGGGCTCGATCTTCGCCGAGTATGGAGTTCCGTATCAGCCGGCCTGGGTGTTCATTGCCGTCGATGGCTCGGTCACGAAGTTTCAGGGAAGCCTCGACGAGCCAACCCTCGCGGGCTACCTCGAAGGCCTCATCACTCCGAACGAGGCGTGATCGCTCGCACACCTTCGATCGTCGCTGCGAAGTCGTGATCGTCGCTCGGATCGCTCGGTGGCTGCAACAAGATGCCGTCGGTCCGTCCGGCGAACCATCGTCCGAGGACGTCGGGCAATTCGGCGAAGGTGCCGCTCGGTACGAGCGTGTCGAGATGTTCGTCATCGAGATGCTCGGCGAGTTCGCTCCATCTTCCTTCACGGGTGAGTCGACGGAGTTCGTCTCCGATCCGTGACCAGCCGAAGAGGTCGAGTGTTCGACGGTACGCCGGCGTCGAGTACAGGAAGGCGAGCACGGCTCGCTGGGCCGATCGACTGGAGAGCACGTCGTCCGAGGTTCGTCCGGTGATGATCGGAGCCGCGGTCGCGATCTCCACGTCGTGCGGGATGACCGGAAGTACGCATTCGTCGAGGAATCGCGGATGGGAATTCGTGGGGTGGGTCACGAAACCGTCGGCGACGCGCGACGCGAGTGAGATGGCCCGGGAGTTGATTCCGCCGAGCCAGATTCGCGGTGGGCGCACGTCGAGTGGGCCCGGGTTGAAGAAGGGCTGCAGGCGGTCGAAGCGGTAGTTCTCGGTTTCGACGTGGAGGGGTTCGCCGGTGGCGAACGAACTCCAGATGGCTCGGACGCAAGTGACGTAGTCGTCCATCCACTGGATCGGTACGTGCCATGTCAGCCCGAATCGGCCCTCGATGTTCGGACGGATCTGAGAACCGAGACCGAGATCGAACCGGCCACCGCTCATCGCGGCAAGGTCCCACGACTGCAGAGCGAGGAGCATCGGGCTCCGCGGAAAGGCGAGGGTGAGGCTGGTCTGAACGTGGAGGCGTGTGGTGTGTTCGAGGGCGAGAGTCGCGACCGTCAAAGAATCGTGGATCGTCTCGGGAACGTGGAGAACATCGAAGCCGAGCCGCTCGATACGTCGCGCGTACTCGCCGATATCGCGAAGGGCGATGCGATCGGACATCCCGGCGATGACCCTCATGACGACCAACCCCGGTCGTGCAACTGCCTCTCGATCGCCCCCACCAACGAAGTAGGGGACCCCTCGCACCGTTCGAGTTCGAGCGTCGACATCAACTCGTGACGCGATCCGTCCTCGAGTACGGCGATGATCAGCGGAGTACGTCCGGCGCTGATCTGCCGGACCTCATCGGGTTGATCATCGAGGTGGTACAGATCGACGGGGATGCCGAGGTTTGCGGTGCACGCATCGAACGAGCGACGCCGGCCGATCCAGGAATGTGTGATGTCGCAGAGCGGGCAATGTCCGCGGCCGGCAATCTTGCGTAATACGTAGGAGATCTCGCCGAGCACCGTCCCCTTGGCGTCGTACACACCGATGAGGGTCGTCACGCGCATCCGGTCAGCGTATTGTGCTCCCCATGGGGGACACACCGGTGCACGTGCCGACCCGCGGCGATCGTCGGCAACGGGTGGGCGTGGGTGTCCGCAACGTGCCCGACCACGGTCCCTCGACCATGGACGCCTCGGTGTATCGAGATCCGGTCCGCTACGAACTCGAACGCACGCGGGTTCTCACTTCGCACTGGCTTCTGGCCGGACGATCGGAGCAAGTCGAGGGTGTGGGTGACTGGATCACCTACGAGGGGCACGGCGAGTCCGTCGTGATCACCCGGCAACCCGACGGGCACCTGGCTGCGTTCCACAACGTGTGTCGTCACCGTGGTCCGGCGTTCGTGACCGAGATGTCAGGTTGTGCAGCGCGCCGATTCACGTGTCCGTACCACGGCTGGGTCTACGACACGGAGGGTCGCCTCGTCGGTGTACCCGAACGTGAGGATTTCGATCCCGATCATCTCGCGGCCGCCGGTCCGGCGCGGGTGGCCGCCGACGAGTGGGGTGGCTGGGTGTGGATCAACATGGCCGGCCCCGACCATGCGGTCCCGCTGATCGAGGCGATCGGTGCCGAGATCGCCGACGATCTGGGTGCCTTCCGCATGGAGGACATGGTTCTTCATGAGGTGCTCGAATTCGACGTGCCGGTCAACTACAAGGCGGTCGTCGACGGCTTCAACGAGATCTACCACGTGACCGAACTCCATCAGGTCCCACCGGAGTTCACCAAGGCCGCACGGTGCGCGTCGTTCCACATCGTGGGCGACAACTACATGTGCTTCGTGCCCAAACCCGAGCACTTGGCCGAACTCGAGTCACCCGACTACGACCATCACCGCTACGCGATCTGCCACTACGTGGTCTTCCCGAACACCGTCTTCAACTGCAACCCGGGCCACATCCAGGTCTTCCAGCCGATTCCGGTCGCCGTCGATCGCACCCGCTTTCTGTGCTGGGAGATCATCTACCCCGGGAATCCAGACGACCCGGAGTACCAGCGGTACCTGAAGAACACCATGGCGCATTGGGCCGGACTCAAGATGGTGGTCGGTCAGGACATCTCGATCTACGAGCAGATGGCGCGTACCAAGAACTCGTCGGCGTTCACGACCCAAATCCTGTCCGAGCGCGAGTGCAAGATCGCCCACTTCCACGAGAACATGGACCGCAAGACCCGTGTCGATCCTGCTCAGAGGGCGATTACGTAAATCTTCTCAAGGCCTCGCGGGGGCCGAACGATACCTCTCCCCGTGAAGCAGGTCGCCGGACAACTGAAGCGGGTCGCTCTGGCCACGCTGTGCTCGGTCACCTTGCTCGGCGCTCTTTCGGCCACTCAAGCGGCGGCCAGTCCGAGTTCTCCCAATCCCGTCAACGCCTCGAACACCTACACCGTGAAGTCGGGTGATTCGTTGAGCGGGATCGCGGCCAAGGTCGGTGTGTCGTTGACCGATCTTTTGTCGGCGAACGGTTTCCAGAAGTCGTCGGTGATCCTTCCCGGCCAGGTGATCAAGCTCCCGACCAAGGGCACGTCGACTGCGTCCACGATCAATGCGTCCACGACCAGTTCGACCAAGACGTATGCGGTGAAGTCGGGTGATTCGTTGAGCGGAATTGCGGCCAAGGTCGGTGTGTCGTTGACCGATCTTTTGTCGGCGAACGGTTTCCAGAAGTCGTCCGTCATCGTCCCCGGTCAGGTGGTCAAGCTCCCGGCCCACGCCAAGGTCACGTCGACGAGTGCCGCGACCCCGACCGCGCCCGCCACCTCGGCGACGTCGAGCCGAGTGCAGAAAATCATCGACTACGCCAAGGCACAGGTCGGCAAGCCGTATCGCTACGGTGCCGCCGGTCCGGATGCATTCGACTGCTCGGGCCTCATCCGCATGGCGTTCAAGCAGGCTGGTCTCGACGTGCCCCACTCGAGTCGCGAACTGTCGAAGCGTGGCACGGCCGTGAATTGGCAGAGCGACGGAATCCGCGCCGGCGATCTCGTGTTCACTTTCTCGTCGTCGACTCCCGGTCAGATCGGTCATGTCGGTATCGCAATCAGCGCGACGCAGTGGGTCGAGTCGCCCTACACGGGAAGTGCGGTCCGAATCCGCAACCTTCCCGTCTCGGACAAGATCCAAGCGGTTCGCCGCCTCGTCTGAAGACGGAGATCGCTTCGATGAACACCGTGGCTGCCTTCGAGACCCTGCGGACCTCCACCGAGGGCGAGGTTCTGCACGTCGAACTGTCCCGACCGGACCGGCTGAATGCACTCTCGCGACGGCTTCTGTCAGAGATCGTGGAGTTGGCTGCCCGCTTGCGAGTCGACAACGCCATCCGCGTGGTCGTGCTGTCGGGTGCCGGTCGGGCCTTCTCGGCCGGATTCGATCTCGACGATTTCACGTCATCGGCCCAGGGTGAGTCGCCGCGTGACGGTGCCGACCTCGGCCGACTGGCCACCGAGTCGCTCACCGATGTCCCGCAGTTGACGATCGCCGCCGTGCACGGACACTGTGTGGGAGGTGGACTCGTGCTGGCCGGAGCGTGTGATCTACGAATCGCCGACGAAGGGACGCGGTTCGCGATCCCCGAAGTCGACCTCGGCATTCCGCTTGCTTGGGGTGGGATCCCGCGCCTCGTGCGCGAGATCGGCCCGGCCCTCACCAAGGAACTGGTGCTGACGTGCCGGCCCTTCTCGGCCGCGGAAGCCAAGTCGATCGGATTCCTGAACGAGGTGACCGAACCCGGCGGTGCGGTGGCGCGAGCCAAGGCGCTGGCGGCGGAGTTGGCCGCCAAGCCCCTGTACGCCTTGCGGACCACCAAGCAGCAGGTGAACGCCGTGATGGAGGAGATCGCCGGCACGGGTCGAAACGCGGCCGACGCCGATTCTCTTGTGTACGCCCTCCGGGACCCCGAGAGTCGTGCGGCATCGGCGAAGTACCTCGCATCGCGTACAGTTCGACGCACGTGAAGTGACGGGGGTCGTCGCTTCCGAGGGGGAGTGATGAACGACTACGTCATCAAAGGTGGTCTCGTGGTGGACGGGACCGGGGCCAAGCCTCGGACGGCCGACATCGCGGTGCGCGACGGTCTGATCGTCGAGATCGGTTCGCAGGTGTCGGGCGAGGCGCGTGAGGTGATCGATGCCGACGGCGCGGTGGTGACGCCCGGTTGGGTCGACGTTCACACCCATTACGACGGTCAGGTCAGTTGGGACGACGTCATGGATCCGTCGGCCGGCAACGGCGCGACGACGATCGTGATGGGCACCTGCGGCGTCGGATTCGCACCCGTGCGACCCGGATCCGAGCAGGCGCTCATCGAACTCATGGAGGGCGTCGAGGACATTCCCGGCACCGCGCTCTACGAGGGCATGGAGTGGGGTCGTTGGGAAACGTTCCCCGAGTACATGGACTACATCGCCGGTCGGCGCTATTCGCTCGACATCGGGACGCAGGTGGCGCACGGTTCCCTTCGCTACTACGTGATGGGTGAACGTGGAGCGCGCAACGAGGACGCCACCGCCGCCGACCTGACGGACATGGCCAAACTCGCGCGGGAGGCGCTCGATGCCGGCGCGCTCGGTATCAGTACTTCACGCACGATCGGACACCGTGCACTCGACGGTTCGCCGGTGCCCGGTACGTTCGCCCCGGCCGATGAGATCGCGGCCATCGCCGATGCCATGAAGTCATCGGGTCGTGGTGTGTTCGAGATGATCCCGGCCGGTACGGTCGGCAAGCTCGAAGGTCTCGGTGGTGAGCGGACCACGCCGCAGGACGAGTTGGCGCTGATGGCTGAATTCTCCAAGCGGAGCGGTCGGCCGGTGACGTTCACCCTCGTACAGTCGCCCGACTATCCGCCCGACACGTGGCGCGAACTCCTTGATGCGACCCTGACCGCGAACGGAAGCGGATCGCGACTTTTCCCGCAGGTTTCATCACGACCGATCGGCCTCGCCTCCGGTCTGTCGGGCTATCACGCCTTCTTGCGCCGTCCGACCTACATGAGGTTGGCTCACCTGCCTCTGGCCGAGCGGGCGCGTGAGATGAGCAAGCCGGAGATCAAGGCCGCGATCCTGAGCGAGGACGATGCACCGGTCGATCGTCCGGGCTCCATGGCCAACACCTTCCGGATCTTCCAGATGGCGGCGGCCTTCCTTTATCCACTCGCCGATCCGGTGGACTACGAACCGCAGCCTTCCGACACCCTCGGCGCCCGTGCCGCGGCGAGTGGCGAGGACGTATTGAGCGTGCTGTACGACTACCTCATCTCGCAGAATGGTGCTGCGATGTGCGCTCTCATGGGCGGTGCCGACGTGCACGAGCGCATGGAAGTTCTGCGCGAAATGCTCGTGCACAGCGAGACGGTGACCGGTCTCTCCGATGCCGGCGCCCACGTGACGCTCATCTGTGACGCGACGATGCCGACGACCCAGCTGACCTTCTGGGCTCGCGACCGGAAACATGGCGAGAGGATTCCGCTCGAGTTCCTCGTGGCCAAGCAGACCGCACGCAACGCCGATCTCTACGGCTTGAACGATCGCGGTCGGCTCCAGCCGGGATTGCGGGCCGACATCAACGTGATCGACTTCGACAACTTGTCGGTCGCGCCTCCGAAGGCGTTCCACGACCTGCCCGCCGGTGGAACTCGTCTCATTCAGCCGGTCAAGGGTTATCTCGCCACGATGGTGAAGGGCCGAGTCACGCGCCGTCACGACGCCGACACCGGCGAACGACCGGGCACCTTGGTCCGCGGAAGGAAGTTTTGAGATGAGCGCGGCCACCGATCATGTGGGGCGCTTCCTCGCCACGATGAACGAGAACGAGGCGCGTCGCGTCGACCGGTACATCGTCGTCCCGAGCGGTCTCGACTTGCACGGTATGCACGAAGCGTTGGCCGATCCGCGGCTCGCCGAACCCGGCCATCGTCCGTATGGCATCCAGTTGATGGCCGACTTCATGGCTCCCGAGGGATCGCGTTACTTCGATTCGATCTATGGCTCGTTCTTCGGTCAGTCCGCGATCCGGAATTGGCTGGTGCCGGCCATGGGCGAGATCGAGTTCATCGACTTCGTTCCCCAACAGGAACCGGTGGTGTTCGAGGCCGAGGGCGCCTCGTGGTGGCTCGACGAGTGGCAGATGTTCATGGATCTGGCGGCCATCGGAATGGGTGAGGGTAAGGCCCCGTTGTCGAAGGGCGTCAGCGTGCGTCGCTGTCGAGATGGTTGGCTCGACTGGGCGTGCGACGTGTACGACACGATGTCGTTCCGTCAACCATCGCCCACCGGAGAGGCCGCGCCGATACCCGCTCCGCCGACGCCGGCCGGTTGGCCGGCGCACCCGACGGCTCCGGTCGCCCGAGCACGCGAGGTGGACTTCGATCGTGATTGCGATCAGTTCCACCCCACCGACTCGGTGTACATCGATCCGATCTTCGGCGAGTTCCACGGTCAGGACGAGATTCGGGCGTGGATTTTGGACGTCATGCCCAAGACGGGTGACATCGAATTCGTGCCGGTGGGCCCGGAACTGAGAAATGATCACGCGTACGTTCAGGAATGGGTCCAGATGGCGATCACGCCGAGTGGTGCGCGCGTTCCGATGACCCGCGGGACGAGCGTTCGTCGCTATCGCGACGGCTGGACGGTGTACGCCGCCGATTACTTCGACGTCGCGACGGTTCTCGCGCCCGAGGTGATGAAGGCGAGTATCGAATGTGGCTCGACGATTTCCGAAGCCGACATCGCCAAGTATCGAAATCGCTAGGAACGCACCCGAACCGACAGACAGGTCACGCAACCCTCGAGCTTGATGTACTCGGAGATGTCTACCTCGATCGGTATCAGGCCCCGATCGCGGAAGATCTGCGCGCTTCGCGGTGCGTCGGCGGCCATCAGCACATGCTCGTCGTCGAGGAGAACCACGTGCGCGCCGGATTCTTCGGGCATCGCGAGATACGAAGGAAAGACCGATGAGTCGTCGACCGCCGGGTCCCAGCCGATCACGGTTCCATCTGGGAGTGCGGTGACGGCCGACTTGAGATGCAGCACCTTGGTGACCGGAACGGTGATCACTCGAGCGCCGAGGGGCTCGACGATGGCCGCGAATTGGTCGATTCCCTCCTGGTTGGTCCGACCGCCTCGACCCACGTAAATCGTGTCGCCGATCTTCAGGACGTCGCCGCCGTCCATGGTGCCCGGGGCCACGATGCGTTCGATCCGACAGCCGAGATCGCGCACGATCGGCTCGACGGCGAGGATCTCGGGCTTGCGGGTGTCGTCACCCGGGCGGGTGATGACCGCGACCCCCTTGAACATGACGACGGCATCCTCGACGAACACGCAATCGGGGCAGGCTTCCTCGACGGGTACTTCACGGATGTCCCAACCCCGGTCCCGCAGGACCTCGACGTAGGCGTCCCATTGACGACGGGCGAGTTCGACGTCGACCGGCCGGCGTTCGAGATGGGTGAGAACCCCATCGGCGAGTCGGGAACTCGTTCTCCGCACCAGCGCCACGGTCATCGCCGAAGTGTAGGTCTGCCCTACAATTCGCCAAAGTTCGCGTAGTCAGGGGGAGCAATGGCACACGACGTGATCATCAAGGGTGGGACCGTGATCGACGGGACCGGTGCGGCCGGGGTGCGAGCCGACGTCGCCATCGATGGCGATCGCATCACAGCCATCGGAGATCTCTCGGCGGCCGTCGCCGATCGGGTGATCGATGCGGCGGGCAAGGTCGTGACGCCGGGATTCGTCGATCTGCACACTCACCTCGACGCTCAGGTCGCCTGGGACCCTTACATGACGTCGTCGTCATGGCACGGCGTGACCACGGTGCTCACCGGCAACTGCGGCGTGACCGTCGCGCCGGTTGCCGAGAGCTCGAGGTCGTATTTGGCCGAACTCATGGAGAGTGTGGAGGACATTCCGCGCGAGGCGATCCTCGGCGGACTTCCCTGGGACTGGGAGACCTTCCCCGAGTATCTCGATTCGGTGCAGCGACTCCGACCGGCGCTCAACGTGGTGGGTCTGCTCGGACATTGCGCAGTGCGCTATCACGTGATGGGCGAACGATCGATGACCGACGAGCCGCCGACTGCTGACGATCTCTCCCGCATGCGCGAGATCGCCGCCGAGTCGGTGGCCGGGGGAGCCGTCGGGTTCTCGACGTCGCGAATCCTCGTGCACACCGTGCCCGATGGCCGCAAGGTGCCGGGAACCTTCGCCCCGATCGACGAATACCTCGCGGTGGCCGACGGCATGAACGAGTCGGGTGGCGGGCTCTTCCAAGCGGTGCTCGACTTCGACACGAAGTTCCAACACGAACTCGAACTGCTACGGGCGATGGCCCGGCGCGGTGGTCACGTTCTCTTCTCGGGCGGCGTGGGCAACGGCAACACCGATGCCGCCGCCTTCTGGGACAAGACACTCGGCGACATCCGGGCGAACGACGGCCACATCACGTCGGTGGCCATGACACGTCCGAGTGGAAGTCTCATGGGACTGCATCAGGTTCCGCCGGTTGGCAGTGGTAAGTGGCGGGCCGTGATGGCCCTGCCCACCATGGAGCAACGACTCGCCGCTCTGGCCGATGCCGGTACCCGCGCCGAACTCATCGAAGACGGCAAGAGTCGCGGCACGTGGTACGACCCACAGTTCATCTACCCACTCGGCCCGGGCGCGGTTCCGGACTACGCGGTGGACGGCGGCGATTCGTTGGCCGTGATCGCCGAGCGCGAAGGTCGCCATCCGGTGGAAGTGATCATCGACCGACTGCTCGAGTCCGAGGGTCGCGAACTCTTCAACGTGTGGTTCTTCAACCGCAACCGGGCCAACATGCCGAGCTTCCTGAATCTCGACGGGGTGTGTCCGGGGCTCGGAGATGCTGGCGCGCATGCGGGTCAGATTTGCGATGCCGATGCCCCGACCCACTACCTCTCGTATTGGTGCCGCGATCGGCAGATCACATCGTTGCCCGACGCGATTCACCGACTGACCGCGAAGCCGGCCGCCGTGCTCGGACTGATCGATCGTGGAACCCTCGGTGCGGGCAAGTACGCCGACATCAACGTGTTCGATCCCGAGCGTCTGCAGGTCGGTTATCCGGAGTACGTCAACGATTTCCCGAACGGCAAGGGACGTCTGCGCGTAGGGGCCACGGGCTACGCGGCGACCCTCGTAAACGGTGAGGTCGTGACCGAGAACGGTGCCAACACCGGCGCCCGACCGGGACGCGTCGTTCGCGAGTTCAAGCGCTGAGCGCCAGTCGATCAGGCCGAGGCGAAGGCGACCAGATCGACCTGAGCCGACGCGGTGATCTCCGGACACGCGATCGGCATCAGTTCGATGCCGTGCGTGGTACCGAGGATGTTGCGAGCGCGGGCGGGGACCCCGGCGCGCAGGAGGAGTCGGTAGAAGTTGATCCCCTCGTCCCGTAGCGGATCGCATTCGTTCACGCTGATGACGGTGCGCGGCAGGTTCCGTACGTCGTCCTCGGTGGCAAAGCTGGGCCAAGCGAGGGGATCGCGTCGGTCGAAGGCCTCGATGCCGTAGCCCACACGTCCGATGTTGTTGTGGAGATTCAGGAAGATCCCGTTGTTCTCGGTCGACGACGGACACTCGGGTGTCGGCCACTGTCCGGCGATGTAGGGGCAGAACGCATAGAGCCCGGAGATGGATCCGATGTCGCCGTCCTTGGCCATCTTCATGCCGGTCGCCAGCGTGAGATTTCCTCCGCCGCTCTCACCGGCGATCACGATCCGACGCGGATCGGCGCCGATCTTGGCGGCGTTGGCCACGACCCACCGGGCTCCCGAGACACAATCGTTGAGACCGGCCGGGAAGGGCGCCACTTCGGGCAGCGACGAGGGGCTCACCGCATTGCGGAAGTCCACCATCACCACCACGACGCCGCGCGCTGCGAGGAGTTTGCCCCACGCGCTGTAGTTGCCGTCGAAGCACGACAACGAGGCCATTCCGCCGCCGTGGATGTAATAGACGCACGGCAACACGTCGTTGCTGTCGGGTCTGATCACGCGCAGGGTGATCGAGTTGCCATCGGGTTGCGAGGTCACGGATTCGGTGTGGATCCGCAGGCCGGCCGTCGGAGCGTTCTCCTCGGTGTCGCAGATCGCCATCATCGAGCGGTACATCTCGGCCGACGCCTGGCCCTCCGGCGTATTGGACTGCTCGAGCAGGGTCGCGCGGTCGGGAACGTTCGGGGACTCGAAACTCGGCATCATGGCGAGCAGAGCCTTGATGCGCGGATCGATACGCGGATCGGTAGCGGCATTCGCAGTCATGTTTCCCCCGGGTGTGCTGAGAGCGGATGACCAAACGGGTCACCTCGCGCTGAGAGCGGGTGACGGGAATCGAACC
>SXGQ01197241.1_pt1 | contig 25056 bp, 17 predicted proteins | sample 3178371 | NCBI WGS metagenome assembly SXGQ01 (sample SAMN11356859, study PRJNA531348) | freshwater metagenome | isolation source: freshwater sample F1-20 | place: China: Fuxian Lake, Yuxi | collected 2017-12-25 | reverse complement strand
GATTCCCGCGTTCACTACATTCACCGCAAGTCCGTTTGCCTCGGCGATCGTAATGTCTGTATCAACTGTTTCCGCTGCGAGACTCGTCACATCTGTGCCAAGCTCAATTCCAGCAGGTGCCGTAAGCGTCAGCGCTCCCGCCGTGATGTTGTTCGCATCGTCATTGTCATCCGTGATCGCTCCCGCCGCAAGGGTCAGTGTCACCGCTCCTTGGGTTCCTGCGTTCACTACGTTCACCGCAAGTCCGTTTGCCTCGGCGATTACCACCGACGCATTGATTGTCGTCGCTGCAAGACTCGTCACATCTGTGCCAAGCTCAATTCCATCCGGCGCCGTAAGCGTCAGCACTCCCGCCGTAATATTGTTCAGCCCGGCATTGCCGTCCGTGATTGCTCCCGCAGATACCAAAGTAACACCACCAGTTGTCGTGACGACGCCAGTCTGAATATCGCCACCCACCAAAGTCCTTAGGTCAACAAGGCCCGAACCTCCCGCAGCGAGATTCGTTACGGACAAGTGTCCCGAAGTCACCGTAAACGCTATCGATCCATTCGTTGTCGTGGCTGATGTAATAGCCAAACCGCCCGCACTGTCAGTGACGGTTATTGCGCCTGCCGCCGTCGCATTCAGCGCAACATTCCCCTGAAAGTCATTACCCGCGCTATTGAGAGCAATACCCCCAGCAGCGGTAACTACCGTCGACCCGGAAATTATCAAGTTGCTCGAGGCCGATATTTCACCACTTATCGACCCGACCGTCAGATTACCAGCAAATACAGCAGGTAAAGCTGCTATTTCAGCACCACTCAGAATTAAACTCGTGAGAGGTGTAAGACCTCCAATCGCACTCGTAAGATTGATACTTCCGCTTTCAGCGTAAACCGAAAACGCCTGTGCTCCATTTATTGAACCCGACACCGCAACATTGCCACCTGTCGATAAAAGGACAGTATCTCCCGCGAGGTGGACTGCGCCTACGTAGCTTTGATTCCCGCTTGTGGTAAGGCTTGCCGCAGTGATTGTTTCAGCAGTGAAAACGGCGGCGGAAAGATCAGGCAACATGCCCGCGGAAACAGCAATCTCGTCCGAGCCATCGCCCCCATTGACGGCCAATGCCCCCCCGTACGATGAAGCAATCATTCCCGTGAAGCCGATGGTGTCATTTCCCGCACCCCCATTAATGGTGAGCGTCGTCGAGGGCGCGGCGAACGTAACACTTCCACCGATGCCTGATCCAATCGTCATCGTTCCCGCACTCACAGCAGCAAGAGTTATAGTCTCAGCGGACCCGCTAAAATTAAACACGCGATTGACTGCCACGATGCTGTCAGTAACGGTCTCGACCCCAGTTAAAGCAACAACGCCAGAGATAGCACCCGCGAGCTCAATACTACCATCGCTCGCGCCTGTAAACGAATGACCAACACTGTTAGTCCCTCCATCCATGATGACTAATGAGTCATTACCGCCCGAACCACCATCAAAACTAATCCCTCCAGCCGGGATGACATTACCCCCAGAAAAACTGATTATAAGCTCATCATTACCTCCCAGGCCAAAGAATCCAAGCGTACCGCCGTCAATCACCGCCGTACGGATTCGCACTTCGTCGACACTCTCAACTTGAACATCTCCCGACGCAAACCCTGCAGTGGTGATCCCATCACTACTGACGAACACAGTAAAGTCTCCATCCTTGAATATCGACATGCTGTTGCTTCCACTGTCACCAACAAGCTCGGCATTTTCCCCCGAAACCAAAGTGAGAACTGCAGCCGGCGCTACCCGTCCCTCCAAAATTTCGGGCCCTTGATGTGATTTCTTTTCTGCACCCCTAGAAACGGGCTTTCCAAAGAATTTAAGGATTTGCTTCCAATAAGCCCAACGCATCAGTTTGGTTCGAATCATAAATTTTGGATTTTTCTCCGACTACTCAACAAAGCGACAGTAATTTGGATCTAAAAAATTTCAGTAAATCGGTTTTGGACTTTAAAACACAAGAGGGCTCAGAGTGTCAACACTGCGCCCGTCTAAGGGTCGTAACTAATTTGTAATGTTGAAAAAATTCTGAAGGAGGAGGGGCAACCTACGAATGAGAGTGTAGACGAGGACGCGAAATGCGCCCTCGCGGTGGAGGGTATGGTCTGTGCGTGCGCTGTGGTCAGCCGGGACGATCGGGTCCTTTCGTCCGTGCAAAATATGGAAGGAGGCGAGTCCTTGCCGATTGGGCAAAGCGGCCAGGCTTCGCGCACGGCTTACTGTTTTTCAGCAGGCGTTCCACCGAGAAGCTGGCGCGCCATGTCGTTGGCCGGCTGCCGAGCGGGACCTTTTTACTCAAGTCGTCTGCAAGGTCGGTCGGCCCGAAAATATCCACCACGCATTTCACGCGACTTGAAAATCCGGCAAGCGAAGCATCGGAGTTGTCGCGGGTTTCCACGAGACCGAGCATGGCGACGAGATGCCCGCCCGCCGAGGCACCCATGGCACCGATGCGCGCGGGGTCCACGCCGTAGGTCGCGGCGTTTTTCCGCACCCAGCGGACGGCGCGCTGGACTTCGTCGAGCGGAGCCGGCCATATAATTTCCCGACCGAAGGCGGGCCGGTAGTTGATATTGAAAACAACCAGTCCCTCGCGGGCGACGGGTTCCGCGAACGGCCGCATGTCGCGTTTGTCGCCGCCGATCCACCCGCCGCCGTGGACCATGATGACCGCGGGACGCGCCGCGCCGTCGCCGACGGGACGGATCACATCCAGCAGCAGACGCTTGCCGCCGGCGACGCCGTATTCGACGTCGTTTTGCGTGGTGATTTCGCCCGCGCATGCGGCGGCACAGAGGAGTAGAAAGGCGGCGAGTGTTCTCATGGCGTGCAGTTTCTTCAGATCTACCGGCTACCGATGCAATAGACGGCCTTGTAGCTGCGGATGAAAATCTGCCCGTCGCTGAGCGCAGGCGACGCATAGACCGGCTCGCCGAGTTCGTTCGTGGCCACGACGGCGAACTTTTCCGCTGGTTTCACGATGCGGCACACGCCGTCGTCATTGATGAAATACACGAGCCCGCCTGCGCTCACGAGCGATGCGTGGGTGCGGCCGAAGCGCTCGTTCCAGACGATGTCGCCCGTCTTCGCATCGAACGCGTGAGCAAAACCGAGGTCGTCGTTCAGCAGCAGCCAGTCGCCCTCGATGATCGGCGACGGCACATACGCCGCGCCCTTCTTCTGCTTGTGGTGCCACGCGAGCTGCGTCTCCTGCACAGTGCCCGTCGCCGAGGCCGGCAGCGCGAGTGTGTGATAAGTCGGGAAGCCCGCCGTGAGGTAAAAATGCGCCGTCTTTTCGCTGTAAACGGGCGACGCGACAAACTGCTCCGTCGGCCCGGCGTAATTCCACAGTTCGCGGCCTGTGTCGGGATTGTAACCGGTGAAGTTCTTCGAGCCCGCGAGCACCATTTGCGCGCGGCCTGCCGTCTCCTGGATGAGCGGCGCGCAGTAGCTCCGCGTCTTGCCCGCGCGGTCGATGCGCCACAGCTCGCGGCCGTCATCACGGGCGAGCGCGACGATGTAGCCGTCGCCGTCGTGGTCGCAGTTCACGATGACCTTGTCCTTGAAAAGGATCGGCGTGCTGCAAAATCCGTGGACGCTGGAGAATTGGCCCGGGCGCTTCGTCCAGAGCTGCTTCCCGCTGAAATCATACGCCGCCACGACGGCTTCCTTGCCGTCGAGAAACGTGCAGAACACCCGCTCGCCATCGCACGCCGGCGTGCTGCTTGCGTGGCTGTTTTCCTTGTGGATGCGCTCCAGCGGCGACGTGAGCACGACCTGCTGCCAGAGGATTTTTCCGCTCGTGCGATCCATGCAAATGAGCATGCGTTCGTTCTTCTCCGCAATCGCCGCGACGGTAAACAGCCTGCCCTTTTGCACCACCACGCTCGCGTGTCCCTCGCCGGGCAGCTCCGTGCGCCAAAGCACGTTTTCCGTGCGGCTCCACTTCGTCGGGAACGTCGTCTCCGTGCTGCGTCCGTCGAGATTTGCTCCGCGCCATTGCGGCCAGTCGGCGGCTTGTGAAATGGCGGCGGCGGCGAGAATGAAAAGTCCGGTGAGGCGCATGGCCCGCGGCATATAGGGAAACGCCGCGCGCCCCGCAAGACGGCGCTTTGGCGCGAAGGTGCTTGAGAACGCCGGACGCATCGCGGACAACAGCCGCCGATGAACGACTACTTTTCCGAGCTCGGACGCGAAGTTCTCGCGCAATGGAAGGCGCGGAACTTCTCCCTCGCCGCCTTTCCAAATATCGCCCGCAATCTGCTCGAAGCGCGGCCGCCTTCGGAGCACGTGGATCTCGATGCGCTCATGCGCGACTTCCTGCTCAACGACGAGCAGCCGCTCCAGACCCAGAGCGGCTTCGGCCAGCCGGAACTCGTCGTGTTCAGCGACCCGCGCTTCTACATCCAGATTCTGTTCTGGCTCGAAGGCACGACCGCCATTCACCAGCACGAATTCTCCGGCGCGTTCCACGTGCTCGCGGGCTCCAGCATTCACTCGCTGTTCGACTTTGAGAACGTGCAGCCCGTCTCCGCGCATCTGCGCGTCGGCGATGTGCGGCTCCGCGAAACCCAGCTTCTCGAAACCGGCAGCACCGTGGAGATCATCTCCGGCGGCGGCTACATCCACTCGCTGTTCCATCTCGACACGCCGTCGCTCACCGTCGTCGTCCGCACGCAATCCGACCCCGGCACCGGCCCGCAGTTCAACTTCCTCCCGCCCCACATGGCCGTCGATCCGTTTCACAGCGACGACCTCACGATGCGGCGCAAACAGTTGCTCGACGTGCTCGAAACCACCGAGTCCGGCGCCTACGCGGAACTCGTCTGCGAGATGGTCGCGACGCTCGATTTCGAGCGCGGCTTTTTCATCCTGCAAAACGCGATGGGGCATTTGAAAAACACCGGCGATTGGGATGCGGTGCTCGCCGCGTTTTCCAAAAAGCATCGCCGCCTCGCGGACTACGTCGTGCCCACGCTCGAAGGCATCATCCGCAAGGACATCATCTCCGGCCTCCGCGGCTCGGTGACCGATGTGGACCACCGATTCTTCCTCGCGCTGCTGCTGAACCTTCCGGATCGCAAAGGCATCCTGCGCCTTGTCAAACAGCGCTTCGGCGGCGATCCCGTGCAGACCGTCCTCCGCTGGGCCGCCGAACTCGGCGAGGCCACGGGGCACGAGGCATGGATTCTCGACGCCGCGTTCCCGCCCGAGGTGAAAGTGCCCGCGGGCCGGCACGCAGCGGTCTTCCTCGCGGCGCTCGGCCATTTCCTCAAAGGCGCGAAAGGCCCGGTGCGCGCGGGCGCGGTAAAGCTCACCGCAGCCGACACCCGGCATCTCCGCGAAGCGTTCGGGCAATCCAGCCTCCGCACGCTGCTGCATTAAAGGCGGACGCCGTTTTCCCAGCTTGCCGCCGGCGAACCGCACGTGGATTCTCCGCGGCCATGAGCAACACCGTAAGCATCCACCCGTATTTCAAAGTTCACGCAGGAAAGATGGACGCAGCCCGCGCCATCCTCGCCACCTTCATCGAGTGCACCCGGCCCGAAACCGCCTGCCTCTATTACGAATTCACCGTGAACGGCGACACCGTGTTCTGCCGCGAAGCCTACACCAGCGCGGCGGGCGTGCTTACGCACCTCACCAACGTCAGCCAGCCGCTCGGCGAAATGCTCAAAATCTCGGAGCTCGTCCGCCTCGAACTACACGGCCCCGCCGCCGAACTCGACCAACTGCGCGCACCGCTCGCGGAGCTTCCCGTGCAGTGGTTCGTCTACGAAACGGGCCTCGTCAAATAACGCCGCGCCCGTCCGTTCCGCGACCGGCCACCGCTAGTCGCGGCGCGACGACAGCTTCGCGAGAAGGCGCAGGATCTCGAGGTAAAGCCACACCAGCGTCACCAGCAGCCCAAACGCCGCATACCACTCCAGATACTTCGGCGCGCCCACCTCCGCGCCCTGCTCGATAAAATCGAAATCCAGCACCAGATTCAGCGCCGCCACCACCACCACAAACGCGCTGATTCCGATACTCAGCATCCCGCTGTTGTGCATGAACCCCACATTCACGCCAAACATCCCCAGCACCCACGTCACCAAATAAAGAATCGCGATTCCACCCGTCGCCGCCACCACACCCAGCTTGAAGTTCTCCGTCGCACGGATGATCCCCGAGCGATACGCCACCAGCAGCGCGAACAGCGTGCCAAACGTCAGCATCCCCGCCTGCAGCACGATGCCCTGAAACTTCGCCTCATAGAACGCCGAAATCCCGCCGATGAGCAAACCCTCGCACAGCGCGTAAATCGGAGCCGTCATCGGCGCCCACGTCTTTTTAAACACCGTCACCAACCCCACGATGAAGCCCCCAATCGCCCCGCCCAACACCAGCGGCATCGCCCCCGCCGGATTCACGCGAAACTTCTGCCACGTAAAAACCGCCGCCACCATCGCCAGCACGAGCAGGATCGCCGTCTTGTTCACCGCCCCCTGAATCGTCATGCGTTCCTCGCCGATCGCGAGCCGTTCGTTGAATGCGTTTTCGTTCAGTGCCGGGTTGGATGTTCTCATAATCGTGCCGCGACCCTACCACCCCGAGCCCCCGCCGCAACACCGGAAAACGAAGCGCCGGAAAAGCCCCCATCAACCGCCGAGCCCCCGCACTGCGAGCGAAGCGAGCCAAGGAGCGGCGACATTCCTGTCGCCGTCTAAAACAAAACGCGAAGCGGAAACTCACCGAGCATCGAACGCAGGAAGATTTCGCGCTTCGCGCTATGCTTCAATCGGCGACAGGAATGTCGCCGCTCCTTGGCTCGCTTTGCTCGCAACCTCGCACTGCTCTCCGAGAATCACCGGGAAATCCGCGGAGTCGTCGCGCCATTCCGGCGGTTTGTCGGAGCGTTCCACCCGAGTCGCCCGGCAAATCCGGCGCATTGCCGCACAACCCGCCAGAGTCGTCGCACTGCTCTCCAGGAATCACCGGGCGATCCCGCGGAGTCGTCACACCAATCGGGCGCATCGCACGGACATTCCTGCGGAGTCGTCGGGGAATCCGGTGGAGTTGCGCGGGAATCCGCCCGGATTATCCGACCATTCTCCGGGAATGCGCGACGATTCTCCGGGAATGCGCGACCATTCTCGCAGAATGATGCGGCCTTCTCGTTGAATGGCAGCATTTTACGCAATTTTGGCTATTTTTGCCCATTTTCCGCCCCGGAGCCCCTCAAATGTTCCACAAACCCGTTGGTGCCACGATTTGCCGACTCGAAAGCGGAGTTTGCCGAGCATGGCACGCTGTCGGCGACAGGAGCCGTAAGACAGCCGAAGGCTATGTTGCCGCTCCAATAACCCCCGCCCCTCGTGAGGCCCGGCAGGTCATTTTTTAGGGAACGCACCAAAGGTGGTCTTCGGGAGGGCGGATTTTACACCATCCACCGCGTTCTTTGTGAGCCCGGTACAGCCCGAAAAATCGAGCATTTCCAAGCCTGTGAGCCCGTGAAGCCCGTCCACGTTCTTGAGCCCGGTGCACTCAGAAAGATTGAGCGCTTTCAGCGCCTTGAGTTCCCGCAACGCATCCACATTCGTCAGCGCCTTGCAACCGTCGAGCCTCAAACTCTTCAGGTTCTTCAGCTCCTTGAGCGCATCGATGTCCACCAGACTGAGGGAATCGTAGATCCCAAGCACGGTGAGCTCCCTCATATCCTTGAGCGCATCAATATTCGTCAAATTCGGGCAGTCGTGAAGCACAAGCGCGGTTAAATTCGAAAGCCCCTCCAGTTGCGACATATCACGCCATGGAAAGGTGGCGTTGATGAACAGTTGTTTTGGCTTCAGCCGCCGGATCAAGTCGAAGTCGCGCTCTGAAATAACTCCGGTTGGAATATCCAACGCCCGTCCCGTGTTGTGCGACGTATCTTTGCGCAATGCGGCTCTCCAGTTCACACCAATTTTCTCGAACGAGTCGCTATAAGTGAGCTGCCACCCGCGCCCATTCGCCTCCTTCACCGCCTTTTGGAAGTCATACTGTTTCCAGACGACCCAGCCGCCGACGAGCGCGAGAAGGACAAACGTCCACCGCAGCAAATGCCATTTGCGGCGCGGCTCGGTGGCGGGTTTTTCGGGAAGCATCGTGCTTTTTACTAACACCCCGCCGCCTTCCCGGCAAGGGGCGCGGTGCCAATGCGCTTGGGGATTTCCAGCGATTCGGGGGAGGGCGGGATTTGTTTGCGCGGGCGTGGCGATGGCGGGTTGCAAATCGGGCACGGCGCGCCATGCTGCGGGGGTTATGAATTTTTCCGCCTGCTTTGCGCTCTTGTTGTCCGCCGCTGCCGCCTTCGGGATGTCGAGCACTCCGAAGGTGACGGTCCGTTTTCACTCGGAGGCAAATAAGAACGACACGAGCAGCTTTGCGACGCCCATCAAGCTGGCTTACGCGCAGCGCGAGGCGTTCATCAATCGCGTGCCGGAGTTTTCGGAGCGGAACATCAAGGCGATTTTCCCGTGGAAGACGCGCGACGGCACGTGGGGCTGTGCTTTTAAGCTGAATGAGAGCGGCCGCATCCGGCTGGAGACCATCAGCAGCGACAATCGCGGCGCGGCGATTGTGGCGTTCATCGGGACGAAGAACGGGATGCATCAGGTGATCGACATGGTGATCGACCGGCCAATCTCGGACGGCATCGTGGCAATCCCGCGGGGCATCACGGATGTGGAGATGCTGGTGTTGAGGAAGCAGTTCAAAGTCCTCGGCGAGGAGCCGGAGGCGAAGGACAAGAAGAAGGAGGACAAGCCTCAGGACCCGGTGGACTGGCGCATGGATCGAAGCCGCGACTCTCGCAGTTCCGAGCCGCCGATGCGCGCACCGAAGCTGCCTCCGCTGCCGGAGGAGGCGCCGCGGAAGAAGAGCGGGCGTGTTGCTCCGGAGCCGGACCTTCCGCGCATCGCGGACTGATCGCAGAGCGCATGCTCACGAAGATCAAGATCCGGCATTTCCGCTGTTACGAGCAGTTTGAGTGGGAGTTCGGAGCGGGGCTGAATTTCATCATCGGGCCGAATGCGCGCGGGAAGACTTCGCTGCTGGAAAGCGCGTGCATTTTGCTGCGTCTGCAATCGCCGCGGGTGGCTTCGCTGGCACGGATCGTCCAGCACGGCCGGCGCGGGTTTGTGACGGATGGTTTTTTCGCCAGGCGACATCTGCAGTTCTACTACAGCCCGCAGAAGAAGAAGCTCGCGCTCGATGGCGTCGAGCAGACGAATGCGAAGGAGTGGCTTCAGATCGGGCGGGTGGTGTGGTTCGGCAATGAGGACATCGAGATGGTGCGAGGCTCGGCGGATAAACGCCGGAAGTTCCTCGATTTCATCGCCGTCCAGCGCGACGCGGGCTATCGAACGGCCTTGCGGGCATACGAGCACGCGCTGCGCTCGCGGAATCATCTGCTGAAGCAGCCGTCACATCGCTGGCGCGAAATCGCGGCGTTCGACGGCCCGCTGCTCCAGCACGGCGAATACGTGCGCACCGTCCGGCACAATCTGCTGGCCGAGCTGCAGGCGGACGCGGACGCCGCGCAGTTTGCAATCAGCGGAAACCGCGAGAGCCTGCGACTCGATTACGCGCCGGGCGATTTGGGAAACTTCCCGGCTGCACTCGCGGCTGCAAAAACCGAGGACGCACGCCTCCGCCAGACGACAACCGGCCCGCACCGCGACGACGTACGCTTTTTCCTGAACCAAATGCCCGCAGACGACGCGAGCGAGGGCCAGCATCGGACACTCGCGCTGGCGCTGAAACTGGGCGCAACGCGTCTGCTGGAGCGGCATTTCGGCGAACCGCCGCTTTTGCTGCTCGACGACATTTTCGGCGAACTCGACCCCGGACGGCGGAATTCGCTGCTCGCCGCACTGCCTTCCGCTGCGCAGAAGATCGTCACGACCACGCACCTCGACTGGATGCCCTCGGCGGAGGGCGCGAACATCTTGAGACTCGACACTGCGGGCGCGTGACGCCTTTCCTTTCCGCACGCAACCCGACATGAAATTCCACATTCCGACAGCAGACGTTTTCATTCCAGACGGCCGTCCCGAAGCCGATGCGCTCGCGCGCGTCACCCACCTCGCAGTGGGCGCCCATCAGGATGACCTGGAGTTCATGGCGTTTCACGGAATCATCGAGTGCTTTCACAGCGCGGAGAACTGGTTTGGCGGCGTGACGTGCACCAACGGAGCGGGCAGCTCGCGAATCGGAGCCTACGCACGCTATTCGGACGAGGAGATGATGCTGGTGCGGCGCGACGAACAGAAGCAGGCCGCGATTGTGGGCCGTTACAGCGCCATGGTGCAGCTCGATTACCCGAGCAGCGTCGCGAAGAATCCCGCCGACCAGCGTCTGCGCGAGGATTTGCGCGCAATCCTGCAGGCATCAAAGCCGCGTCACGTTTACACGCACAACCCGGCCGACAAGCACGATACGCACATCGCGGTGGTCATCCCGCTCATCCAGGCGATCCGGGATTTACCCCGCGCCGAACGCCCGGAGACGGTGCACGGATGCGAAGTGTGGCGAAATCTCGACTGGCTCGGCGACGACGAGAAAGTGGTCCACGACGTCAGCGGTCACGACAACCTCGCTGCTTCGGTGAACGGGATTTTTGACAGTCAAATCGCCGGCGGCAAACGCTACGACCTCGCGGTTCTCGGCCGGCGGCGGGCAAACGCGACTTTTTTCTCCAGCCACACCACCGATAACAGCGACGCGCTCGCCTTCGCGATGGACCTCACGCCGCTGGCGCACGATGACTCGCTCGACATCGTCGCATACGTCACGGCGGCCATCGATCGGTTCCGGGCGGATGTGGAAAAGAAACTCCGTTCGCGGCTCGGGGTGTAATCAGAGCGGGTTTCAGGAGCCGGAAGTCTCCGAAAACAACTCCCGCGCGAGCAGACCGGCTTCCTCAAGAAACATTTCCCCGACGGGCGAGAGTTGACCTCCCCACATGATGCCAAAGCTGACTTTGGGAAATCCCGGAAGCGGCAGTTCCTGGACGTCTTTCGGGCGTTTCACGCCGGGAAGATGCAGCCCCACACCCACGCCGAAACCTTCGGAAACATAGCGCGCGACAAGATCGAGTCCGCCAAGCTCAAGGCTCGGCACCCACTCGAGGCCCCGGTTGCTCAGTCCCTCCTGAAATCGTCTGCTCAATGCTTCGGCGGAGCCAAGAGTCACCAGCGGCACATCTATCCGCTCCATACCGAGAATCTGTTCCGCTTTTGAAAAACGACTCTTTCGGTGAACGAGCAAAACCGGGGAAAGCTCGATCAATTCACAGGATTGGAGTCCTGATGGCATCCTCTCCGTCAGGAGACCCAGCCCGAAATCAATTTCCTGATTCTGCAACATTCGCTCAAATTCGGCCTGCCGCCCGTGCGTCAGGGTGAACGAGAATCCGGGGACACGCTTGCGCATCCGGTCGAGTTGCATCGGCAGATACTCACGCTGGATGATTTCCGCCGCCGCAATACGAAGCCTTCGCTCGGAACCTCCGCGCAGGCTTTTGCTGATTTCCTCAATCCCGCCGAAGAACGGGGCGATAAACTCGAAGAGGGATAAACCTTCACGCGTCAGCTTGAACGGACGCCGGCCGAACAGCGTCACACCAAGAGAATTCTCCAGTTGTAGGATTTGGGCACTTATCGCGGGTTGCTGGATGCCATACGGGATCCGGCGTGCCGCAGCGCTCACTCCACCAAAACGCGCCACGTAGTAGAACAGTTCCAGATGGTGGATATTCGTCATGCGGCAGCTGCCACCTATCGGGTTCCTTAACGTTCTGTCAAAGCGTATCAATTTCCCCGCAGGCAACGGACGTTCGAAAACCGACCCGGTTCACACCAAAGGACATCCGACAAGCCGCCGTAACGACTCCCTTCTGCATCAACTTGACCGGTTTGGTCATTATGGTCCCGGTGTTGCCATTGGTAGCCATTGGGCAAGCAGCGGCGGATTTTTGCAAAACTGGCTCGACGGACCAGCGAAGCCGTCACGCTCCGCCAATCACTCCCGCGCCATCGAACTTCGGCTCCCGGGCTCCCAAAGCGAAACGCGCTGACACAGCCGTCCCTTTTGAGGCACCTTGATTCTTTCGGCTAAGAGCAACCGGATTTCGGGCTTAGCTTCGGCATCATAGCATGAAATCTCTGATTCTTTGCACTTCCATAGCCGTGGCCACTTCAGCGTTCGCCGGCTCGCCCAACAACAATCTGATCACTCCCGGCGCCGGACAGCGCGGCACGGAAATCGAAGTGGTGCTCAGTGGTGCCCGGCTTATGGACGGCCGCTCGCTGCTCTTTAATGATCCGGGGATTGAAGTCACCGGCGTCAGCGAGGCGGAGGCAGGGAAGTTCAAGGCGAAGCTGAAAATCGCGCCGGATGCGCGCCTCGGTGAATATGTGTTCCGTGCCGTGACTGCGTCCGGAATCGCGGACACGCGGCTCTTTTACGTCACCCCGTATCCCGTGCAAAAGGAGGCGGACGAAGACAAGGTGGACCCCTACAAGGTGCAAAGCGTTCCGCTCGGCGTGACGATTTACGGCCAGACGCCCGGCGAGGATCAGGATCACTTCGAGGTTGAACTGAAAAAAGGCCAGCGGCTTTCGGCCGAGGTTGTGGGCATCCGCCTTTCCACGCAGCAGCAATACGACTCCTACCTCACCATCACAAAAGCCGACGGCACCGTTCTTGCGGAAATGGACGACGGTTCGTTCACGCGGCAGGACCCGGCGCTGAGCATCATCGCACCGGACGACGGCAAGTATCGCGTCGTGATCAAGGAAGCCACCAACAGCGGAAGCGGGCCGTGCAATTACCTGCTCCACATCGGCACTCATCCGCGCCCGGTTGTGGCCTACCCCGGCGGCGGTCAGGCCGGCACGGAGCTGAAAGTGCAGCTGCTCGGCGACGCAGGCGGACCGTTTGAGCAGACCTTCAAATTGCCCGCGGAGCCCGACTCGCGAGTGGAAGTAATCGCACAGAAGGACGGCGCATCGGCACCACAGGCGAACTACCTGCGCGTATCGGCGTTTGGCAACGTGCTGGAGGCCGAACCGAACAACGAGATCGCCAAGGCCACGCCCGCTCCGGGGCCGCTGCCACTGGCTTTCAACGGGATCATTCAGGAAAAGGGCGACGTGGATTTCTTCAAGTTCACGGCCACAAAGGGCGCGGTGTTTGACTTCAAAGTGCACGCCCGCTCGCTCCGCTCGCCGCTCGATTCCGTGCTCTCGATTCACGATGGGAAGGGCGCACAGCTCGCGGCGAATGATGATCAGGGCGGGCCGGACAGCGTGCAGCGCTGGACCGTGCCGGCGGACGGGGAATTCTTCCTCGCCGTGAAAGATCAACTCGGTCGCGGCGGACCGCTTTTCACGTACCGTGTCGAGGTCTCGCCCGTGCAGGCAGGCCTATTCGCCTACCTGCCGGAAATGGTCATCAACAGCTCGCAGGAACGGCGCGCAGTGCCGGTCCCGAAAGGCAACCGCTACTCGTCGCTGGTTCGCGTGCGGCGCGCCGACGTCGGCGGTGACGTCATCGTGGATCCGAAGGATCTTCCCGCGGGAGTCACGATCGCAGCCACGAAAATGGACAAGAGCGTGGACACCATCCCGATGATTTTCGAAGCGAAGGCCGACGCTCCCGTGACGCAAAAGACCTTCCAGCTTTTGCCAAAACTCGCCGAACCTCCGGCCGGCGCGAACATTGTTTCGAAAACCGAACATCGCGTCGAAGTCACCGAAAACGGCAACCAGCGGGCCTACTACGGCGTGGACGAATCCACACTCGCCATTGCGGTCACCGATGAAGTTCCGGTGATCATCGACTTGCACCAGCCCAAAGTCCCGCTGCTCCAGTCGGGCTCGATGAATCTGAAAGTGGCGGTCAATCGCAAGGCCGGCGCAGACGGAAAACCGATCTACAACGGCGCAGTGCAGATCCAGCTTCTCTACACGCCCCCGGGACTTGGTCAGCCGGGTGTCGTGACGATTCCTGAGGGACAAAACGAAGGCGCTATCACCATCAGCGCGCAGGGCAATGCCCCGATCGCAAAATGGAAAACGGCAGTCAATGGAACCGTGGATATCGGCAAGGGGGCGACCTGGATCAGCACCGGGCTTATCGACCTTGAAGTCGCTCCACCGTTCGTCGCCGGCACAATCGTTCGGACTTACGTCGATCAAGGCAGCGAAGGTTCGATGACGCTCAAGCTCGACCAGAAGGTTCCGTTCGAAGGGAAGGCGAAAGTCGCGCTGCTCGGCCTCCCGCAAGGTGTCACCGCGGAGGAAAAGGAAATCACGAAGGATGACAAGGAAGTGAAGTTCGTCTTGAAAGCTGCGCCCGACGCACAGGTCGGTCAGCACAAGACGGTGATTGCGTCCTTCACGCTCGTCAAAGACGGCGAACCGATGACGGCCACGATCGCTGGCGGCGGGATTCTGCGCGTGGACAAGGCGACGAAGGTCGCCGACGCAAAGTAACCCCCGGATTCCAATCTGAATCACAGCACTCGGACTGGAGTTTCGTCCGCTTTACCGTTGCCGTTTCCGCCGGATCCATATTCCCTCCGCGGCGCATGAAAACTCTTCCAGTCCTCGCTCTCGCCGCCGCAGCCGCAGTCTGTGCGCACGCGGAAGACACGCTCGACGCCGGCTTGATGCGGATGCCGGCGGTGTCCGAAAAGAACATCGCATTCGTTTACGCAGGCGACATCTGGATCGCGCCGAAAGAAGGAGGCACGGCGCTGCGCCTTTCCTCACCGCGCGGCGAGGAGTCATGGCCGCGCTTTTCGCCGAACGGACGGGAGATTGCTTTCACGGGAAATTACGAAGGGAACGAGGACATTTACGTGATGCCCATTTCCGGCGGCGAGCCGCGGCGCGTCACTTACCACGGAGGCGGCGACCGGCTCATCTCGTGGTGGCCGGACGGAAAGTCTCTGATGTTCGCCTCGCGCCGGGAGAGCTTCTCCGAGCGCGTGGGGCAGTTCTATAAAATTAACGCACAAGGCGGAAAAGCCGAGCGGCTCGCGATTCCATATGGCGAACTCGGCGCGGTTTCGCCCGATGGCAAAACCGTCGCCTATACGATGACGGATACCGACCGCGCATCGTGGAAGCGCTACCGCGGCGGGATGGCGCCGGATGTCTGGCTCTTCAACTTGGAAACCGGCACTGCGGAAAACATCACCTCCAATGACGCGTGCGACTCCGCACCCATGTGGGCGGGCCCGACCAAGCTCTACTTCCTCTCCGACCGCGATGCGGCCAAGCGTGCAAACCTCTGGTGCTACGACACGGCGACGAAAACGTCCCGCCAGGTGACGACGTATGTGGACTACGATGTCCGCTTCCCGAGTATCGGGCCGAAGGAAATCGTATTCGAAAACGGCGGTGCGCTCATCCTTCTCGATCTCGCGACGGAAAAGACGCGCGAAGTCAAAGTGGACGTGATCACGGACAAAGCCACACTGCGCCCGCGGCTGGAAAACGTGAGCAACCGCGTCTCAAACGCCACGATATCCCCGACCGGAAAGCGCGTGTTGTTCGAGGCTCGCGGCGATATTTTCTCCGCGCCTGCGGAAAACGGAATCATCCGCAATATCACGGAATCGCAGGGAGTCGCGGAGCGCTATCCGGCTTGGTCTCCGGATGGAAAATGGATCGCCTACTTCTCCGATCGCACCGGCGAGTACGAGCTCACGCTCCGGCCCGCAGACGGCAAGGGCGAGGAAAAGCAGGTGACCACACTCGGACCCGGCTGGCGCTACCAGCCTTACTGGTCGCCCGATTCCAGGAAGCTCGTGTTCATCGACAGCGCCATGAAGATTTGGATGCACGACCTCGATTCGCAGCAAACCATTCTCGTGACCCAACAGAAGTGGATGTATCACGGCGACCTCGACCGTTTCCGCGTGAGCTGGAGCAGCGACAGCGCATGGTTTGCGTATGCGGGAGACACGGATGCACAGCTCGCAGTCATCGTTCTCTACAACGTGAAAGAGCGGAAGAACAACGTCGTCACGAGTGCGTTTTACGACGATGACCTCCCGGTATTCGACCCCGCGGGGAACTACCTCTTCTATCGCAGCAAGCGGATGTTCCAGCCGCACTACAGCGACTTCGACAATACCTGGGCCTATGTGAAGTCCCATTCGCTCATCTGCGTGCCTCTTCGAAAGGACATGCCTTCGCCGCTCGCGCCGAAGAACGACGAGGAGCCTTTCAAAAAGGAGGAGCCGAAAAAGGACGCGCCGAAATCCACCGACCCTGACAAGAAGGGCGACATGCCGAAAAAGGTAACGCTTCCGCCTGAACTGCTGGCGAAACTCGGCGGACGTGTGGTCGTCGTCGCGGATGAGAAGAAGCAGGAGCCGGCACCGGGCATCGCGGGGACCTGGACTGGGACCGCGCAGATCCCGGGCGGCGACAAGCCGATTTCCCTCAAACTCGAACTCAGCGGCAATACAGTAACGGGAACCTTCACCGCGCCGGGTTTGACGGGCGCATTCAACGGGACGTTCGATGCCGAGAAGAAGACACTCACCGGCACCGCGAAACCCGAGAAGGGACCCGAAGCGACGATCACTGCGACACTCGACGGCGACACGCTTGCGGGCACTTCCACCGTGCAGGGCCAGCAGGTTTCGTGGAGGGCCACGCGCGAGAAACCCGCACCAGCCGTCGCTGCCGCCGCGCCGAAAGCCGAGGAGAAAAAGCCCGAGTCGAAGGGGCTGAAAATCGACCTCGATGGATTCGAAGCACGAGCAATCGTGCTTCCCGTGGGCAGCGGGAGCATCGATCAGGTCGGCGCACTGCCGGGCAAGGTGCTCTTCCGCTGGCCGCCGCGCAAAGGCTCAAACGGAAACACAGCACCGCTGAGCATGTATGACCTTGAGGCACGCGCCGAGAGTCAGGTCGTCGACAACCTCGGCGGCTACGAAATTTCCGCCGATGGAAAAAAGATGCTTATCAACCGCAGCGGCGCATGGAGCATCACCGCCGCAGCATCCGGAGCAGGTCCAGGGCGCGGCGTGAATGCCACGCTCGAAATGACCGTGGACCCCGTCGCGGAATGGAAGCAGATGTTTAACGACGCATGGCGGATTGAACGCGACTTCTTTTACGATCCGCATCTGCACATGGTCGCATGGCAGAAGATGCGCGAACGTTACGGCGTGATGCTCTCCGGCTGCGTCACGCGCCATGACGTAAACTACGTGCTGGGTGAACTGCTGGGCGAACTCAACAGCTCCCACGCCTACCGCAGCGGTGGGGACCTCGACGGCGGCATCTCGCGTTCCGTCGGCTACCTCGGTTGCGACTACGAGCTCAAGGACGGCGCGTATCGCATCTCGAAAATTCACGATGTCGCGCCGTGGGATACCGGCGTGCGCTCGCCGCTCCGCGGACCGGGCATCACGATCAAGGAAGGCGATTTCATCCTCGCGGTGAACGGCCGTAAAATCGACCCGACTCAGGAAATCTACGCCGCGTTTCAGGGGCTCGCGGACAAGCCCGTGATTGTGAGCATCAACGACAAACCGGTAATCGAAGGCGCGAAGGAGATTCTCATTCAAACCATCGGAAACGAAAGCGGCCTCCGCCACTACGCATGGATCGAGCAGAATCGCCGGCGCGTCGATGAAGCGACCAAGGGACGCGTCGGCTACATTTACGTGAAGAGCACGGGCGTCGACGGGCAGACGGAACTTTACCGCATGTGGCGTGCACAGACCCACAAGCAGGGCCTCATCGTCGATGAACGCTGGAACTCCGGCGGCCAGATTCCGGATCGCTTCATCGAACTGCTGAACCGGCCGGTGATGGCCCACTGGGGCGTGCGCGACGGCCATGACTGGACGACGCCTTTTGTCCCGACCCCGCAGGCAAAAGTCATGATGGCCAACCGCTGGAGCGGTTCCGGCGGCGACTGCTTCCCTTGGCTTTTCCAGCAAAAGAAGCTCGGCCCGGTTGTCGGCACACGCACATGGGGCGGTCTCATCGGCATGACCGGATGCCCGTCGCTCATCGACGGCGGAAGCGTCACGGTACCGACCTTCAGTATCTACGACAACTCAGGCAAATGGATCATCGAGGGCCACGGCGTGGATCCCGATATCCCAGTGATCGACGACCCCGCGCAGCTCGCGAAAGGTATCGACCCTCAGCTCGAACGCTCGATCACGGAGATCAACGCAATTCTGGAAAAGAACCCCGTGGTTCAGCCGAAGAAGCCGACATATCAGGACCGCACAAAATAACGCGGGCGAGCCGTCCGCCAAACAAAACGCCGGACACGGGGTTGACCGAGGGAAACAATCCCGAACGTGGATCCACTCCGTCACATCTTAGCCACCGTAGCGCTCGGGCTTGTTTTGCCCGCGTACGGCGCAACGACAGAAGAGGGGCTCGATTTCTTCGAAAAGCGTATCCGCCCAATTCTCGCGGAGCACTGTTACGACTGCCACGATGCCGACAAGGGCAAGACGAAGGGCGGCTTGAATCTCGCGAGTCGCGAGGGCTGGATGAAAGGCGGCGAATCCGGGGCATCCGTCACTCCCGGAAAGCCCGACGACAGTCTTCTAATCACCGCCGTCCGCTATTGGGACAAAGACCTCCAGATGCCGCCGAAGAAGCCGCTCAAGCCCACGCAGGTGGAAGATTTGATCGAGTGGGTCAAAATGGGCGCGCCCGACCCGCGCATCGCCTCACAGCCAGCATCCGTCGCGACGGAGAAGAGCGCGGACGTTATGGAGAAAGGCCGGGGTCACTGGGCATTTCAGCCGGTGAAAGTCGGTGCAACGCCGGCGGTGAAGGACGCCTCGTGGGTCCGCAACGAGGTCGACAATTTCATCCTGGCCAGGATCGAAGCTGCGGGCGCAAAGCCTGCGCCGGATGCCGATGCGCGCACGCTTATCCGGCGAGTGACTTTCGATCTCACGGGGCTGCCGCCAACGCCGGATGAGGTCGCGACTTTCGTTGCCGAGTCTCTTCGCGATCCACAGTCCGCGTTTCGAGATCTCGTCGACCGTCTGCTCGCCTCGCCGAGCTACGGCGAACGCTGGGGCCGCCACTGGCTCGACCTGACGCGCTACGCCGACACATGCGGCAATGCATCGGACTACCCCGTCCCGCAGGCTTACAAATACCGCGACTACGTCATCCGCGCCTTCAATGACGACATGCCGTACGACCGCTTCATCCGCGAGCAACTTGCCGGCGACCTCTCTCCGACAGCAGTGACCGCAGGCGGAACGGAAACGGCACCCGTGATTGCGACGGGATATCTGGCGAGCGCGCGTCATTTTTCCGGCGGAGCAGGCGAGCCGCACCTCACTATTGAGGACGCAATCGAGAACATTGGACGCACGTTCCTCGGGCTCTCGCTAAGCTGCGCACGGTGCCACGATCACAAATTCGACCCGATTCCGACGACCGACTACTACGCGCTCTACGGCATCCTCAGCAGCAGCGTTTTCCCTCACCCCGGCAGCGAGGGAAAAAGCCGGCCGGAAAACCTCGCCGCACTTCTTCCGAAGGCGGAACTCGAAGCGGCAAAACGAATGTGGGAGGAAAAACTCGCAGCTCTCGATGCCGAGGCGAAGGCCCGCGAAGCCGACAAAGCCGCCGCAGAAAAGGAACCCGACAGCGCGGAGCGTAAGGGCAAAATTGATGCTGCTGCAAAAGCTGTTGCGGCGGCGAAAGAACAACGCCGCATTTTGAAGGAAACGCCGCCTTTCGAACTCGCATACTCAGTCACCGAGGGAAAGCCCGCCAATTCCCGCCTTCAAGTACGCGGAGACCCGAAGCGCCTTGGCGAGGAAGTACCCCGGCATTTTCTGACGATCCTCGGCGGGACACCACTCGGCGCGCAAAACAGCGGCAGACCTGATCTCGCCGCCGCGATTACCAACCCGAAGAATCCGCTCACCGCGCGCGTGCTGGTGAACAGGCTATGGCAACACCATTTCGGGCGCGGGCTTGTCGCCACACCGAACGATTTTGGCACCCGGGGACTTCCGCCCACACATCCCGAACTGCTCGACTTCCTCGCCCAGAAGTTCATCGACAGCGGATGGAGCATCAAGGCCATGCACCGCGTCATGCTCCTCTCCCATACGTGGCAACTATCGAGTCAAAATCCGGATCCCACAGACCCGGAAAACAAGCTGTGGAGCCGTGCGGAACGCCGCCGACTGGATGCCGAATCGATTCGCGACTCCCTGCTTTTTGTCAGTGGAGGCCTCGACTTGACACCCGGCGGCGCGCACCCGTTTCCCGCAGTTCACACGTGGGGCTTCACCCAGCACAATCAATTCTTCGCCGTCTACGACACAAAGCAGCGCGCCGTTTATCAAATGCAGCAACGACTGCGTCGGCATCCGTTTCTCGGCCTGTTTGATGGCCCGGACCCAAACAGCAGCACAGCCACACGCCAGCAAAGCACCACGCCGCTCCAGTCGCTTTTTATGATGAACGACAAGTTCATCCATGAACGCGCTATCGATTTCAGCGCGCGCATCACCGCGGTCTCAAACGAGGATATGCGCCGTATGGAGGTCGCATTCCTCACGCTCTTTGGCCGCCCGCCGCAACCGGATGAACTTCAATTGATAACGGCTTACCTCGCGAAGTTTCCGACCTCCGAGAAAGCGTGGCAAAGCCTCAGCCGGGCATTGCTCGCATCGAATGAATTCATCCATCTCGACTGAATGAACCGCCGCTCCTTCATCCGAACTCTCGCCGGAAGCTCACTCGTCCTTCCGGGAATGCTGTCCGAGCTGCTCGGGTCCACACCAGCAGACCCGATTGCCCCCAAGCCTCCACACTTTCGCCCGCGTGCAAAGCGAGTGATCTTTTTGCACATGAGCGGCGGCGTCTCGCACGCGGATTCGTTCGACTACAAGCCGCGCCTCATCTCCGACCACAACGCACCCTACCAGGTTCCGAAGAAGATGCTGGATGCGTTTGCTCCCGAAAACAGGAGCGCGGTGAAGTTTTACAAACGCCCGGGATGGGAATTCAAACAGCGCGGACAATCGGGACTCTGGATCAGCGAACTTTTCCCGAACGTCGCGGAATGTGCAGACGATCTGTGCCTGATCCGCTCGATGTTTTCGGACAATGCCGATCATCAGCAGGCTACACTCGGTATCCACACGGGCTCCGTGGCATTCACGCGTCCAAGCATGGGCTCATGGGTCACGTACGGCCTCGGCACGGAGAACGCGCATCTGCCGGGCTTCATGGTGATCGCCCCGGTGCTGCCATACTCCGGCGGACAATTGTGGTCGGCGGACTTTCTGCCGGGCTGCCATCAGGGAACGCATATCGTTCCGGGGCCGGAGCCGCTGCCTAATGTGAAACGGCGCCTCGCAGATCCAATCGAACAGGAGTTGGAACTCGGGCTGGCCTCCGCGTTGAATCAACGTCACCTCGCGAACCGTGGGAACGACCCTCAACTCGCGTCGCGAATCAAGGCGTTTGAGACCGCGTTTCGCATGCAGACGGCCGCTCCCGAGGCGTTCGATTTATCGAATGAGAGCGATGCCATTCACAAAATGTACGGCCTTCCACGCGGCGGCACAAAAGGCTTTGCGTGGCAATGCCTCATCGCACGGCGACTCGCAGAGCGCGGCGTGCGCTTCATCGAACTCATCGACACCGGCGCGAATAACAACTGGGATTCGCACGGCGACATGGCGCAGCACGGCCCGCTCGCGAAGAATGTGGACCAGCCAATCGCGGCGCTAATCCGCGATCTGAAACAGCGCGGCATGTTCGAGGAGACACTTATCGTCTGGGCGACGGAATTCGGCCGCACGCCATTCAACACCGGCAAGGACGCGAAGGGCCGTGAGCATCACGCGCAGGCGTTCACGTGCTGGATGGCAGGCGGCGGCGTAAAGGGCGGTATGGCATACGGCGAAACCGATGACTTCGGGAACACGATCACGAGCAACCCTGTTCACGTCCACGACCTGCACGCGACGATCCTCCATCTGCTCGGGCTCGAACATACGAAGCTTACCTACCGGCATGCGGGTCGCGACTACCGGCTGACAGACGTTTTTGGCAACGTAATCCACGACATCGTGGCGTAAGAATCGCGTGGTCTTTCGCACGCGTTTGTCTAAGAGCAGCGCATGGATTTGCTCACAATCAACCAGCTCAAACGCGCCGCTACCGACGGTCGTGTCGAGGCCGCCGTCCACGCCCAGGTCGAAACCATCGCACGAAAGGACGCGAGCAACGGGAAGCCGTATTTCGAAGTCACATTCACGGACGGCGAAGCGCGCTTCTCGCTAAAGGCGTGGAACGACTCGGCGGGATTCGCTTACTGCGAGCGGGGCGGGCCCGGTGGATTCGTGGAAGTCTCCGGCGAGTTTGCGACCAGCAAGTTTGGTCTGGAATCATCCGGATGGAGACTCCGCGATCTGACACCGGACGAACGGGACGCTCTGCTCGCCGGCTCCGCTGAGATTCGCGAGAAACAGGCTGCAGACTTCGCGTATATCGAGGAGACGACAGGCGCAATTGCCGATCCCCGACTGCAAGCGCTCTGCCGGGTCTTCCTCTCGGAATACGGCGACCGCTATCGCCGCGCCGCTGCGGCCCGGAATAATCATCACGCGCGCCGCGGAGGACTCGTGGAGCACGTGGCGCAGATGATGCGCACCGCCGTCGCAATCGCAGGTGCCTATCCGGCGCTGAATCGCGACTTGATGGTCGCCGGAGTGCTGTTTCACGACTCGGGGAAAATCTGGGAGAACGGCCTGCCTGCAGATGGCTTCACAATGCCGTACAGCGAAGCGGGCGAGTTACTCGGTCATATCACAATCGGAATCGAACTCGTGAATACGCTGTGGCGGAAGCTTGCCGCGACCGATGATTGGAAAGATTGGGTCTCGCTTGAACCGGCGAACGAAGATGTGCGGCTGCATCTGCTCCATCTCGTCGCGAGTCATCACGGCGAGTTGCAGTTTGGCAGCCCGGTCACGCCACGTACTCCGGAAGCATGGGCTTTGCACTACGTGGACAATCTCGACGCGAAGATGGAAATGATTACCGCAGCCTACCGCACCTCAAAACAGCTCGCGCCCCGCATCCAGGAAAAGGTCTGGCCGCTGGCCGGCAACATTGTGCAGCCGCTCGCTCACTTCAAATAACGGGGACACTCCGCCCGCGTCAGTCTTCGTTCCTCTCGTCGTCCTCGTCCGGTCCCCAGAGGTGTTCCTTCTGCCACTTCGTTTCGTAAAGCCGGCAGAGCCCAATCGCCGGAGCAACTCCTCCGCTGTACGAGGATGCAGTCGAGTAGCGCTTTTCGTCGTCATACCATCCGACGGCGACGATTGCGTGATCGAAGTGCTCACCGAGGAGCTCGATGACCTTGTCTATAACTTCCTGTTGCGCGGCATTCATGCGCGCAGGAAATACGGAAACGGCGGCTTTGGGAAATGGAAATTCCTATTTCGCCCCGGCGGCTTCCTCGTCGAGCTTTGCCTTAACGGCCTCGGTGAGTTCGTTAAAGAGCGTCTCGTCCTTCTTGAGGATGTCCTTCGCCGCATCACGCCCCTGCGCGAGCTGGCTTCCCTTGTAGCTGAGCCAGGAGCCGCGTTTCTCCACGATGCCTTTCTCCAGAGCCAAATCGAGCAGTGCTCCGGTGGAGGAGATGCCCTCGTTATACATGATATCGAACTCGCACTCCGTGAACGGCGGGGCGATTTTGTTCTTCACGATTTTGATCTTCGTCCGGTTGCCGGTCACCGTTCCATCACTCGTCTTGATCGCTCCGATTCGGCGGATGTCCACACGAACGCTGGCGTAGAATTTCAGCGCCTTACCGCCGGGCGTCGTTTCCGGATTTCCAAACATCACCCCGATTTTCTCGCGAATCTGGTTCGTGAAGACGACGATCGTCCGGGCCTTCGAGATCAGCGCCGTGAGCTTCCGCATCGCAGCCGACATGAGGCGCGCCTGCGCACCCACGGTGGAATCGCCGATTTCACCCTCGAGTTCCTGCTTGGTTACGAGCGCGGCAACGGAATCCACGACGATCACATCCAGCGCATTCGAACGCACGAGCGTCTCGCAGATCCGGAGCGCTTCCTCACCGCTGCTCGGCTGGGAAACGAGCAGGTCGTCGAGATTCACACCGAGCTTCTTCGCATACTGCGGGTCGAGCGCGTGCTCAACGTCGATGAACGCCGCGAGGCCGCCGCGCTTCTGCGCTTGCGCGATGAGTGTGAGAGTCAGCGTCGTTTTACCGGAGGATTCCGGACCAAAGACCTCGACGATTCGGCCGCGCGGAAACCCGCCGGCACCGAGGGCCCGGTCGATGAGGATGTTTCCCGTCGGAATGACTTCGACGTCCATTTGCTGCGAGTCGCCGAGCCGCATGATTGCACCCTCGCCGTATTCCTTGGCGATCGATTGCAGAACCATGTCGAGGTTCTTGTTGCGGGCAGCGATGACTTTGCTTTCGGATTCGGATTCGGTGGCTTTTGCCATGGTAGGAAGTGGGCGTGTGGTTGATTAAATTGGACACGAATTGCGTAAGGCGCGGCGGGCCGCGGGGAAAGTCAAATGTCGCGAAATGAGGATTTCTTTTAAGAGCGATACTACCGTTGCTCGCGACGCCCCAATTTTCGGAGGCAATTCGCGATCCGTTCTGACGGCAAAAAGAATAACGCCGCCCCGCTTCGCAGCGGGACGGCGTTAGAATCAATACCCTTCCGGCCGAATTACTTCGTCGGAACGGTCTGGATCGTCTGAAGCACGCGACCAGCGATCTTGTAAGGATCACCCTGCGAGTTCGGGCGGCGATCTTCGAGGTATCCTTTGTAGCCGTTGTTCACGAAGCTGTGCGGAACGCGAATGGACTTGCCGCGGTCGGCGACGCCCCATCCGAATTGCTCGATCGACATCGTCTCGTGCAGGCCGGTGAGTAAGCAAGAAGGCTTGGGATCGGGTG
>SXGQ01483563.1_pt1 | contig 25057 bp, 25 predicted proteins | sample 3178371 | NCBI WGS metagenome assembly SXGQ01 (sample SAMN11356859, study PRJNA531348) | freshwater metagenome | isolation source: freshwater sample F1-20 | place: China: Fuxian Lake, Yuxi | collected 2017-12-25 | reverse complement strand
GCCACCGCTACTTGGGCCCCGAGGTTCCTGCAGAGGTGCTGATTTGGCAAGACCCCATCCCCGCCGTTGACTACCCGACGGTGAGCGATGCCGACGTGGCTGCCCTCAAAGGAAAGCTCCTTGCTTCGGGTCTTAGCATTGCCGAATTGGTGACCACGTCGTGGGCTTCGGCTTCGACCTTCCGCGGAAGCGACATGCGCGGCGGTGCCAACGGCGGCCGCGTGCGCCTTGCGCCTCAGAAGTACTGGGCGGCCAACCACCCCACGCAGCTGCACAAAGTGCTTGACGTGCTCGAGGGCATTCAGAAGGAGTTCAACGCCGCCGGCGCCACCAAGGTGTCGATGGCGGACCTCATCGTGCTCGGAGGCTGCGCCGCCATCGAAAAAGCCGCCAAGGATGCGGGCCGCGACGTGAAGGTTCCGTTTACTCCAGGCCGTGCCGACGCGACTCAGGAGCATACCGACGTCGATTCGTTCGCCGTTCTGGAGCCGGTAGCTGACGGATTCCGCAACTACCACAAGGGCCACCACGGCGCCATGGGCGAGCACCTGCTCGTCGACAAGGCCCAATTGCTCAACCTTACGGCGCCCGAAATGACTGCGCTCGTGGGCGGAATGCGCGTGCTCGGAGCCACCTGGGACGGCAGCGCCACCGGCGTGCTGACCACCCAGCCCGGCAAGCTGACCAACGACTTCTTCACCAACCTGCTTGACTTGAGCACCGAGTGGAAGTCGACCAACCCGCACCAAGACCACTTCGAAGGCCGCGACCGCAAGACGGGCGCCGTCAAGTGGACCGGCACCCGTGCCGACTTGGTGTTTGGCTCGAATTCAGAGCTGCGCGCCCTCGCTGAGGTCTACGCCTGCGCCGACGGAGCCGACAAGTTCGTCCACGATTTCGTGGCGGCTTGGGCCAAAGTCATGAATGCGGACCGCGCGTGAGTTTTTGAAATCCGGAAAAATCCGAATCTTTTCTACGCGCAAACGTTCGGAAAAATCCGAATTTGAAAAAATAGCCCCGCCCCCCGGCGGGGCTATTTTGCTTAAAACCAGACCGTATAGCTCGCTACGCCCCAAGGCGCAACCTTGCCCAAGCCCGGAGTGGGGTAGCTGTCGTTGGCGCTGTAAAACAACCGGGATTCCAGGCGCAGCATTCCGTGGTCAAGGTGCTTGGCGAGGCCGAGCGAGCTCGCCGCGGTGCGAAAACCGGGGTAGCCTCGGTTGTAGGCCACCACCACATTATGGGGGTCGTGCAGGTACTCAAGGCGGCCCGAGGCGCGCCATTCGGCGCTGAGGCGGCGTTCCGCAATGAGGTTGGCTTGGGCCCACCACCGCGCTCCCCCTGGGGTCTGCTGGCGACCCACGTACGCGTCGGCGGTCGTGCGCCAGCGGGATCCGATCTGCCGCACCACGTACAGGTCGGCAAACGCGCGCATCCCCACCTCGCCCGTGGTGCTCTGTTCGCGGCCCGCAAACAGGTTGCCGTTGACGAGCACGTTGGCGTTCGGGCGGAACTCCGACTGGAGCACCAGCCCCGGACCGCGCACCTGGTCGCGAACCTGCTGCCATCCGTTGACCAGGTACGCATACCAGTTCCAACGGGCATTGGGCAAGTAGCTCAGCTTCACGCCACTGAGGTAGTACGGAACGTACTCGGCCGAAAACGACCGCGTGTACATCAAATGGTCCTTGGAAATGGCGCTCTCGTTGGTAAAAGGCGAACCCAAAACGCCGGCGTCGACCCACACCTCGCGGCGGGTCTTCAGGCGGAATCCGGCACTCGCCTCCACAACCCGCGGCTCGCCCGGCGCGTAGTTCGCGTCCATGTAGGTGCCCCAGCCCGGCATGATGCGGGCGCGAAGGCGGTCCGTCTGGTAGCGAAGGTCGAGCGCGGCAAGGTTGACGTTGACTTCGCCGATGCGCGCGGAACTCACCATGTAGGGCATGCTTCCGGCGATGCGCGGACCGAGCCCGACGTAGGTGTCGAGGTAGCCCGACAGGTGGAGTTTGCCAATGGCAACCCCCGTAGTGCTGTCCGCAAATCCCGGGTTGGCGATTTGGGCGGCGGCGGTGATGCTCGCCACCAAGGCCAAGGCCGCGAACTTAGTCCTCATCGGGTGAATCAGGCTGAGGAACCGGTTGGTCGTAGGCCTCAGGGTGGCTGATCTGGCCGCCCAGGTAGCCCACACGCATTCCGCCAATAGAAACGATGGATGCATAAATCAGGACAATCCACGCGAAGAGGGTTGCCTTGGCGTGGTTCTGAAGCAAGAGCACGAATCCGATCAGGGAGACTGCGGCGAGCGACCAGATTCCGAACATAAAGCCTTCGGCAGCCTCTTCGTGGGCGTGGATGAGGTCGTGCGAAAATCCGCCCAAGGCCTCGAGCGCCTCTTCAGCCTCTTCGCCGGTGGCTCCCGATGCAAATGCTGCGAGGATTCCGCCAAAAATCGTCGCGTAGCCCAAGATTTGGGCGGGGCGGGACTTCCAAAAAGTTCCAATTTTGAGGCTGAGCGCCCCAAAGAGCAGGGCCGCGACGGGCACGTGCACTAAAATGATGTGGAGGTGGGTAGGATTCATGGGCGAAAGTTAGGCAATGCCCGCGGATCAGCGCCCCAGCACGCCCCACACCTCGGCGAAGAGCAGGCCGCTTCCGCCTCCGTAATGGGCGACCACGGGAACCTTGGGAACCAATGCGCCCGCCGCCGTATGCAGGGCCATTTCTTCTTCAGGACTCAGTCCGGCACCCAGGAGCAGCACCTCGAATCCCGACGTGGTGCGCAGGGCCGCCAGCGCATCGGCCGCGCAGGTCTCGACCCGGGGCTCCCAACCGGGCTGGCTGCGGAGCAGGCGTTCCACCACCGCCATTACGTCAGGGTGCGTTCCTACCGCGAGAATGCGCACCATGCTCAACCTTGGCGCGGAGCCGCCACCACGGCGGCAAACTGGGCGAGCAGGCCGTCGAGCTCGGCGCGCAGCGCCTCGTCGACCACGCCGCCTACCGGGTGAAACGTTTCTTTGAACCGGGGTAGCGCCATACTCCCTACAACCTCGGCGCCGTGGCGCGGAAACCGCTCCACCGCCGACTGAAGTACCGTCAGACCTCCTCGGGGTCCGGGTGCAGCCGAAAGAAGCACTGTGGGCTTGGCATCGAACATTTTGAGCGTGTGGCGCGAGGCCCAGTCAAAAAGGTTTTTGAATCCGGCGGTGTACGAACCGTTGTATTCCGCAAACGAAACCACCACGGCGTCGGCCGCCTGAAGCTCTGCGACAAAGCGTCCCACGGCCTCGGGAATTCCAAGCTCTTGCTCGCGTTCCACCGTGTACACCGGCAAGTCGTAGTCGTTTAAATCGAGCACGCGGACTTCGGTGGCGCCCGGAAGTTGGCGGGCAACGTGTTCCGCCCACTGGCGGTTAATGGAGGTGCGGCTGTACGAAGCGCCAAATGCAACAATGTTCATGCGGCAAAGGTAATCATTTAACGTGTTTAAACACGTTTCACATGCTTAGCTCAGGCCCTCAATGCGCCCTGCGCCGTCAATCGTCATGTGTTCGGCCGCCGGAACTTCAGGCAATCCGGGCATGCGCAGCATGTCGCCGAGGAGCGGAACGACAAATCCCGCCCCCGCGCTGACCTCGAGGCCGCGCACGGTGACGTCAAATCCGGTGGGACGCCCAAGGATTTTCTCGTTGTCGGTAAACGACTTTTGGGTCTTGGCCATGCACACGGGCAGTTCGCCCAGCCCAATTTCGGCCATGCGCTTGATCGACGCTTTGGCTGCCGGAGCAAACACAACGCCGTCCGCTCCATAAATCCGGGTCGCAATTCGGCGGATTTTCTCTTCCATCGGGTCGCTGAGTTCGTAGGTAAACTGCGGGGCCACCGGTCCTTTGGACGCGGCCACCACGGCGCGGGCGAGGTCGGCGGTTCCGGCTCCGCCGCGGGCCCATCCCTCGCTGAGCACGGCCTCTACCCCGTAGGCCGCCGCCGCTTGGCGAATCGCCTCGTGCTCTTCGGCCGTGTCGGCGGCAAACGCGTTGATCGCAACCACGACCGGAAGCCCAAACGACTGCAAATTTTCGAGGTGCTTGGCGAGGTTGGCGCTGCCGCGGACCACCGCCTCCGCGTTGGGCGTGCCCAAGTCGGTCAAGGCCACGCCGCCGTGGTACTTGAGCGCCCGAACGGTGGCGACCAGCACGGCCACCGACGGCTTGAGGCCTCCGGCCCGGCACTTGAGGTTCAAGAATTTCTCGGCCCCCAGGTCGGCGCCAAAACCCGCCTCAGTCACCACCCAGTCGGCATATCCTAGGGCCATTCGCGTGGCAATCAGCGAATTGGTTCCTTGGGCGATGTTGGCAAACGGCCCGCCGTGCAGCACCGCCGGATTGCCTTCAAGCGTTTGAACCAGGTTGGGCTTAATCGCGTCGCGCATCAGAATGGCCATCGCGTCGGGGGCTTTGAGGTCAGCCGCAAACACCGGCTGGCGGTCCCAGGTGTCTCCCACATAGATGCGCGCAAATCGCTCCCGCAAGTCGTCGAGGTCGCGGCTCATGCATAAAATGGCCATGACTTCTGAAGCTGCGGTAATGTTAAATCCGCTCTCGCGCGGAACCCCGCCCGCCTTGCCGCCCAGCCCTATCACGAGCGTGCGCAGGGCGCGGTCGTTCATGTCCATTACCCGCTTCCAAACAATCGTCCGGGGGTCGAGTCCGACGCGGTTTTTGCGCTGCAAGTCGTTGTCAATCAGCGCGGCGAGCAGGTTGTTGGCCTTCTCCACGGCGGCAAAGTCCCCCGTGAAGTGCAAGTTGATATCTTCCATCGGAACCACCTGGGACCGGCCGCCCCCGGCGGCTCCGCCCTTAATGCCAAACACGGGGCCCAGCGAGGGCTCCCGCAGCGCCGCCGCCGCCCGCTCGCCGATTCGGTTGAGGCCGTCGGTCAGGCCCACCGTCACGGTCGTTTTGCCCTCGCCCGCGGGCGTCGGACTGATCGCCGTCACCAAGACCAGCTGGCCTTGGGGCTCGTGCAGGGCCTCGAGCGGAATCTTGGCTTTGGTCTTGCCGTAGGGCTCGAGCAGCTCGGGGTTGATTCCGAGTCGCGAAGCAATCGCCCCAATGGGCTGTGGGGTGACGGAACGGGCGATGTCTAAGTCGGTCATAGGGGTAACGGGTTGCGGGTTGCTGGTTGCTGGCTTCTGGCCAATAGGTGCACAAAGGCCGATATGCCGCGGTGGTAGGGGCCCTCTTCGAGTTCGCGTTCGACGACTTCGGCGACGTCAAAGATCCATCCGGCCCCGAGTTCCGCCTGAAGGCCCTCGACGGTGTACAGCATGCTCGGCTCTTGCGGTCCGCCCGTGGCGTATGTGAGCTGCTTCGGGTGGTAGCCCACGAGCTGCAGCCATCCGCCGGGCTTGAGGGCGCTGTGGAGCTGGGCGTTGACCCGAGCGCGCAAGGGCGCGGGGAGGTGCCCAAACACCGAAACGATTCCGTCCCAGGCCTCGGGCTCAAACACATAGGTGCTCAGGTCCGCTTGAAGGCAGTGGATCCTCACCCCGGCTCGCGACGCCAACTCCTGGGCGCGCTCAAGGCCCACCTCGCTGAAATCCAATGCAGTCACGTCGTACCCTAGGCGGGCGAGGTACACGGCGTTCCGCCCTTGGCCTTCGGCCAAGCAGAGCACGCGGCCCGAACCCGGAACGCCAAATTGTTCGCGCACGCTGACGTGCGGGGCGTCGCCGTAGGCATACTCCGCCTCCGAAAAGCGCTGGTTCCAATATTCCTTCATGGGTGTAAACCTAGAACACGGAGTTCACTCATTTGGTGCTAAAAGTCGCCGAATTGGACCGATATTTGTCCAACCTATATCACCATGTACCGTTTCGTACAGAAAAACCGTTGGATTCCGTCGCTGCACCTGCTGGCTGTGGCCTTGTGGATTTTGGTGGGATCGGTGCTTTCGGGCTACGCCCACCGGGAGGTGCGCCACCCCTTGGGCGTTTCGGTGGTCACCGATTTTGCGGGGGACGACCTGCAGCGCGTTGCGGGCGGCAAGGAGCTTTCTGAAGAGCTCAAGGTCGAAACCGAGGCCGACGAGTCGGGCGAAACGGAGTACGGCAGCGACGGAATTTGCTTTCTGAAGCAGCCCTACCGAAGCCAGGCGCATCCCGTCGGAATCTGGGACGGCGATCGGGCGAAATCGGCCCCGTCGGCGGCTAAGTTTCCGCAACCCAAGACCCTTTATTTAGAGTACGAAGTATTTAGAATTTGAGCCTAAACCCACTCTGCGCGCGCCTCTGAGCGCCCTGCTGAAAACGGTTTTATTCTCATTTCTAGTTACTTATGTCAAAAACATTGCCTAAAGACGGCCTCGCGGGCCTGAAGGCACATTTTAATCAAGACCTCACCGCGGGCTTTCTCGTATTCTTGATCGCCCTGCCTCTTTGCCTCGGAATTTCGATGGCCAGTGGGTTTCCGCCCTTCGCGGGCATCATTACCGCCATGGTGGGCGGACTCTTCGTGAGCCCCCTCATGGGCTCGCGGCTTTCCATCAAGGGCCCGGCTGCGGGCCTGATTTCCATCGCGGTTGCGGCCGTGGCCGAATTGGGCCAGGGCGACGCTGCGGCCGGGTACCGCTACGCGCTGGCCGTGGTGGTCATTACGGGACTTGTTCAGGTCGCTTTTGCCCTGCTGAAGCTCGGGCGCTACGTGGATTTCTTTCCGACTTCGGCAGTGCACGGGATGCTCGCGGCCATCGGAATCATCATCATCGCCAAGCAGCTCCCCGTGCTGCTAGGGGCGACCCCCGAGGGCAAAACGCCGATTGCGCTGCTGATGGAGCTTCCGCAGCTCGTTCGCCGCGCCGACGCCCACGACGCGCTAGTGGGCCTGTCGAGCTTGGCGCTGCTCTTTGGGTATGCGTGGCTTCCGTTTAAAAAGTTTAAAGCGACGGTTCCGCCCCAATTAATCGTGCTGGTCCTCGGAATCGGGTTGGGGGCCTACTTTGTGCTCGACCCCAAATTCCTGGTCCACTTGCCAGAATCGTTTTCGGCGGGTTTCGTGCTCCCGGACTTCGGGCTGCTGGGCTCCGCGACTACGTGGAAGTACGTGCTCATGTTTTCGTTGGTCGGAAGCCTGGAGTCCCTGCTGACCGTGAAGGCGGTCGACGGCCTCGATCCCTACCGCCGAAAGTCCGACGCCAACCGCGACCTGCTCGCAGTGGGTCTGGGCAATAGCGTTGCGGGCCTTTTGGGCGGACTCCCCATGATTGCCGAGGTGGTGCGCTCCAGTGCCAACGTTTCCAACGGAGCCCAAACGCGGTGGGCCAATTTTTACCACGGTCTCGCGCTGCTTCTTTTTGTCGCCCTGCTCCCGGGGCTTTTGCAGATGATTCCGCTCAGTGCCCTGGCCGCCATGCTGATCTTCACGGGCTACCGATTGGCCAACCCCAAGCTCTTTCGCAGCACCTTCCAAATCGGTTGGGATCAGTTGGCGGTGTTCTTGGTGACCATCGGGTTGACGCTGGCTGAAGATTTATTGGTCGGAATTTTTGCGGGCATCGCCGTCGAGTTTTTGCTGCAGGTGTTCAGCTTGAAGGGCAAAGTGCGAAGCGTTACCCGCGCCCAAATTCACACGGAGCACCGGGACGAAGGCGAGCACGTCGAGCTCGAAGGGGCTTTTTCGTTTGCCAACATCATAAAGCTCGGCAAAACGCTGGAACCGCTTAAATCGGCTCCGCACGCGGTGGTCGACGCCCGCAAGGCGAAGATGCTGGACCACAGCACGATGGAGCTCCTCCACGCGGTGCAGCACGAAGTGGAACGGGCCAACGGACACCTTGAGGTGCTGTACCCCGAAGACGCGAAGCCGCTGGGCAAGCACGAGCTTTCCACTCGAGTGGTGAACAAATGAAGCGGGGATTGCGAATCCTTGCCCTGGCCGCCGCCCTAGGGGTGGGGGCCGTGGGCCGCGCGGGCGCTCAGGCATTGCGGACTCCGCTCAACGCCTCGGGCAGCGCCTACGTCCAATGGACCGGACTTAATCAGGTTTGGGTCCGCGCCAATCAGAGCAACCCGGGAACGGCCGTGAACGGGACCCCTAAAGACTGGACTGCCGACGTCGGATTGCGCCGCACCCGCGTGCAGATTTTTGGACAGGTAACCCCCCGCGTGTTCTTCTACAGCCAAATCGGAATGAACAACGTGAATGCTCTTTCGCCGGGAAACGGGGGAAACCGCAAAAACCAGCTCTTCGTGCACGACGCCGTGATCGAGCGGCGGATTTCGGCCCAAAATCAGCTCAAAGTGGGGGCGGGGCTTACCATCCTCAACGGACTGAGCCGGTTCAGCCAACCCGCGATCGCGAGCATTGCGACCCTCGATGTGCCCGTGTTCGCTCAGGCCACAGTCGACCAAACCGACCAGTTCTCGCGCAAGTTCAGCGTCTACGCGCGGGGTCAGGTGGCCCAACTCGACTACCGGGTTGCCTTTACCACGCCGTTTGCCTACACCTCGTCGGGTTCAAGCCCCAACTTGACTGAGCACGCCAGCTTTGATCCGAGGTCGGCCACCCCGCAGTACCAGGGGCTGCTGATCTGGAATTTCGCCGAGCGCGAGCCCCACACCACGCCCTACATGGCGGGCACGTACCTGGGGACCAAGCGCATCCTCAACCTTGAGGCTGGCGCGATTCACCAGGCCAAGGCGATGTGGTCCCTGAACGGTTCCGACACGCTCGAGCACGCGATGGCCTTGGCCTCGGTGGCGCTTTTTGCGGAGCAGCCCTACGGTAGCCGGCACGCCGCGTTTTCTGGCTACCTCGGTTTTTTTGCCACCGACTACGGACCCGGTTACCAGCGCAACAACGGCATCATGAATCCGGCCAACGCGAGCTTGAACCCTTCAGTGTCGTTGGGCGGAATCGGAAATGCCCACCCCATGTTCACCACCGGGACCTCATGGTACCTTCAGGCGGCCTGGGTAAGTCCCGAACGCGGGGAGGAGGCCGTGCGCTTTCAGCCCTACGTTTCGGCCCGTCGGGCGAAGTCCGACCGGCTCGAGCGCCCGATGTGGATTACCCATTTGGGGATCAACTTCCTCGAATACGGGCACCAGAGCAAGATGAGTCTGGACTGGGGAATCCGACCGGTATACGGCTCGGCAACGCCCGCGGGCTTGGCCACGGCCACCGCTCGCCGCAGCGAGTTTACGCTTCAGTACCAAGTTTTTATTCTCTAGCGATGCGCCCCTTTGATCGCCACCACGTGCTTCACGAACTGAAGCACTACCTGCCCGCACAGGCTCCGCTCAAGGACTTTGTGCACCACAACAGCCTGCACGCGTTCCAGCAGGACTCGTTTTTCCTTGGCCTGAAAAAGGCCAACGAACTGCTGGGTTATAAAACCACGCTGCCGCTGAGCGACTACCGTGCCCGGTACGGCCGCGGAGAGATCAGTGAGGCCGCAGTGGCCTATGCCTTGAAGTCGGTGCCCGAGCCCGAACGCACCAAGTGGGAGCAAAAGATGCACTTTGCCACCTTCGAAGAAGAGCACCGGGAACGCGTGGGCCAGCTGCGGGGCACTTGGAAGCACCAGCGCGGAATTGACCTCGACGCCTTGGTACACCCCAAGCTCTTTCGCCTCATCAACAGCTACCTCGACCAAGGAATAGCCATTTGGAGCTTTCCCGAATCGCGCGCCAAGTCCTTTCGCGCAGCCGTGGCGCAGCTCGAAGCGTCGTCGTCGGTCCACTTGATTCGCCGACCGGAGGTGCGCCAGGCGCTGTTCGACCCCGACCTTCAGCTCGAAGACGTGCTGGCCAAGGTGGTCGGCGATCCCTCGCTCTTTGCACACTACCTTTTTGACCAGCAATTCGCCCACCAAGGCTGGTCGGGAATGGTGTCGGCCATTGAGGACCTGCCCCACAGTCTGCTTGACTCGCGGCCGGTACGCCTCGAAGACTTCATTTTCGTCGAACTGCTGCTCGAGTGGGATGCGCTATGGGTGCAAGGGGGAAGTCCCGTGATTCCTCTTTCGGTCTTGCTCAAGGAAGCGCCCATAGACCTTTTTGGCGACGTCGAGTGGGGCGAGAAAGACGAAATCCTTCAGCTTTGGCAGGAGGCCTTGGAATGGAGCTTTTACGACCCGGCCTTGCTGGGCTTGGGCCTGAGCCCTGACCTGCACGTCGAGCCTGAAACCCCGGAAGTCCAAGCATTTTTTTGCATTGACGACCGCGAATGCTCCTTCCGCCGGCACCTGGAGGCCGTCAATCCGCGCATTCAGACTTTGGGAACCCCCGGGTTTTTTGGCATCGACGCCTACTACCTCCCGGAGGGCGCCAAGTTTCCTGTCAAGATCTGTCCCGCCCCGGTTACGCCCAAGCACGGAATCAAGGCCGTGGACGCGCATTCCGTTCGGGCCAAAGAGCGCAACCTCGAAAAGTCCTCGCATTCGGTTCTGGGCGGGTGGTTTTGGTCGCAGACCCTCGGATTTTGGTCGCTGTTTAAGTTGGCGTACCACCTTCTGCGACCGAGCAAGCAAGCCGGAACCTCGCTGGCGTTTGACCACGTAGACGCCGAGGCCAAGCTGACGGTGGCCTTTGCGGGGGAGCACGACCACGGCGTTCAAATCGGCTATACCCTCGACGAGATGGCCGACCGCGTCGCCAGCGTCCTCACGACCACCGGCCTGACGTCGGGCTTTGCCCCGCTGGTGTACGTGCTCGGACACGGGGCGAGTTCGACCAACAATCCGCACTTCGCGGCCTACGACTGCGGGGCGTGCAGCGGCCGAGCGGGTTCCGTGAATTCGCGGGCCTACTGCCGCATGGCCAACGACCCCGCGGTTCGGGAGCGCTTGGCCCAGCGCGGAATCGCCATTCCCGACACCACGCGCTTTATTCCGGGCCTGCGCGACACGACGCGCGACGAAGTCGCGTGCTACGACCTCGAAGGGCTTACCGAACGACAGCGTTCCGCCCACGATCAGATGCTGTGCAACTTGGAGCGGGCCAGCGAGCGGAACGCCCAAGAACGCGCCCGCCGCTTTGAAGCCCTCGATTTGGGTGCCAATGGAGCCGCGGCTCGGGACCATGCGCGCAAGCGCTCCGCGTCGCTTTTTGAGCCCCGACCCGAGCTCAACCACGCCACCAACGCCTTGGCCATTGTGGCCCCGCGGGCGTTTACCGACCACGTCTTCTTGGACCGCCGGGCCTTCTTGAACAGCTACGATCCCGCCCAGGACCCCGAGGGCCACGCCCTGCAGACCATTCTGGGCGCTGCCGCCCCGGTCTGCGGAGGCATCAACCTCGAGTACTACTTCTCGCGGGTTGACAACCAGCGCCTGGGGGCGGGAACCAAACTTCCGCACAACGTAATGGGATTGATCGGCGTAGCCAACGGCATCGATGGCGACCTCCGCCCTGGATTGCCCAGCCAAATGATCGAGGTGCACGACCCCCTTCGCCTTCTGATGGTCGTGGTGCAATCCTGTGCGGTAGTTGAACGGGTTCTGGACCGCGCGCCGGCCACGCGCGCCTGGTTTGACCGCGAGTGGATTCATCTTGTGGTAATCGATCCGGTGACCCGAGAGCGCTTCCGTTACCGGCCGGGTGGACAGTACGACGCTTACTGGCCCTTTACGCAGTTGCTTCCGGAGGTGTCCGACCCGGTTCTATTGACCGCTACTACCCGAGGTAATATTCCTGTTCACATGATTCGCTAAAAGCCTTTTAATGAACGTTTTAATTTACTTTATTACCCTTGCGCCTCTGATTGCTTACCTGGGCGTCTTGCTCCTCCCGCCACGAGCGGAGCGATTGATTTCGCGTTGGACCCTAATGGCCGCCCTAGCTCATTTATTAGCGGTCTCGACAGCCGCAGCATGGTGGCTGTACCAGGGCCGAAGTCCGTGGACGGACCTTAACCTCGTCGTTTATTCGACCAACGACTACCAGTTTATTGCGGCTTTTCACCTGGACTACCTCGCTACTGTTTTTTTGCTGCTGGGATCAGTACTATTCACCCTCGTGGCGGCGTACAGCTCGGTGTACATGCACCGAGAAAAAGGATACGGGCGCTTTTTTGCCAACATATGGTTCTTTTACCTGGGATTCACGTTAACAGTTCTCGCTGGGAACTTTGAGACCCTGTTTGCCGGCTGGGAGGTCCTGGGCGTCTCGTCCTTCCTGCTCATCGCATTTTACCGCGACCGCTATTTGCCGGTAAAAAACGCTTTAAAAGTCTTCTCCGTCTACCGCATTGCCGACGTCGGCCTTCTCCTCGCCATGTGGATGAGCCACCACTTTTGGCATGCTAACGTCCAGTTTTCGATGCTCGAGGCCCACGTACTCGTGCGCGAACACCTCGCCGGCCACCAAGGCATGGCTTGGGTCATCGCCCTGTCGGTGCTGCTAACGGCCATGGCAAAGTCCGCCCAGTTGCCCTTTACCCCATGGCTCCCGCGCGCGATGGAGGGTCCCACACCGTCTAGCGCCATATTCTACGGTTCCCTTTCGGTTCACATGGGCGCATTCATCTTGCTACGCACCCACGCTTTTTGGGGTGAGCTTGCCCTCATGCCCTGGCTGGTGGGCGGAGTGGGACTGGCCACCGCCCTAGTTGCCACCGCAATCGCCCGCGTCCAGTCCTCGGTCAAGGCCCAAATCGCTTACGCTTCGGCCGCTCAAATTGGACTCATCTTCATCGAAATCGCGCTCGGCTGGAACGTACTGGCCCTCGTGCATATTTCGGGCAACGCCCTTTTGCGCACGTATCAGCTCCTCATTTCCCCATCGATTGTTACCTACCAAATTCGCGAACAGCTCTTTGGATTTGATCCGAACCGCCGCAGCTACGAGCACCGGCTACCCAACCGCGTGCGCAGCAGCCTGTACGTGCTTGCCGTCACCGAATTTGGCCTAGATGCTCTCATGTACCGCACCCTTTGGAACCCCCTGAAAGCGGCAGGCCGCAAACTGGATTTTCTGACAGTAACCGGGGCTATGGCGCTCTTTGGCCCCGTGATTATGGTCTTCGTAGTCGTACTCCTAAGGCCGGAATGGATACCGCCCGCCCTTAAGCCCATCATGCCCTATGTCGCCGCGAGCATAGCACTGGTATCGGTCCTTAAAGCCTTCGCGGAGCTCCGACACGCACGGCTTGCGTGGTTCCTACTGGTCATGAATCATAGCTTCGTCGCCTTAGCGGTGGCCTTCAATTCCCGCCTCGATGTGCCGTCTACGCTGCTCTACTTGGGCGGAATTTACCTCGCCGCATTCGTCGGCGTCGTGGCCCTTCAACGATTACGACGTTTGGAGGGCGGAATCGACCTTTCGCGCTTTCACGGACACTACTACGAGCATCCGCGCCTGTCGTTCGCCGTGCTGCTCGCGTGCCTGGCCATATCGGGCTTCCCCATCACCACCGCCTTTCTCGGCGAAGACCTGCTCTTCGCGCACATCGGCCAGGAGCAGCTCGGCCTCGCCGTGCTCTTCTCGCTCAGTTTTGTCCTTGACGGCTTGGCGGCGGTGCGAATTTTCGCGCGGATCTTTTTGGGTCCGCACGCTAAAACTTACCACGAAGTGGCTTACCGTTCTTCCTAACGGCGATGAAGTACGATCGTGCGGCGACCGTGTCCTTCTACTTCGAGGTAGTACACTCCGTCTGGGCACGACTCGCAGGGCAACCAGGTCGTGTTGGGGAGCCATTGACGGATAGAATTCACAGGCCTTCCCAGAACGTCGAAGCAGGTAACCGAAACCGGTGATGGTGCACGCAAGACCACTTCATTTTCGGTAACTGTGGGTAATACGTGAACCGGTTCGCGGGGATTTTCAGGGACATTAATGCCCTGGATCACTCCACTGAGTTGAACTGTGTCGGTAGTTCCGCAGCTTCGAAAGGCGTACTGCACCACCGCGTAGGTTCCGTTGGCGGCATACGAGTGCCGCAGCGTGTCGCTTGGAATGCTCGAGGCCGTGCTGCCGTCTCCTAAGTCCCAAAACAGGGAATCGGCGCCGGTCCCCGTGTACCACAGCCATGCCGAGTCGAGCTGCGACCCCCAGCCCGCGCCGGCGCTCGCCGGCGGGCAAGGCGTGCGGTTGAGTCGGTGGGCAAACGGACGACTTCCAGCGCCTCGGTCTTCTGACCACACGGCAGTGACGTCGAAGCCCGAGGCTCCGCTCAACTGAATTCGACCCTTGGGCGACGTGTAGGTGGCCAGGGGAATGCTGTCGACCAGCGCTCCGGCCGTATCCAAAAACGCAGCCAGCAGGCGCACCGGCGTGCCCCCATTGTTGAACCCGTCGCTGAATACGACCACCGGCTTGCTGTCGATGAAGCCTAAATCCCCTTTAGGACCTTGGTCCTTACTGCTCGGATTGAACAGCATCCGCCCCGCGCTGCCCCAGGGAAGTGCCCCGGTTTTGAGGTGCATTTTCTGAACCAAAGTGCCCATTTGGCCTTGGCTGAGCGGAGTCACCTCGGCCACCGCATAAAGGGTATTGCCGTCGGGTGAGATGCCCAAGGTCACGTCGCGTTCGTACTGGTTGTTCAGCGTGGATACGTCGACGCCGTTGGCGCCCCACGGAAGTCCGCCCAGCGGATTAATGCGCTGTACTTTGGCCTGAAGATCAGGGCCTTGAGCGGCCGCCATACCGTAGTAGGCCGTATCGCCTCGCTGGACCAACGAATACCGACGGTTGCTGTATACGTACCAGCCGCTCGTCAGCGCTTTAGGCTGAAGCCAGACCGCCGTGCCCGAGGCCGTGTACCGCTGCGCGTAGGGGAGGGCCGAGGGTCCGAATCCAGTTCGCACGTAGTACACTACCAGTACGTCTCCATTGCTGTACTCCATCAGTTCGCCTACTTGTACTTGGCCCGAACCCGTTGGTGAGGCGATCGTCACCGCAGCCGGCCACGCAAAACTGCCGGCGGCTCCGATTTTGCGCAGCTTGGCGCCACCTCCGTTTGCGTCCAGCCAGCCCACCATCAGGTCTCCGTTGTTCAGCGGGAGCAGCTTCACGTCGTAGCCTTGACCGAGTGCCACCCCGGCGGTATTCCACACGTGGTTCCCCGAGCTGTCGAGGCGGTGCACCACTGCGTCCGTATTCCCGGTCGCCGTAAAACCAATGTACACGTGTTCGTTCGCGTCCAGCCTCAGGTCCCACGTCACCGTGTAGGTGCCCATAGACGCCGTGGTGTTAAAGGCCATTCCGTTGCTCCCCAATCGGGCCACGCCCAGCTCGTTAAGTATTTGCAGGCGCGGACTGTAGCCGTTGGACGTCGGTTGAAACATGGCCACGTAGGTGCGGCCGCTGGGGCCCGTGAGGGCCTGGAGGTCGTCCGTCGTTCCCGTGGCGATCGGGGTATTGAGTGCGGTGTTGGTCGTCCACTGCGCCTTCAGGGGCAAGCAGAGGCTGCCCGCCAGGGCAAAAATCAGGAAGCGGTGCATCGGGGTCATAGTTTACCCTAAATGTACCTCGGGTTGCGCTCATTAAAAATCCCTCGAACCAGGACGTGCCCGGCCCGAGGGCCCAACTAAAAACCAGGAGTTGTTAGGCTTCGAGCTTGAGCTGTACTTCGCCCTCGAGCTTGATTTCGTCGCTGACGAGCAGGTCGCCGGCCTCATTCAGCACGTGGAATGCCAATCCAAAGTCCTTGCGGTTGATGCTTCCCGCGAAGCTCAGTCCGGCTTTAGTGTTTCCCCAGGGGTCTTTGGCGACGCCGCCGACCTCAACGTTCAGCGACACGGGTTTCTCGACGCCGCGAATGCTCATAAGACCGGCAACCACGAGCGCGCTTCCGTTGCGCTTAGCCGAGGTCGACACAAACGACAACTTCGGGTGGTTTTCGGCGTCAAAAAAGTCGGCGGACTTTAAGTGGTTGTCGCGGTCAGCGTTTTTGGTGCTGATGCTGGCGACGTTTGCTTCAAACGAAATCGCAAGGTCATTCAGCTGCTCGTCGCTCGAGCTCACGCTGCCTTGGTAGTCGGCGAAATGGCCGCGAACCTTAGTGATTACGAGGTGGCGAGCAACAAACCCAATTTCAGAGTGGCTGGGGTCAATAGTCCAAGAGGCCATATAAGGATGTTTAAACATTAATAAGGCAAATATAGTATAAAACCTACACCAATGTTTAAACATTAAATAGCCAGTGATTAAGGGATTCCGCCTCGGCTCTTAGGGCGGGACTATTTCTTGCCGACTGTTCGGTAGGCCATGGTGGCACCTATCAGCGCCACGGTGAAGGTGCCTTCTGCAAACGTCCGGATCAGTAACGCAAAGCCCACGAGCCCCAAAACCCACATCCATCGGAACCCTACAGCCCGGGCGTATCCCAGTCCGAGGGCGATTTTCAGGGCGGCGTAGGCGTTCCGCACCCATGGAATCCCCAGCGGATCAAAGCCCAAAGCGTGCTTTTCTTCGCCTACTACGATGCTGATAAACATGGACACGAGCAAAAATCCGAGCGTCCACAGCCAAAATCTACGGGTGCTAACAATTAGGCCCCCATCCATCGGTCGATTCGGGGCTTGAGAATCCAAAGCAAGACAATGGAGCCGTAGATGAACACACCAAAGACGTATTTGATAAAGAAAAAGTACGTGTCGCCACCGTGGTCGCGAAGCGCAACAAGGGCACCAATACGTACCACGTTGAATAACTGCACGACAAACAGCCCGGCAAATGCCTGAACCATCGATCTCCAGGTCCAACCCCCAATTCCGATCACGTAGGCGGCATATACGATGGCAAGGCGTAAGCCGTTGCATCCTTCAAGAATGTTCACCATTCGGCCTTCGCGCCCCACGTAGCAACCATCAAGAAAACAGGACCACTCGCAGTCTGCGACGCCCATGATTCGCGCCGTTTCGTAGCTGAGTCGACTCACCCAATAGGTGACCATATCCAAATCTCCGTTTCGTTTAACGAGCACTAAGTACAGGCTGTAGACAAAACTCAAAACCAAAAAGGTCACCAAAAAGCGGACGATAAAGCCTAAAAATGCTCGGTTTTCCCGAATCCACGCGCTCAATGCTTCCATAAAATGATGTAGATGATTCGAAGATACGCCCAAAGCAGTTGCCTACATTTCCACAACGCGAGTAAAGGCCTCACCTCCGAAGTCGTTTGCGGGCCGCGGCAACACCTCCGACAAGGAGGATCCACATTCCGCCGTCTAGCGGGACAGGGGGCATTGGCTCCGTGGCGCGAAGCTCAAGTTGCTGGTACTGCGGTTCGAACATTCCATGGAATGCAGCCTCAAAAATAGCTTCATCCGAAGCCCAAGAAGGAAGGGTACACGCCCCAAGGATGCCCCAAAAAAGTAGGTTTTTCATTGTTTAAGGTTGGAGTATTAGTTTTTGTGAAGACCACGTGCCTTTGACATGAGTGCGAACAACATAAATTCCGTGGGGTAGGGCATGCGGAATCGGTTGACCCCGTGCGCTTGGGGCGGAGAGTACCGTTTGCCCGACCATATTGGTAACCCATACCTCATCGGCAGCGGGCACCCAGACAAAACCAGGGCCCGTCTGCACTTTGGGTGATGCGTCCTGATCCAATGCGAATGCCCCGCCCACGGCACGCCAGCGTTGGACACCCTCCAGGCGGACAACGGTACCTTGTTCGTGGACCTTGATTACTTGGCCTTGGCCAACGAGCCATAGGTTGCCGCCTGAGCCCTCCGTGGAAAACACCACGTCGCGCGACGTGTCCACTTGGGTTCGGATCCAAACTCCCCGGTCAGGATTCCATCGTTTGGCAAATGCATCACCGTCGACGGCCTCGATGCACCCTCCCACAGGCGACGGGCTCCAGCGGGCAGCTCCGTCCCATTCTGGGTCAAACGCCTCGGAGGCCTCCTCGTCGGGGTGAAGCCATAAGCTTGTCGACCAGTTTGGATGCACAACGTCACGAAGGTGCAGTGCGAGTGCCGAAGTGCTGAGGCTTCCAGCCCCTAGGCTCCCTTGAGACACGGTGGTCAAGTGGGCGCCCGGTGCTTGAGCCCGTACCCAAAAACCGCTCAGCGGAGGAACTACGGGCGGCAGTGAACCGCCGCTAGGACTGTAGTAGTCGTAGCCGCCGAGGCCGCCGAACTTGCTCGGATTCCATATCGAGTAGCTGGCGTCGACATTGAACCGTGAGAGGAGGCTAAAGTCCAGCCCGCACCCAAATGGATTGCCTATTAGATTCCAACCGTCGGTGACCGCGGTCGAAAATTGCGAGCCGCTTGTGCCAGGACTCGCGGTGTACCCCAAGAACCATGTTTTCCAAGGCTGCCGAGCGAGGGTCCCCTCGAGCTGTACGCCGCCGTTGCCGAGCGCAAAGCTCCCTAGGCCGCGAGGTGCGATTCCTTGGGCGCGGTAGCCGCCGCTATCGGCATTCCACGTAAACTGCTGGAACGGATCAATCCCGCTCGCTGCCGTGGGTGCCGGGTCGAACGGGCTCGCGAGCTGGTGCCATCCGCTGTCCGCCCAAACCGTGGATACCTGCAGAATTCCGCTTCCCCAGCCCGCGCTGGCCAGGCGAAGCTGCGCGACTTGCTGCGAATCGGCCTGGAGCACGGCACGGCCGTCAAGCACCGCGCGTCCGCGCACGTCCAAGGCGCCGCCGGGAAGCACGCTCAGCACTGCCTGCGTGGCGATCCGCAAATTGGCGCAGGTGAAGCCCAGTCCCGAGTAGGATCCGAGGATTTCGGCGTTGGTCGTGGCCTGCGGTACGCCGCCGGTCCATTGCTGGCCGTTCCACTGGGTGGCCGGAGTTTCCAGTCCGCGCAGCGCCACATTGTCCCAGCGCCACGTGCCCGAGGTACTGTAGTTCTGGGTGGCTGACGTTGGATTGGCCCGCATGCCTTGATAGGCTTGGTTCGCCGCGTAGGTCGCTCCGAAGTTGGCAAACGGCACCGGCGAAAACACCGAAACCGCCCGAACTTCTACATGCGCGTGCCCTGCCGCGCCCTGGAGCGGTACCGAGAAGGGTACCCAGACGTCAAACGGACCCCAGCCGGTATCGGGCTGCCAAACGGAAGTCCAGGTCGTGCCCGAATCCGTCGAAACGTCGACGCTCCACCAGCGCGACGACGTGGGCGATCCCCGCATGAGCCCGCTGAGCCACACACTGTCCATCCCAACGGTGTTGGCCGTGAGTTTCCAGCCCCGTTGTCCCGACTCGGTGCTTTGCGGCGCAAAACTCCTCAGTGACCAGGCCTTGCCGCTTCCCGATCCGGTCGCGAACGACCCTAGGGTGCGCACCGAAGCCAGTTCGGCGTAACCACTGTCGGCCGTCAGTCGTTCTAAATTAAAGTGCCATGCAGCCAAGGGCTGCGCGCATAGAGACAAGGTAATGGAGCACGCCAGTAGGGCACTCAACCAAAGGGTACGTGGGTTCATGGGTCTTGCGGATTAGACCGGCAAGCTGCGAATGCAAAACCCCGCTAGCCGTAGCTAAACGCAAAAAGACGGATGTCCGTCTTACCCACTATAAATCAGAATTTAAGACTTGGCGAGCACCACCCGCACTTGGGCGACTACGGCGTCGCCCTGCTCCGCCTTGAGCCAGTACATGCCGGCGGGCAAGTGACCTACCTCCCACGTAAATTGGCGCTGGCTTGACGGCAAATTTTTGGCCTCAACCCGACGGCCGAGCATGTCATAAAGACTAAGCGAAACGGGCTGACTGCCCGAAAGCTCCAACTGCCCACGCAGTGTTCCTTGAACCGGGTTCGGGTACACCACCAAATTGGATCCGCCCCCCATGCTGAATGAGGCACTGCCCAAAGCGAGCAGGAGCACTAAGGCGAGCGATGCAAAACGGTTCATACCCAACAAACCTACAAAAAATTACAAATCAATGGCTTCTTGGGCCACCGGGTACTCTTGGAATACAAATCGCACCGTGCTGTCGGTGTGTACCTCGTAAACCCATCCGGGTTCAAGGCCTGCCTTCTTGGCGGCTTCGCCCAACTTAGGGTAGGCTCGAATAATGGCCACAATCATGGCGAGGTCGTTGGGCTTGGGGGCCTCGATCCAAAGCGCGCGTCCCTCGGGAATCCGCTCCAAGCGAAGGTCGGCGTAGTCCAATGTACCCAAATCTTCTTCGCTGCGTCCCACTACTACGCCGGCAAAACTCTGCAGCGAGTCTTCGGCCACCTCGTCGGGGTTGGAGTAGTACACGCCAACGTACTCTTCGGCCGCGATGCCCAGCGAATCAGTCGTCGCGTGGGCGCGCTCGAAGACGGGACCGATTTCCTCAAACGGACCCATGTGGTCGTACCCCGCAACAATGTAGCCGCCCTGCACGGAATCGTTGATTACCATACTGCGAAACGCACCTAACCACGCGGCTGCGCCGACGCCCAAAAGCACCACGCCACCTAAAACCCACAGAAGTTTGCGAACCATAATGCAAAAGTACGCTTACGCAGCCACATACGATGCGGGCTCAACCGTCGTTTTAAGTCCGCGGGTGGGCGTGCAACTAGAGCCTATGTTGGTGCATCTTCATACCGTACCTAGACACTTACATCCATGCTAACGGCCCTGCGCTTCGGAATCATTTTTGTGCTGATGGAATTCATTTGGATCATCGGCGAGTACCTCGTTGGATTGCACACCACGTACATTCGGCAGCACTACCTCTACACCAACCTTATCATGATCCCGGCCACCGCTATTATGGTGTGGGGCCTGTTTGCGCGCCGCGATGAATTAGGTGGAGAACTCAGCTACACTCAGGCCCTGGGCCAGGGCGCCCTCATCGGAGTGGTGGTCGGCATCCTTTCCATTGGGGTTCACTACCTGTTTTTCACCTACATCAACCCCAACTTTTTTGTGGACTTTCAGCGCTTGGCCGTTTTGGAAGGCTACATGACTCGCGAAGGGGCGGAGACCTACTTCTCGCTGTCCACCTACGCCTGGGAAAGCGCGGTTTTTTCTCCGGTGGCTGGACTGCTGACCAATGCGGTGGCCGGACTGTTCGTGAAAACCCGCTGGCGCTAAACCGCAGGTCCCGAGGTGGTCGCTACCTTTGGGCCTATGTTTTCCTTGTTCCGCAAAAAATCTGAGCTCGAGCGCCTCACCGAGCAGTACCAATCGCTGCTGGAGGCTTCGTTTAAGCTGTCGACGACCGACCGCAAGGCCTCTGACCTGAAGCGCGCCGAGGCCGAGGCCCTGGTGCCGCGCATCGACGAACTCCGAAACGCGCAAGGTTAATGAGTCGAGAGCTGCGCGGTGCGCGCGTCACGGTCTACTGCGCGGGTTCGGCACGGGTGGCTGCGGACTACCTTTCGGGGGCCTCGGAGCTTGCTCAGCACCTCGTCGATGCCGGAGCCGTCCTGGTTTTTGGCGGAGGCAAAACGGGCCTCATGGGCCATGTGGCCACGGAAGTCATCCAACGCGGAGGCCGAGCGGTGGGCGTTATGCCCGAATTCCTCAAGGACATTGAAATGAACCATCCCCTCGTTGAGGATTTCACCTTTGTGGCGACCATGGCCCAGCGCAAGGCGGGTCTACTGGCGAATACCGAAGGCTTAATAGCGCTGCCTGGCGGCTGCGGAACCCTCGAAGAGCTCGCCGAAGCGATCACCCTTAAGCGCTTGGGTCAGTACCTGAAGCCCGTGGTCATCGTGAACCAAAACGGGTTTTACGACGACCTGCTTCGCTTTTTGCAGCGCATGGTGGACGAGGAATTCATGAATCCGGAGCACTTGGACCTATGGACGGTGGTGGACCATCCGCGCGACGCCGTGGCGGCCATTTTGGCGACGCCCGACCTGTCGCCCGACGTCCTTCATCGGGCCGCGGTAAAGGCCTAATTGGGTAGTGGGCAAGAAATTAATGCTCCGATAATTTCTGCATTGACCTTAAGTCGCTACTTTTGCCCCTCAAAGACATTTTTTTTTAACGTTTAACCAACCTCGCAAAACCCCATGAAAAAGGTTCTCGCCCTGTTCTTCGCTGCAGGGATTCTGTTCACCCAGCCTGTTCTGGCTCAAGAAGCTACCGAAGCTGCCGCCACGGAACAAGTAGCGTCAACCGACACCAACGCCGCTGCCTCTGACACGGCTGCCGCTGCCACTGAAGAAGCCGCTCCCGCGGTTGAAGAAGAGGCGGGCTTCACCCAAATGCTGAAAGAGAAGTTTATTGAGGGTGACCCCTTGTGGATGGCTCCGGTTCTTTTGACCATGATCTTTGGTCTTGCGATTGCTATTGAGCGCGTGTTGTATTTGACGCTTTCGAACCAAAACAACGACAAGCTCCTAAAAGGCATTGAAGATGCGCTGAAGAGTGGCGGCAAATCAGCTGCTATGGAGTACTGCCGCAACGTGCGCGGCCCCGTGGCTTCGATCTTCTACCAAGGTCTCGACAAAATGGAAGAGGGCATCGAAATCGTGGACAAAGCGGTTGTAAGCCTGGGTTCAGTGGAAACCGGCAAACTCGAGCGTGGCGTTTCATGGCTGTCGCTCTTCATTGCCCTTGCCCCGATGCTCGGCTTCTTGGGTACGGTAGTAGGTATGATCCAGGCCTTCGACGCCATTGAGGCGGCAGGCGACATCAGTCCGACCCTCGTAGCAGGCGGTATTAAAGTAGCACTTTTGACCACGGTATTCGGTCTTATTGCGGCCATGATCCTGCAGATCTTCTACAACTTGATCATTGCCATGATTGACAACTTGGTCAACAAAATGGAAGATGCCTCGATTACGTTCTTGGACATCATAGCTGCTCACCTGAAAAAATAAGTCGCAATGCGCTTCAATTTATCTAACCTAGGAAGCATCCTAGCCTACGGCCTTAGTGCAGTAGGCTTGATTTTCTCCCTGCTCGTCTTGCTGGCTGGCGATGAAAGCCTTGATGCCAATGTGGGCGCGTCCATTTGGATTACCATCGCGATGTTCTTCGTCGCGATTGCCGTGGCCGTCCTCAGTTCCGTTCGCGGACTGCTGATCAACCCCGCTTCGCTACGTGGCGCAGCGATTGGTGTCGGTTCGCTCCTTGCCATCGTTTTGCTGAGCTACTTAATTTCTTCGGGAGCGGACTACGAGTCCTTCAAGATCGAAATTTCTGAATCGGGCTCTCGTTGGGTATCCACGGGCTTGAATGCGACGTACATCATCACCCTGATTGCCGCAGGTACCGTTCTTTACTCCTCACTTCATCGTTTGGGTAAATAAGTTATGGCATCACGTAAACGTGCAGTTCCTGAAATCAACGCAGGGTCGATGGCGGACATCGCCTTCCTGCTGCTGATCTTCTTCCTGGTGACGACCACCATGGACGTGGACAAGGGCCTGTTAGTGAAATTGCCGCCGTGGACTGAAGACACGGGCGAAGAGCAGGACATCAAGGAGAAGAACATCTTTGTGGTCTTGGTCAATGCTCAGGATCAGCTCCTGGTGGAAGACGAGTACGCAAGTCTGGAAGACGTGCGCCGTTTGGCTAAAGAGTTCATCGACAACAACGGCGACGGCACGTGCGAGGGCTGCCGCGGGTTGCGCGACCCCAACTCTTCAGATAATCCCCGCAAGGCGGTTATTTCGCTCCAAAACGACCGCGGTACCAGCTACAAAACGTTTGTGGCCGTTCGAAACGAACTCCTCGGCGCCTACGCTGAGCTTCGCGAAGATGTGTCCCAGCGCAAGTTTGGTCGTTCCTACGACGATTTGAGCGAGTCCGATAAAGAGGCGGTTAATGAAATTTACCCGCAGTTCATTTCAGAAGCCGAACCCGTTAAAATTGGTGGATAATGGCAACGATTAAGAAAAAGAAAAAAGCTGAGGTACCCCCGTTATCGACGGCGTCCCTGCCCGACATCGTATTCATGCTGCTGTTCTTCTTCATGGTAACGACGACCATGCGCGAGGTAACGCTGCTGGTGAAGCTCAAGAAACCTTTGGCAACCGAGATTCAAAAGCTTGAGCGCAAAGACTTGACGACCTACATCTACGTGGGTGCTCCCAAGAGCGCTGCGTTGGGTACCGAACCCCGCATCCAGTTGGCAGACCAACTCGCGAGCGTGGGCGACGTGCAGCAGTGGGTAGTCCTCCAGCGCGAGTCAATCAACGAGGCCGAGCGCGCCAAATTCACCGTTTCGATCAAGGCTGACGTAGACGCCAAGATGGGTTTGATTAGCGACATTAAGCAGGAGCTCCGCAAGGCGCAAGCGCTGAAGTTGTCGTACTCTGCGAACCCCGCGGCATCTGCTGAAGATTTGTTCAAATCCTACTAAGCCACCCGGTGGCGACGTGAGCCCGGCCCCCGCAAAGGGCCGGGCTTTTTTTTGCCCAGCGGGCGAGCCGGGCAGCTGAGGCTGTAGTTTTGCCGCATGGGCCAGTGGATCAAGTCAGACTTCGTGTTTTTGGGCGCCGCGGTGCTGGTTTCGCTGCTATTTGCTTCGGGATTGGGCGGTTCCGCGGTCATGGGCTTGCTGGGCTACGCGGGAATGCCGATGAGCGAAGTCATGCTTCGCGAGGAACTCAATGCCTCCCGCGCCCTCTTGGCCCAGCAGGGATTGGGTTCGCTGGCGCTCTTTTTGCTCCCCGGGATGGCCATGCTCCAGCGCTGGTCGGCCCAACAATCGGTGGAGGTAATCTTGGAATCGCCGGCCCTGCCCCGGGCGGAATGGTCGGTAGCCCAGACCGCCATGGCGTGGTCGCTGCTTCCGGCGTTGCTGCCCCTGCTCGAGTGGGCGACGGGCCAGTGGATGCTGCTGCTCGAGTCCCAAAATTGGGCTGCGGAGGCCCGGGCGCAAGTCGAAATGCAGGCCCAGCTCGTGGAACGGGTGCTGTTCTTGCCCCATTGGATCGACGCGGTCCTCGGCGTGCTCGTCTTTGTCGGCTTGGCGGCGGTCGGCGAGGAGCTCTTTTTTCGCGGAGCCCTTCAGCGCATGCTTCGCCCCCGTTGGGGTCAGGGATCGGTTCTGGCGTCGGCCCTCCTTTTTGCCGGATTTCATTTTGACCTGCTGCACCTTCCGTTTTTGCTCACGGCCGGATTCCTGTTGGCCTGGCTCTATGAGCGGAGCGGACGCCTATGGGTGCCCGTCGGCGCGCACGTGCTGCACAACGCG
>SXGQ01455785.1_pt1 | contig 25063 bp, 19 predicted proteins | sample 3178371 | NCBI WGS metagenome assembly SXGQ01 (sample SAMN11356859, study PRJNA531348) | freshwater metagenome | isolation source: freshwater sample F1-20 | place: China: Fuxian Lake, Yuxi | collected 2017-12-25 | reverse complement strand
CCGTGCAGATGTTCACGGTGCTGTTCGCGATGGGGCGCCTTCCCGGCTGGATCGCCCATTGGAACGAGATGCACCGCTCCCCGACGAAGAAGATCTGCCGGCCGCGGCAGATCTACACCGGCGAGACGCTGCGCGAATTCGTCCCGATTGGACAGCGGTCCTGAGTGGACAGCGGTCCTGAGGGGCGGCGGTCCTGAGGGGCGGCCGGGGTGCGTCGCCTCAGCCGCCGCGCGGGCGCTTTCCGCGGAAGAAGTCGCTGAGGATCCGGCCACACGCGTCGGCCATGACGAGGCCGGTGTGCTCGACCCGATGGTTGAGCCGCGGGTCGTCGAAGAGCCGGTAGAGCGACGCCACCGCCCCCGCCTTCGGGTCGGCCGCGCCCCAGACGACGAACGGCACCCGGGCCTGGAGGATCGCACCGGCGCACATCGGGCAGGGCTCGAGGGTGACGTACAGCGAACACCCCTCCAGTCGCCAGCTCGCCAGGGCGGCCGCCGCCTGCGTGAGGGCGATCATCTCCGCGTGGGCGGTGGGATCGGCGAGTTGTTCGCGCTGGTTGTGGGCACTGGCGATGACGCGCCCGCCGGCCACGACGACCGCTCCCACGGGAACTTCGTCCTCGGCCGCCGCCGCGCGTGCCTCCTCGAGCGCGAGCGCCATGAAACGCTCGTGGGGCGACTGCCCGGGCAGGAGGTGGCCGGGGAGGAGGAATTCGCTTGGATCGTCCACGGGTGCTCGCCTCAGACGTGGGGAATCGTCAGGGATGGTACACCCGCACCGGGCGATCGGATATTCTTCGCGGCACACGGGGCCGCCCGCCGTCGACCGCGACGGCCCGGTCCCGGCACGCTTCCCCGGGGGCCACCATGCGTTCGATCGACATCTCCCTGCTGGTGTTCCGCTGGCTGCACATCCTCGCCGCCATCGTCGCCATGGGAGGGCTGGTGTTCGCCCGGTTCGCCCTGCTCCCCGCCCTCGAATCCGAGGACGACCAGACGCGCGGACGGATCCATGAGGCGATCCGCAGCCGGTGGCTCAAGTGGGTGATCGGGGCGATCACGGTGCTCCTGGTCAGCGGGCTGGTGAACTTCCTGGTCTTCACCGGTGATGCGATCGAGTGGGAAAATGGCGAGTGGCTGAAGCGCTCCCGGTACCACGCCCTGTTCGGCATCAAGTTCCTGCTCGCGATGGTGGTCTTCTTCTTTGCCAGCGGCCTGGTGGGCCGGGGGGCCGGAACGCAGTGGATCCGTGACAAGCGATCGACCTGGTTGACGGTCACCCTCCTCACGGCCCTCGCCGTGGTGATGGTGTCGGGGTGGATGCGCCAACTCCACACCGGCCCGCCGCGGCAGGCTCTCTCGACGGCCGATGATGGTGGCGGGATGGGGGGCGGTGGCATGGGGGGCGGAATGCCGGAGGGGGGCGGCGGGGAAGGCCGTGTCCGCGGTGGTCCCCCGGGCGGGTTCGGCGAAGGGGGCGGCGGGCCCGGCTTCCGCCGACCCGAGGGCCGAGGCGCCGAATCCCGCGACGCGGATCAGGCTCCGGGTGCCGCGCCGGCGGACGTCCGGCCGGATGCCGAGCCGGCGGCGCCCGCCTCCGCTGCAGAATCTCCGGCGCCTGCGGCAGCCGACGCCCGCTGATGCCCGATCACTCTTTTCCTGGCGGGTGACCCGTGGACAAGAAGGACAAGAAGCGGCAGGAGGTGCTCCAGCAGCGGATCGCCAAGTTGCAGCAACTCCTCTCGGCCGCGAAGAAACAGCCCGATGATCCGACCGAGGTTCCGCGTCTCGAGAAGGAACTCGCCGCCGCTCATGCCGAGCTGGCACGGATCAAGCAGGGCTGACAGGTGCCGGGGTCCGCACGGCGCAGCGTCGCTCGCGTGAGCGAGCCGTCGGGGAGCGGTCGAAAGCGGGACTGTGATCATGCACGATTCAAGGACGGATTCCAGGACGATCGACCGCGAGTTGGAGGAGCGTTATCCGCTCACCGCCGATGACTGCCGGCGGTTCCGTGAAGACGGGTTCATCCGTCTCCCCGACGTGCTCAGCCCCGCGACCCTCGCCCATTTCGACGGCGTGATCACCGGGCTGACGATGGCGCGGAATCCGCTCGCCGGGGTTCCCCTCGACCGTCGCGACACCTACGGCAAGGCGTTCATCCAGGTCTTCAACCTCTGGCGGGAAGATCCGGAGGCGCGGCGCCTCTGCTGCAGCCGCCGTCTGGCCCGGATCGCGACGGAGCTGCTCGGCACACGCGGGGTGCGGATGTGGCACGACCAGGCGCTGTTCAAGGAGCCCGGGGGCGGTTTCACCCCCTGGCATGCCGACCAGCAGTACTGGCCGATGGCCTCCAGCCTGTGTGTGACGGCCTGGATCCCGCTCCATGCCGTGCCACTCGACCAGGGGCCCCTGGCGTTCGCCCGCGGAAGCCATCTCCGCCGCATCGGCCGTGACCTGGAGATCTCCGACGACTCGGAACGGCTGATCCGCGCGGCGATCGCCGCCGAGGGGATCGTCGAGGTGACCGAACCCTACGCAGCCGGCGACGTGTCGTTCCACCTGGGGTGGACGTTGCACCGCGCGGGTCCCAACGTGACCACCGTCCCACGGCGCGTGCAGACGGTGATCTACATGGATGCCGACATGCGGTTGACGGAGCCGCGGAACGCCAACCAACGCGCCGACCACGCCGCCTGGACCCCCTCCACACTCGTTGGCGAGGTGATGGACGACCCGCTCAATCCGCTGCTCCACGATGAGGAGTCGGTTCCGGGGGCGACGGGGCGGTAGGATGGGGGACGGTCGCCACCGGTGATGCGGCCGCGTCGTTCCGCGCCACGTCGGTCGTCATGGTCTTCAGCCGCTTTCTCTCCTGGTTCGGTGGTGGCCGCGGCAAACCGGCGGGATCGCCGGGCAAGGCCGCGGCGCACGAGCGGCGCCGAAGGGGCAAGGTCGACGTGTGGCGCCGCTACGAGCCGCTCCACCACAGCATCTCCGGCACGATGTCGAGCTTCTACAAGGTCCGCGACAAGGAGACCGGCGATGTCGTCGGACTGAAGATCCTCGACCCCAAGAAAGTCGGCCCCATCGAAGGGCGCTACAAGGGGCTCGGCAAGCCATCGGAGGGGGAGATCGGCGATCGCATCACCGGTCGCCATGTCGTCCGGACGCTCGACTGGGGTGTCGCCAAGGACGGCAACACGTTCATCGTCGAGGAATTCCTCGACGGCCAATTGCTCCACGGCCTGCTCTCGACTCGCCGTGCGTTGCCTCCGGCACAGCGACTCGATCTCGTGCGGCAGGCGGCCACCGCCGTCGCGACCGTCCACAAGGCAGGCTTCGTCCACCGCGACATCTGCCCGCGGAACTTCATCCTCTGCCCCGATGGCCGGCTCGTCCTCTTCGACTTCGGCCTCACCGTGCCCGACAAGCCGGTGTTCCTCCAGCCCGGCAACCGGATCGGCACCCCCAACTACATGGCCCCCGAGGTGGTGCGCCGCCGGCAGGCGGACCGGCGGCTCGACATCTTCTCCTTCGGCGTCACCGCCTACGAGATCTGCACGCTCGAGCTTCCCTGGCCGCGGGGCACGACGGGCCGGGCCGCGTTGCAGCACGACACGACACCGCAGGACATCCGTGAGCACTGGCCCGACATCCCGGCCGTTCTCGGCAAGGCGATCATGGGCTGCATCGAGCCGGATGTCGCCCGGCGGCCGGCGAATCTCGACGAGTTCCTCACGAAGATCGCCGCCGTCGATCTCGGGCCCGCCGGGGTGGCCGGCACGTGACCCGGTGCCGTGGGAGGACAGCGAGCCCCGGAAGGCCGCCGGCTCGCCGCCGTGGCATGCCCCTTGCGGGCCGGGGGGCAGGATTCTACGCTGTTCGGTCCGCTCCCAACCTTCCACGGGGACTGCCGGTGCGAGTTGGGCGCCGCTGACCAGTGCGGTCGGGAAGCCGTTGGCCGGCACACTGGATGTGGGCGACGGTGACTGGCAAGCAAGACGGTGACTGGCAAGCAAGACGGTGCAGACCAGAGGAACGTGCCATGACCATGGATAAAAGCCTCCGCGTGCGCAAGGGCTCGACATCGGCCCGGGGAGTGCTCTCGCGTGCCGAGAGGATCTCCAAGCTCAAGGAGGTCGATCGTTGGGAAGATGGCCGCAGTCCGCTCGGCTTGCCCAAGGTGCGCGTCTACAAGATGGTCATGAAGAAGAAGAAGAAGGCCAAGGAAGAGGGGGCCGAGGGGGCTCCCGCCGGAAAGGGCGGTGCCGCCAAGACGGCTGCTGCCAAGCCCGCCGCTGCCAAGCCCGCCGCTGCCAAGCCCGCCGCAGGGGCCGCGAAGAAGAAGTGATCGGCTGAGTTTCAGGCAGGACACCGGGTTTCAGGCAGCACGCCGGTCGTCAGCCATGGGCTCCGGCCACACTGAAGCCGGCCGCCCGCCCCGATGCAATCACCTGGGGGATCCCCACCCCTTCGTAGGCCGCACCCGCAAGCGCCAGGCCCGGATGATCGGCGAGGTGACCGCGAATCCGGGCCACACGCTCGACGTGGCCGACGTGGTACTGCGGCATCGCCCCCTGCCACCGTGCGATCTCGACCAGTCGTGGTGAAGCGGTTGTTGACAGGATCTCGCGGGCCTCGGTGACCGCCCGTTCAACCAGTTGCCCGTCAGGAAGGGCGGCTGATTCGGGATCGAGGGCACCGCCGATGAAGACGCGCAGGAGCACCCCCCCGGCCGGTGCCCGCCCGGGGAACTTCTCGCTCGCGAAGCTGATCGCGAGGCAGCCGCGGCCCGCCACCCTCGGCACCACGACCCCGGCGGCATCGAGCGGATGCCCAACCGCGGAGCGGTCGAAGCCGAGGCAGACAACGGCTGACCCGGCGTATTCGATCGCCGCCAATTCGTCGGCGATCGGCGGTGAGAGGCCGCCGAGCAGTCGCGCGGCCGCCGGGGCAGGGCAGGCCACCACCACCGCGGCCGCCGCTTCGCCAGCGGCTGGGCCCGCGGCCGTGTGGACGCGGTAGCCGGGGCCGTCGCGCGTCACCGCCACCGCCGTGGCGTGCCGCCATGTCACGCCGGCTTCGGACACCCTTCGCCAGAGTGCCGAGGTGAGTGTCTCCATGCCGTCGGCGAGCGCGACGAATTGGCCGTAGCGGGCCCCTGACGCCTGGTGGCCGACCGCCCCCCGGGCGCGTTCACCCGCGGTGAGGCTGCCATGCTCGCGTTCCATCTGGAGGAATTCCGGGCAGGCCGCGGCCATGCTCAGGCGGGCCGGGTCAGCGGTCCAGATGCCTGCCACGAGCGGTTGCACCAGCCGCTCGAAGGCCTCGCGGCCGAGACGCCGGATGGCAAAGGACTCGAGCGATTCGTCACCCGCGGCCCGGTCGCGGGGGGGGACGGTCGCCTCGGCCAGGACGCGCTCCCGACCCGCGGCCGAGAGCAGCGCGGTGGTCCGGATCGCCTCAAGGTCGCCCGGCGCGAGGAGGCGAAACCCGCGCGGCACGGGAACAGTCCGGCCCTCCCAGAGGATCAGCGCACGACGGGCGGCGGGTTCCACCGGAACGAGCCGGTCGGCAAGCCCGAGACGCCCGACCAGATCGATCGCCTCGGGCCGGACCGCCAGGAAACAGTCGGCGGCCCGTTCCACGAGCCAGCCGGGCCGGCGGACCGATTGGATCACGCCTCCGGGGCGACCGCTGGCTTCGATCACCACCACGGGATCCCGCGACCGTTCCACCAGCGCCTCGGCGGCCGCGAGACCGGCCAGGCCGCCGCCGATCACGATCACCGGCGCGGCAGTCTGCGGGGACGATGGCATCGGGGCAACCCTGGAGCCCCAGCAGTCTAGTCGGTCGAGGAGGCGCCGACGCGTCGGTCCGGAACGGCCGCAGGATGATCTGGACCCGGGGGGACGGGAAGCATACGTTCCCCCGCCAGCGGCGTTCCGGCGATCGGGACGCCGTGTTTGCCCCAGTCTTCGGAGGACCTCCACGTGGTCATGCTGCGGTGCCCCCGTGTCCTCGGCATCATCGTCTTTGCACTGGCCATCGGAGCGGTCGCCGATCGCACCGTGACCTCCCGGGCCGCCGAGCCCGGCAGCGCGACCGCGGAGCAGGCTGCTCCCCGCACGCTGCTGCGGATGCCGAAGTGGATGGACCGTCTCACCGGCCGGGGCACCAGTTCCCGGAAGACGCCCGCTGACGCGGCTGCACAAACCGCGCCCGCACCCGGGGCTGCGCCGTCTGCAGCGCGTGGCCAGGCGACCCTCACGGCGCCGGCGATTGCCTCCACGCCCCGTTCGACGGCCGAAGGTAAGCCGGGACGGTCGTTGCTGCGATCGCGGGCCGCGGCCCCGGTCGATACCCGCGGAGCACTCCTCGGCGGATGGGGTGAACTCGCCAGCGAACTGGCGGCGGAGTCGCACACCAACGGCGCTGATCCGGCGCTGCCGGCGAGCGCGGTCGCCGACACCTTCGCGCTCGGCCCCGACCAGAGTGTGCTCAAGACGAGCGCCGAGAACGCCGGCGACGCCGCCTCCGGCACCCGGGCGACGACCGCCGGCGGGATCGAGGCGGATGCCGGGGTGGCGACCACGGAGACCGGCACGGATGGCACTGGCGTGGCTGAGCCACCGGTTCCGGCGGCCAGCGGCGACATGCCGCCCACGCCCGTCACCACGATCGACACGCCGGTGGCGGTGGCCCCCGACGAGATCCCGACGCTGACGATCGATCCGGCCAGTTTCCAGGGCATCACCCCCGGCACGTCCACACGCGGCGACGTCGAGGCGGTGTTCGGACTGGGGACGGCGTTCTCACGGGAGGACGGCACCCCCGGACTGTTCTGGGCGATGGAGCCGTTCGAACGCGTCGAGATGACCTTCGACGGTGATGTCGTCAACGCGATCCGCGTCAAGCTCGTCGAGCCCCTGGCGGTCGACGAGCTGGCGGCGAAGCTCGAGATCGGTGACCTCCGGACGGTGTCGATCCTCGACGAGAACGGGATCTCGATCGGCGAGGTGTTTCCGGAGCGCGGCATCATCTTCAGCCTCAAGCCCGGCACCCGGTCGGCGCTGGCGATGATGCTCGAGCCGCTCGATCCCGAGGCGTTCGTCCTCCGTGCCGAGGGGGAGATGGACACCCGTTCCGCCAACTCCCTGGCCGACCTGGCCTACGCGATCGAACTCGACCCGAAGCATCTCCGCGCCCATCGGTTGTTGCTCGTGCTTCTCGCGGAGCAGGGCCGTTGGCAGCAGGCCCTGAAGACTGCCGAGGCGGCCGAGGCCCTCGACCCCGTCGACGTGTGGACACGGCTCAAGTACGCGAGCATCCTCGCGGCGGTGGAGAAGTTCGATGAGGCACGGGCCAAGGTGCAGGCGGTGCGTGACGACTCCGAGGCCACGCCGCTGGTCACCGCCCAGGCCGAGCGCATGCTCGGCCGGATCGCGCTCGAGGAGGCGGTGGCCGATCCCGCCCGTGCCGTGGCCCATTTCGACCAGTCGATCCGTGCGGCGCTGCCGCTGGTGTCCAACCGGTCGCCATCGATCCAGACCGCGGCCCGCGAGGTGCTCCTCGATGCCCACCTGGGAATGGCGATCGCGATCGCCAAGGGCAACTACCGGCAGAAGCCGCGTGTCATCCCCAGGTGGATCCAGCGGGCCGAGGCCCTCGTGGCGGAGACTCCCGACGGTGCCCCGCAGCGTGACATGCTCGAACTGCAGTTGTGCCGCGGGGCGCTGGCCGCGGCCGCCGGCTCGGCCGAGGCGGTCGAACCGTTGCCCTGGGTGAAGCGGCTGCTCTCGACCCGTGACCGCATGGGCGAGGGGTTGGAGGATTCGTGGCGCCGGCGGCAGATCGACTGGGAGGTTGGGCATGGCCTCGCCGATGCCATCACCGCCGCCCAGAAGCGCGGCGACACCGCCGACATGCTCGCCAACGCCACCCTCACCGCGGCCTACCTCGACCGTGGGGCGGATCACCGCGAACTCACCGACCGCGACCGGCGCAGCCTCGGAGACCTCTCCTTCCGGATCGGCGTGCTCCACGGCATCCAGATGGGGGACCATGCCACCGCCGTCGTCTGGTTCGACAAGACGGTGCCCCTGTGGGAGGACAACCCCGCCTTCGGCAGCGACGGCACCGCCGGCCGCCTCGGCGAGTCCTACGTCAGCATGGCGATCTCCTACTGGCAGGCCGACCGCCGTGAGGATGCCGTGCGGCTCAGCCGCCAGGGGGTGAAGTTGATGGAGGCCGCGGTGCAGCAGCGCCAGATCGAGGAGAAGTCGCTGGCGGTGGCCTACGGCAACCTCTCGACGATGTATGCCGAGCAGGGGGACGACTTCCAGGCCAAGGCCTTCGCGGAGATGGCCAGCCGGGTCGAGGCGACGGCGGCCAAACTCCAGTGACACCATCGCCGCTCGGATCAGCTGAACTGCTCCAGCTGAAACGCTGGAACACGCCGACGATCTACAACGGGTGGGAGCAGATCACCCGCCGTGATCCGGCGGCCGACGGGTTCAATCCCGAGGCAACGCACGACTTCATGCCGGCCTTCGGTCCGATGGTCGGCCATGCGGTGACGCTGGTGATCGAGCCGAGCAATCCCACGCACCGCCAGAGCCTGCCCCACGCGTGGGACGACTACCGGCGTTCGCTGGCGGCGGTCCCCGGCCCGAAGATCGTCTGCGTGCAGGATCTCGACAAGCCGCGCGTGGTCGGCTCCTTCTGGGGCGAGGTCAACGCCTCGGTCCACCGGGCACTGGGCTGCGTCGGCACGATCGTCGACGGCGCGATCCGCGATGTCGACGAGATGACCGGGGTCGGCTTCAAGGCCCTCGCCCGGCGGTTATGCGTCGGTCACGCCCACGTGCAGCCGGTTCGCTGGGGCTGTCCGGTCGAGGTCTTCGGCCGCACCGTCCACCCGGGCGACCTGATCCATGCCGACAAGCACGGATTCCTCGTGATCACCGCCGAGGAGGCGGCGCAGGTGTTGGAGGCGGCGCTGTTCATGGATGCCAACGAGTGCCGCACGGTGATCCCGGCCGCCCGCGACAGCGCCGGCCAGGACACCGAGGCGATCCTCGCCGCTCTGAGCGACGCCTCGGGCCGGTTCGCGACCGCGGCCCGGACACGCTTCGGCCGCCGTGGCGAGTGGGACACCGCCCCCGGGCAGGGTGCGCCGACCGACCGACCGGCATCCGGCGGCAGTCGCTGAGCAGGACCGTCGCGCGACCGGCGACCGCGCGCCGTCCGGTTCAGTTGACGATGTTCCGTGGCGGCAACCCCTGCAGGGCGCGGCGGCAGGCCTCCGCGCCCTTGCGGCGCATGTCGAGCAGGCCATCCTGGCTGTAGAAGGCGGAGTGCGGATTGATGATCAGCCGATCACGGGCCGGATGGTGCGGATCACGCCACGCCACCAGCAGCGGGTGGTCGTCGGGCGGAGGTTCGTGTTCGAGCACGTCGATCGCGGCGCCGGCGAGGTGGCCGGAGGCGAGGGCGTCGGGCAACGCGCCGACATCGACGATCGCCCCCCGGGCGGTGTTCACCAGGTAGGAACCACGGGGCATGAGGTCGACCGCCGCACGGTCGATGAGGTGCCGTGTCTGGGGCGTGAGGGGGCAGTGGATGCTGACGACGAAACTCCCCCGCAGCACCTCCGCGACCGATTCCGCGCGGCGGACACCGAGCATCTTGTCGCACCCATCGGGGCGGAACGGGTCGTGGAACACCACGTCCATCCCCAGGGCCTTCGCCCGCAGCGCGGCTGCGGTGCCGATGCGTCCCAGGCCGATGCAGCCGAAGACCCTCCCCCGGAGGCGCTCGAGCGGCACCGCCGGTGTGTAGCTCCAGGGGCCCACCCCGCGGACGAGTCGGCTGTTGAGCAGGTGGATGCCGCGCGTCAGGGCGAGCATCATCCCGATCGCGGTGTCGGCCACCTCCTCGGTGCCGTAGTCGGGCACGTTGGCGACGTCGATGCCACGCTGCCGCGCGAAGGCATGATCGACGTTGTCGACACCGACCCCGCAGCGGACGATCAGCCGGCAGCGAGTCAGTCGTGCGATCGTCTGCCGCGACAGGCCGACCACGTGGTAGAGCATGATCGCGTCGGCATCGTCGATCCGGCCGGCCAGGTCCCCCTCACTGCCGGCATCGAGCGCCTCGACCGTCGCGAGATCGCCGAGCACCACCCGTTCCGGCCCCATCGCGTCGGCGATGAAATCGGTGACCACGACCCGCGGCATGGGCTTCGTCTCCAAGGGCTGCCCGCAGCGGGTCCCGATCCCTACAGCAGACTCTCCAGCAGCAAACGCATCTTCCGCAGTTCGGCCGGCTGGTCGACACCGGACAACGGCGGCATGTGGGCGCACAGGGCCCGGCCGTAGCCCACCCGCTCGAGCTGGCTGAAGAGCCGGCCGTACTCCACGCTCCCCTGCCCGATCCGCACCTGGAACGTGTCGGGCTTGGTGTCGCGCAGGTGGACGTGGCGGACGTACTTGAGGATCGGCTCCCAGCTCGCGGATTTCTTGTGGCCGAAGATGAAGTGACTGGGGTCGAGGGTGACCCCGAGCCCGGGCACGTTGCGGCACAGCGACGCGGTCGTTTCCGCGTCCTGGGTCATCCGGCCGGCCGTGGTCTTCACCGCCACCACGGCGTCGAGCATGGCGGCGATCGCCACCATCCGCCGCAGACGCTCGATCTCGCCATTGAACGGCGTGCCCAGTTCGGACGACTCGACCACCATCGTCACCACCCCGAGCGACTTGGCCAGCTTGCAGGAGGCGGTGAACAGGCTGTCGGCGTCGGGCGATTCGGCCACGGCGAACGACACCGCCACGGGGCGCAGCCGCTGCAGGTCGCTGCAGGCTTTGACCGCCGCGTCGGGCTGGGCGGCGACTTCAGCCGGGCGGAGATGGCCGCCGGTCTCGTGCACGTCGATCTCGACCGCCGTGTACTCCAGCTCCGCCAGCCGTTCCATCGCCGCGGCCAGCGGCAGGTCGGGGAAGCTCTCGGTGCTGACGCAGACGATCACGGCGGACTCCCGGGGGGAGGTGGGCTGTTCCGGCGGCACCGGTGGGCGGTGTCGGCGGTGACGGAACGGCCCTGCAAGGTAGCGGTCTGCGGGGAATCGTGGCAACATGGTCGTGACGGTGCGTGGTGCCACGGTGCCGTGGCCGCCGTTTCCTCGCGGCAGACGGCGGCGCGGCCGCCGTCCACCGCAGACCGGCGACGCGGGAAGGCACACCTCGAGGAAGGCGGACGTATGGATGGCGAACGGGCCGGGCCGACCCCCGACCGCGGCGGCAATCCGACACGGGTGGTCGTCGAGCAGCAGCGCTCCCGCTGGGGAACCCGCCTCGCGTGGGTGATCGCCGGCGTGGCCACGCTCGTGGCCCTGTCGAGCCTGGCGGCCAATGCCCGCTACTTCCAGCGCGACGCCCCCCTCGCCGAGTCGTGGCATTCGCTGTCGCGCACCGCTCCCGCGAAGGTGGCGATCGTGGACGTCGCCGGCGCGATCATGGGGGGCGAGGGATTCGCCACCGCGCAGTTGGCGCAGGTCCGCCGCGATGCGGAGGTGAAGGCGATCGTGCTGCGGATCGATTCCCCCGGCGGCACCGTCAGCGGCAGTGACGAGATCCACGACCGACTCCGCCGCCTGCTCGCCGACCGCGATCTGCCGGTGGTGGTGAGCATGGGGGGGATCGCCGCCAGCGGTGGCTACTACGTCGCGATGGCCAACGCCGGCCGGGAGGACGTGATCTTCGCCGAGCCGGCGACACTCACCGGCTCGATCGGCGTGATCATTCCGCACTTCGACGTGTCGCGGCTGCTCGAGCGCTTCGACATCGCCGACGACTCGATCACGAGCGGGCCCCTCAAGGAGATGCTCAGCCCCACCAAGACCCGGACCCCGGAACTCGCCGACCGTGAGCGGGCGGTCCTCCAGGCGCTCGTCGACGACATGTTCGCGCGCTTCAAGTCGATCGTGAAGGCGGGGCGGCCCAAGCTCGACGACGCAGCGCTCGATCGGGTCGCGACCGGGCAGGTGTTCACCGCCGGGCAGGCGCTGGAGGCGGGCCTCGTCGACCGGATCGGGTTTCTCGACGAAGCGATCGACCGCGCCGTGGAATTGGCCGGACTCACCCCGCAGACGGCGCGCGTGGTCCGGTACCAGCGGCCCCGGTCCTTCGTCGAGGATCTGTTGGGCACGAGCATCCCCACCGCCCGCGGCCAGATGGAGACGTTCGCCGAACTGACCACACCGCGTGCCTGGTACCTCTGCAGCTGGTGGCCGGCGCTGGTCGCCAGTGGCCGCTGACTCCGCAAAGCGGGGCGTCAGTTGGCGGTGTGGGCGTCGGCGACCACGGCCCGGCCCAGGGTGGCGACGGCGTCGAGGTCGGCGGCGGTGAGACGCCGGCCGCGGGCCCTGGCCAGCGCGAGGCGGCACCAGACATCGGCGCCCAGCAGGCCCCGCTCGTCGGCCAGGCGGTCGGCATGGTGGGCCACGGCCAGCACTCCGAGGCCGTCGCGGACGATCACGGCCAGGCCACCGATCTCGAGTTGGCGTTCGGCGAGGCCGCGGCCGTGGCGGCGGATCGCGCGATCGATCGCCAGGGCGGTCTGATCGAGCAGCCGGCGCGCGGCCGCGGCGTGGCCCGCCAGCCGCCGATCGAAGAGGGTGCCGTGCCTGGCGCGGGCCCGCGGCACGAGAGCGGCAGTCCGCCAGGCGAGCCAGGTGGCGGCCCGGCGCCAGGCGGGGGCGTCGCGGCGGCCGGCCAGCGGATGGCCACGCGACAGGCCCTTGAAGAGGGCCAGCCCGAGCAGATCGCTCTCCCCCTCGTAGACGGTGACCGCGAGGTGATCGTGGAGGGCATCGCCCAGAGGATGACCGACGAGGAACGCGCGGCCCCCATGGACCCCCAGGGCGTCGAAGGCGGCGTCACGGACGGCGAGGCTGGCGGTGGTCTTGGCGACGATCGCCTCGAGTTCACCAGGCAGGCCGGCGTCGATGACCCATCCCGCCCACGCGGCGAGCGCGTCGCAGGCGGGGATCGCCGCGGCGATCCGCCCCAGTCTGCCGAGCACCAGCTCGCGGGACGCGATCGGGCGGCCCCATGTCTGCCGCCTCCGGGCATGGTCGGTGGCGTGGGCCAGCAGGATCCGCAGCGTGCCGGCCGCCTGGGCGCAGAGGGTGACCCGGCCGCGGTTGAGTCCGTGCCAGACGATCGCCATCCCGTCGTCACCCGGCGCGGCGAGGAGGTCGTCCGCGCTGACCGGCATCCTGGTGAACTCGAGCGCCGCATTGTGGGCATGGCGCAGGGGATGGAGCCGATAGTGACGGAGGCGGAAACCGGGCCCGTCGTGCGCCGGGAGGCCGACCAGCGCCACGGCGGGCCGCCCGTCGCGCTGGGCGAGCAGTTTGACGAGGCGGCCGTGGGTCGCTCCCGTGATGAACAGCTTCGTGCCGGTGACGACGTAGTGGCCGTCGGCGGTGCGCTCCAGCCGGGTCGAGGCGGCGTGGAGATCACACCCGGCGCCCGGTTCGGTGGCGCCGAACACCGACAGCGGCCGCCCGCGCGCCAGGCCGGGCAGGTGCCGCGCCTGCTGCTGCGGGGTGCCGAATGCCGTCAGTGCCGACACCGCCCCGATCGATGAGTGCACGGCGAGCATGCCGGCAGCGGTCGGCGCCGCCGCCGCCACGCGGGTGATCGCGGCGGCAAGCTCGCGGAGGTTTGCCCCGCTCCCACCGTGGTCCTCGGGGACCGCCAGACCCCACAGGCCAGTTTCCCCGACCGCCTCCTCGGCAACGGTGGAGAACACGCCGCTGGCCGGCGGCGGCCCGGGGAGCAGTGCGGCCGCGAAGTCGTCGGCGAGAGGCGCTGGAGGCGGCACCGGGCCCGGCTCGTGGAGCGCTCCTGCTGCGCGGAGCCGTGTGATCGCTTCGAGCGCCGCCGTCACGACCGGACCGTGGCGGTCGCCGTCGCCGGAGGTGGCGTCAGCCGCGGCGGCGAAGCCATCGGCCGTGGGCGCGCCTCCCCAGAGTGCCGCCACCGCACAACCCCGGGCAGCGGGGGGGGCGTTGGAGGGAGCGGAAGGTGGGAGGACGATCACCCCCCGGCCGGCCGGCGTCGCGACGGCGGCCTCGATGGAGGTGCGGAAGTGCCGCGCGATCGCCTCGCGCTTGAGTTTGAACGACTCGGTGGCTTCGTCGTGGGCCGCATCGAAGGCACGCATCACGAGGACCGCGCGCCGTGCCCGCCATGCCCGGGGCAGCCGGCGCTGCGCGTGGTCGAGGCGGCGCGCCAACCAGCCGAGGACACGCGGGTGTGCCGCCGCACCGCGCCGCGAGACGACGCGGGCGCCGAGCGAGCGGATCAGGAGCCGCAGCCTGTCGGGGTCCGGCACCACCAGGGCCACCGGCCAGGGCAGCCCCTGGCCGACCACGCAGACCTGGGCCACCAGCGGCTCCTCGGCCAATGCCCGCTCCACCGCCGCGGGGGGCAGTTTGTGGCCGGTGGCGAGGACCAGCGTCTCGACGACGCGTCCGGTGATCCGCACGTGACCATCGGGATCGATGGTCGCGGTGTCGCCCGTGGCGAGCCAGTCGTGAGCCGTCGGCTCCGCCGGTTCTGTCGGGTCCGGTGATGACCCTGCTTGGTGCGCGCCGGTGTTGTCGGCAGCGATGACCGCGATCGCCCGGCTCGGGGTGCGGACCAGCAGTTGGCCCTGGGGATCGAGCCGCAGTTCGACCCCCGCCAAGGGCTGGCCGACCGTGCCCGGGCGCAGCGAGCGCGGACTGGCGAGTGTGACCACTGGCCCCGCCTCCGCCAAGCCATAGCCCTCCACCAGGGGCACACCGCGGGCGCCGAACCAGGCTGCCGTCCGCTCCGGCAGCGCGGCTCCGCCGGAGACGGCCACGCGCACCCGGCCGCCGAGAGCCGCCTTGAGGTCGGCGATCCGCCCTGCCGCGCTCGCCCGCTCGAGCCGCATGAAGAATGCCGGCACGCCGAGGATGACCGTCGGGGGCAGGGCCCGGCACGCGTCGAGGATGCGGCGGCGGTCGCCGACGAGGGAGAGGCAGCCACCCCGGACCAGCGCGGTGTAGAGATCCCCCGTCCGCGCCAGGGCGTGGCTCTGCGGCAGCCACGCCAGCCGGACGTCGTCGGGTTCGTCGAGGAAGACGGCGGCGGCGGCGGTGGCATTGGCGACCAGCGCCCGCTGGCAGTGGACCACGCCATGGGGATGGCCGGTCGTTCCGCTCGACAGGAGGATCGTGGCCGGCGCCGCGGGATCGACGGCGGCGACACGGCGGTCGAGGGCCGTGGAGATCGCGGCACGGTCGTGGTCGGGCCCCGGCGGCACGGCCGGGCATGCGAGCCGGACGAGCGGAATCCGACCGGCAGCAGGCGCCTGCCCGGCCCCCGACACGACCACGGCGCGGGGCTGGAGCCAGGCCAGCTGGCGGGCATGCTCGGCGGGAGTCGCGTCGGCGTGCAACGCCACGTGGACGACCCCCGAGAGAAGGCAGGCCAGGTCGACGAGCACCCAGTCCGGCGACGGCGGTCCGACGTGCGCCAGGCGATCACCCGCGGAGAGCCCCTCCGCTTCCAGCCGCGTCGCCAGGGTGAGCGCCGCCGTGATCGTCTCTCCCCAGGAGAGTCGCATGTCGGGACGGAGGCCATCCACCAAGGCGGGACGGTCGTGTGAATCGGCGAACCGATCGCGGAGCAGGGCAGCGAGTGACGGGGCCCCGGCCGGCGGTGCCGCTGCCTGCCGGGTGCCGCGCGCGCTTGCCGGAGGGCTGGCCGCCGGAGTCATGATGATTCCCGTTCCAACAGCACCGCGATCCCCTGGCCGAGGCCGACGCACATCGCGGCCACCCCGAGCCGCCCCCCGCCGCGCGCCAGCGAGTGGACCAGCGTGGTGGCGATCCGCGCCCCGGAGGCCCCCAGCGGATGACCGATCGCGAGGCTCCCGCCGTGCACGTTCACGCGCGCCGGGTCGAGGCCCAGGGCATCGACGTTGTGGATCACCTGCGCCGCGAAGGCCTCGTTGATCTCGAACAGGTCGATGTCCCCGATCCCCACCCCGGCACGGTCGAGGAGTTTCCGCGTGGCCGGCACGGGGCCGGTGCCCATCGCCGCCGGGGCCACCCCCACCACCGCCGTCGCCACGATGCGGGCCAGCGGCTGCAGCCCCTGCCGCAGCGCCTCCCCCCGGGCCATCACCACCAGCGCCGCGGCGCCGTCGCTCACCGGGGCGCTGGTTGCCGCCGTGATCGTCCCCAGGCCGGGGAGAAAGACCGGCTCGAGCCGTGCCATCGCCGCGGCGGAGGTGTCGGCACGGATCGACTGGTCGCGGGTCGCCCGGATCAGTGCGCCAGCCTCGTCGTGGGCCTGCACTGGCACGATCTCCCCGTCGAACAGCCCCGCAGTCGCCGCGGCCGCCGCCCGGCGGTGGCTCTCGAGGGCCCAGGCTTCCTGACGCTGCCGTTCGATGCCAGCGCTCGCCGCGAGGTGCTCGGCCGTCAGGCCCATCGACAACGCACCCCGGCTCGACCGGGAGAGGACGCGGGGATGGAAGTCGATCGCCGAATCCATCGGCAGATGGTGCATGTGCTCCACCCCCCCCACCACCACCACGCGCTCCGCGCCCGCCCGCACCGCGTGTGCCGCCCGGGCGAGGGCCTCGAGGCCCGATCCGCAGAGCCGGTTCACGGTGGTGCCCGCCGCGGAGAGTGGCAGGCCGGCCATCAGCGCCGCGGCGCGGGCGACGTTGCCCCCCTGCTCGCCGCGCTGCTGCGTGCAGCCGAGGATCACATCCTCGATCGATTGTCGATCGACCCCGCTGGCCTCGACGGCGGCGGCGATCGCTGCCGCCGCCAGTTCGTCGCCGCGCACATGGCGGAACATGCCGCGCTGCGGGTGGGCCCGACCGATGGCGGTGCGGCGGCAGCCGACGATCACCGGCGTGGAGTCGGAGGCCGTGGCGACGGTGTCGGTGGGGGGCATGGCGCTCATTCCGTGAACCGTCCCCCGGAGGCAGCCAGGGCGAGGAGCCGGGGGGTGGGCTGCATCCGCGGGCCGAGGTCCGCCAGCGGCTCGAGCCGACGGACGATCTCCGCCGCACCGAGCGCGTCGGCCCAGGCGAGGAGGCCGCCGCGGAACGGCGGGAAGCCCAGGGCATGGATCATCGCCAGATCGACGTCGTTGCCGTCGCGGACGATTCCCTCCTCGAGCACCCGTGTCGCTTCGAGGACGACCGGGAGGAAGAGGCGATCGGCGATCGAGGCGTCGGGGGTCGATCGTTCGGGCAGGCGGTACGGCGCGACCAGCGGCGCGATCGTCGCGGAGGCGTCGGCCTGGGGGCGTTCCGCGCGGTCGTGGGAATGGTCGTAGAACCCTCCGCCCGACTTGCGCCCCAGGCGGCCGGCGCGGACGAGGGCGGGGATCACCGGTGAGGCCTCGATCCGGTCGCCGTAGGCTTCGGCCAGCACGAGCCCGGCGTAGAACGCGGTGTCGAGGCCGATCAGGTCGTACAGTTCCAGGGGCCCCAAGGGCATGCCGAACCGGCGCGCGACGCGGTCGATCCGGGTGGCCGGTGTCCCTTCGCGCAGCATCTCCACCGACTCGTGGAGGTAGGGCATGAGGAGACGGTTGACGAGGAACCCGGGGCTGTCCTGGACGACGATCGGGCACTTGCCGAGCAGTTTGGCATGGGCCACGGCCACCGCGACGGTGGCATCGGTCGTCGCGGGGCCGCGCACCACCTCGACCAGCGTCATCCGCCGGACCGGATTGAAGAAGTGGAGCCCGCAGAACCGGCCCGGGTCGCGCAGTGCCCTCGCCAGCCGCGCGATCGGGTTGGTCGAGGTGTTGGTGGCGATCACGGCGGTCGGTCCGACCACCGTCTCGATATCCCGGAGAAGGGTGAGCTTGACGTCGCTGCGCTCCACCGCCGACTCGATCACCAGATCGGCGTCCGACAGGAGACTGGTCTGTGTCGCCGTGCGCAGCTGCCCGGCCAACGCCCCCGCCCGTGCCGGATCGGCCCGGCGCGTGGCGCGGTCCCAGGCCGCCTCCTCGAGGATGCCCGGTACCGCCCGGGCGAGGGCGTCGCGATCGATGTCGATCAGCGACACGGCAAAGCCCGACCGGAGATGCGCCGCCGCGATCCCCGCGCCCATGATTCCGGCGCCGACCACGGCGGGCCGCGTCGGCGTGGTGACGGTTCCCGCCGCGTCGCCCGCCGCGACGCCGGTGTCGCGGCGGTTTCGTTCACCGAGGCGGAACACGCGGACGAGGTTGCGGGCCACCGGGCTGGTCACGAGGCGCGCGAAGGCCTTGGATTCGATCTTCGCGGCCGCCGTCGCCCGCAGGTCGAGGCCGGCGATGATCGTGTCGAGAACCGCCGGCGGCGCCGGATAGTGGCCCCCGGTGCGCCCGGCGATCACCGCCGCGGAGGTGGCGGCGAGGAAGTCGCGCTCCGCGGGGTCGATGTCGACGGTCCCTGCCAAACGCCGCCGCCGCGCCATGTGGCTGTTGTCGGCCCGCAGCCAGTCGATCAGGCTCCGGGCCGCCGCCATCGCCTGCTGGGGGGGCACGCACGCGTCCGCCAATCCCAGCCGGGCCGCGGTCGGTCCGTCGATCGACTCGCCGGCCGCGATCATCTCCACCGCCGCCCCCGGTCCCACCAGACGGGGAAGCAGCACCGTTCCCCCCCATCCCGGCATCAGGCCGAGCTTCACCTCCGGGAATCCGAGGGCGGTGTGGGGGGCCGAGGTGGTGATCCGGGCATCGCACGCCAGCGCGATCTCCAGGCCTCCCCCCAGGCAGGCACCGTCGATCACCGCCACGCTGGGCCAGGGGCGACTGGCCAGCCGCGCGAACAGGTCACGGCCGGCCTGGCAGATCCATTCGATGTCGGGCGGAGCCGCCCGGAGCAGAGTCTCGAGGCGGCCGATGTCGGCCCCACTGAAGAAGGATCCGGGGCGGCCCGACGCGAGAATCAGCCCCAGGGGGGGCAGGCCGGTGTCGAGCTGGTCGAGCAGCGCCTCGAGATCGAGGAGAAACGTCTGCGTGACGACGTTGTGGCGGTGGCCGGGAACGTGGATCGTCGCGGTGACGATGCCGGCGGGATCGCAATCGGCGCGGAGTGTCTCGAAGACCCAGCTTTCGGCCCCGTCGCTGCCGGCCGGCACGTCCCCGGTGTCGCGGTCACCATGCGGCCGGGTGCTCATGGTTGATCGCCTGCCGAATCCCTGGACGGGGTTGGCGAAACTTGCCTGCCCCGGGAAAACCGGTAGTGTATCGGGTCCGCTGGGTGATGCAGACTGTCCTGATCGTGCCGTCCACAGCGGGTGCCGGTGGCCGGCACCGGGGTGTGTCATTCCGCGCGGCGAATCTTCCTCCACGGACGGTAACCAGATCCCATGCCCCAGACATCCGCTTCCTCGTGGTGTGCTCGTGGTCTCGCGGCGTTCGCGGCGACCGCACCGTTTCTGCCGCCGGCCGCCCGGACCGGGCTGCAGCGACAGACTCGCGGTTCGGCGGCAGTGCGGCCGGGGATGGTGCGATTGGCGATGGTCTGGCTGGGGTTGGTGGCGGTGGTTGTCGTGGGGCGGTTGCTCCAGCCGGCCTGGAACGTGACGCCATGCACCGCAGTCGCCCTTGTGGCAGGCGCCGTCTTCCCCTGGCCGTTGGTCGCCGCGAGCGTGCCCCTGGCGGGATTGGCAGTGAGCAATCTGATTCTCCCCGGGTACGGAAGCGTGGCGATGGCGGCGATCGTCTTCGTCGCTTCAGCTTGGCCGGTGTGCCTGAGCGGGCTGGTCCGGTCGGGCCGGCCGCTGGGAATCGCGGCCGGGGCGCTGGTCAGTTCGGTGGTCTTTTTCCTCGTGACCAATCTGGCGTACTGGTGGTTGTCGAACGACTATCCGCATACCCTCGCGGGTGTCGGCGCCTGTTTTGTGGCAGCCGTGCCCTTCTTCCGCTGGATGCCGGTCGGCGATGTGGTGTGGAGCCTGGCGCTGACAACCGCCTTGGCCGCGATCGGGCACCGGTTCGCCGCATCCGCACGGCAGTCAGTCTCCGCCGCTGCCGCAGCGGTGGGCAGGCTTCCCGAATGATCGCCGGAAAAACCAGGATGGCCAGACGCGAATGGACGGCGATTGGCAGGTAGAGTATTGAAGTCAGTGAGCCGAGTCCTGACGGCGGGTTCCCCGCGGATGGCCGGTCATGTGCTCGTCGATTGCTTGCGGGAATGGCGGAATTGGCAGACGCGCCAGGTTGAGGGCCTGGTGGTAGTAATACCGTGCAGGTTCAAGTCCTGTTTCCCGCACTTGGTGGTTGGGTCGGTCTGACGGGCAGATCACGCGTGGCCTGCCGTCGCATGGTCGCCCGGTGGGCGTGGCTGGTGAGTCATGTCCATGGGCAGCGTGTCGATGGGGGGCCGATCCGGTGCTGCCCGGGGCGATGGCGGGCGTTGTGGCGAGGTGGGGAGGCAGCGGGCATTGCCGGTCGTCAGCCTCGTGAACCACTGCCGTCCCCGTCGCTTCTTCTTTTCTTCCGCAGTCTCTTCGCAGGATCGCCGGCAGGATCGTTGCCTTGAGTGGGGCTGAGCGGACCGGCAAGAGGCTTTTTCTCGGAGGGTTTCCTGATGGCCGGTGGTGGAGCGGGCGAGTCCAACCCAGAGCATGTGGACGCCGATCGCAGCGTGCCCGGTGAACACGTGGGCAGTGTTGCAGTGCCCACAGGCAGTGTTGCAGTGCCAACAGGCAGTGTTGCAGTGCCAACAGGCGGTGGCGCGGATGCTGCGGGAGCCGATGGTTCGACCCCCGACCTGCCGGCTGGCAGTTTCCCTGAGGCAATCGATGCTGCCGGGGGCGACGCCGCCGCGCGGCGACGGATCGCGATCGGGACCCAGCGCCCGGGGGTGAAGCCTCCGCGACTGCCGCCGCGGCACCAGTATGCGTCGCCGGCCGCTCCCGCTCCTGGCGCGGCTGCAAACTCCGCCGGCGAGGCGTCTCCCACGACCGACGCCCCCCCGCGCCCCCTTCCGCCTCCCTGGCCGACCCCCGCCGTCGTGTTGGGCCCCGTCGCTCCCCCACCGGCCCAGCCGCCTGTTGAAGGTGGCGATCCGCTGCCGCAGCCCCCTGCCGCCCCCCCCGGTGAACGGGGCGAGCCACGGTCCGGTGGTGGCAAGCAGCGCCGCCCGCAACGGCAGGGCGCCTCGGCATTCGAGGTTCAGCGGCCGGTGAAGCGGGTGGCGCCACCGAGCATCCGCGGCGCCCTCGAGGATGATCTCGAGGCCGACTTCGCCGCCGCGATGGAGGGAATCGCGGTCGACGAACTGCTCACGAAGGTCCCCGCCGACAAGGCCGAGGCACCGCTCGAACCCGGTTCACGGATCACCGGGACGGTGGTCAGTTTCGGTCCCGACACGGCGTTCGTCGATCTCGGCGGCCGTCGGCAGGGGGCGCTGCAACTGGCCGGAATCGATCCGGTGCCCGAGGTCGGCGCCGTTCTCGAATTGTCGGTCGGTGGCCGGAACGAGGAGGATGGCCTCTACGACGTCGCCCCGGCGAATCGTGCCGTTGCGGTGGAGGACTGGTCGCAACTCGAGGCCGGCATGGTCGTGGCGGCCCGCGTGACCGGCTCCAACAAGGGGGGGCTGGAGTGCGATGTGGCCGGCCTGCGCGGTTTCATGCCGGCGAGTCTGGTGAGCACCTGGCGCATCGAGAACCTCGAGGAGGTGGTCGGCCAGACACTCGAATCGCTCGTGACCGAGATCAACCCCGCCGCCCGGCGCCTCGTGCTGTCGCGGCGCGCCGTGATCGAGCGTCAGGCAGCCGATGCCCGGACAAAGCTGCTCGAGAGCCTCGCCATCGGCGACACGCTCGAGGGGATCGTGCGCAGCGTGCGCGACTTCGGTGCCTTCGTCGACATCGGCGAAGGGGTCGACGGTCTGGTGCACGTGAGCCAACTCTCCTGGGACCGGGTCGCGAAGCCGGAGGATGTCCTCAAGCAGGGCGACAAGGTCCGTGTCGTCGTCAAGAAGATCGACCAGCAGACCGGCAAGATCGGCCTCTCGATCCGCGATACCGCCGAGAGCCCGTGGCAGACGGCCGCGGAGCGCTTTCCGGTCGGCACGACGGTCCGGGGCGCCGTGACGAGGATCGCCCAGTTCGGGGCTTTCGTCCGCCTCGCTCCGGGCATCGAGGGACTTGTCCACGTGTCGGAATTGGCCCACCGTCACGTCCGCAGTGTCGGCGACGTGGTGAAGGAGGGGGAGGCGGTCGAGTGCCGAGTCCTCGCCGTCGATCCGGACGAGCAGCGCATGTCGCTCTCCATCAAGGCGCTGGCCGCCCTCGCCCAGCCCGCCGCGTCTCCGGCAGCGGAGCAGCAGGCGGTCGAGGAACCACCTCCGCCGCCGGTGAAGCGGTCGAACAAGCCGCTCAAGGGTGGGCTCGGGGGAGGTTCGGCGGCGGACCGGTTCGGCCTCACGTGGTGAGCCGTCAAGGGCGCCGTGCCCGCGTGACCGCCGGGAGAGCGGTGCGGTCGCGGCATGCGTCGGGGGCACGCCCGAAGGCAGTCTGCCGCGGCCAGCGCGTCAGGGATCGCGGCGGGCGAAGATCGCGCAGGCCAGCGTCAGATACGCCGCGGCGTGCAGCAGCGTGAGGCCCACACCCGATTGCCAGGAGAAATCGGGGCTCTCCACCAGCATCCGGATCCGTCCCCCGATGGCGAAATCGCGCATCAACTGCCGATCGACCATCGTGTCGAGGTCCTCGATGTGGGGGAGCACGGCGTAGAAGGCGTCGGCCACCCGCCCCGCGGTGCTCCTGTGGAATGCGGAACCGGGCTGTTGCGGGCCGTCGATCGACGGCTTCCGCCCCCGCAGCGCTTCGGCCACGCTGGTCGGCCGGGGCTTGCCCACGTTCTCCTCGCGCAGCCGGCTGGCGACCGACTGCTGGTGCATGACTCCGACGATGAAGAGGATCGCCCAGTAGCTCACCGTCACGAGCATCGCCGCGGGAGCCGAGCGGGTGATCACCCCGGTGCACACGCTCACCGCGAGGAGAAGGGCGAAAAACAGCACCAGGCTCGGGAGGGCGAGGACCACGCCGGGGGACCGGACATCGGAGAGGAGCACGGTCACCACCCAGGTCGCGAGGATCAGGGTGCCCAGCAGCGCCGTCACGAACAGCAAGGCAGCGGCGTATTTGAAGACGATCAACTGCCAGCGTGGGATTGGGCGCACAAGCAGCAGTTCGAGTGTCCCCTTGCGGAGCATGGTGGGCACGAAGGCGGCGGTCACCACCACGCAGACGAGGAGCAGGATCGTGCTCCCCAGGCCGGTGCAGAGCAGTTTCTGGAGGATGAAGACCTCGAGCCCCAGCGGCGCGCCCTGCGCGGGGGTCAGGTCGAGGCCCCCGAAAAAGAGCGTGAAGCGGTGGGGCCAGAGGAGCTTCAGGTCGGGGCCGGGAGCGACGGTCATCTCCCATGTCTGGCCGCCGATCGTCCGGCTGACGGCGTTTGTCGTCTCGCGGATCCCGGTCGCCGTCCAGAGCCGGCCGTCGGGGATCTTCCCGAAGCGTTCCTCGATGGCGGCGGTCTTCTCCGCCACACCCACCATCGGCAGCACGTTGCGCGCGAGTGTCACCTTCCAGGAGGTGCCGGGGACGTCGTCCCCCTGCGGCTCGGCGGCGGCGATCCAGGCCACCGAGCCGTCGAGCCTCGCAAGGGCGTCGGCCACCGAGCCGGTGGCGAGATCGAAGCCCTCCAGATCCGCCCCCAGCGCCTTCGCCGTCAGGTCGAGGAAGGTGCGGCCCACCGGCAGCGGCTCCACCCGGCCGGAGAGCGCCGTCACGAAGAGGATCACGATCGCCGCCAGCAGCAGCCAGAGGATCCGTGCGTCGCGGAACTCGAGCCAGGAATCCTTGAACATCGCCATGGCGGTGCGAACCAGACCGGGACCGCGGGGGAGGCGATCGGGGATCGATTCGGCCACGAAGGTCGTCATGCCGTCGGCCCTCTGCTGTGGGCGATCTCGAGGTAGATCTCCTCGAGGCTGCCCCGCTCCCGCTCCAGGTGCCGCAGCGCCAGTCCCGCGGCGGCGGAAGCGGCGAGGAACCGATCGAGCAGTTCCTCTGGATCGCCCCCGGGCAGGTCGCCAGCGCTGAGGCGGAAGAAACCGGGTCGCTCGGCAGGGTCGAGGCGGAAGCCGGGAAACCGCCGGTCGGCGGGCGGACGTGCGAAACCGACGAGCCAACTCGGCTTGGAACCCACGAGTTCCGGAACGGTGCCCGCGAGGACCATCTTCCCCTTGCGCATGATCGCCACGCGGTCGCAGAGTTGCTCCACCTCGCCGAGCAGATGGCTGTTGATGAAGATCGTCACGCCGCGGTCCCGTTCCGCCAGCAGCAGTTCACGGATCTGCCGCCGCCCCACCGGATCGACGCCGTCGGTCGGTTCGTCGAGGAACAGGACGCCGGGACGGTGGAGCAGCGCCTGCGCCAGGCCGAGCCGCTGCTTCATACCCTTGGAGTAGCCGCGGATCCGCAGCCGTTCGCGGCCGGCGAGCCCGAGGGTGGCGAGCAATTCCCCGGTTCGCTGCCGACGGTCGCTCCGCGAGAGCCCCTGCAGGCCGCCGTAGACGTCGAGGAGGCTCGGCGCGGTGTGGTACTCGGGGAGCCGATGGTCCTCGGGCAGATACCCCACCAGCCGCCGTGCCGCCACGCTCCCGACCGGGCGGCCGAGGAGGTGGGCCGACCCTCCTGTGGGCAGCACCATGCCGAGAAGGATCTTGACCAGCGTCGTCTTTCCCGCGCCGTTCTGGCCGAGGAGTCCGAAGATCTCGCCGCGCGCGACCGAGAGACTCACGCCGCCGAGCGCCTTGACGGATCCATAGTCCTTCTCGAGCCCATCCACTGCGACGACGGTTTCATGGCCGTTCACCACGGCGGTCCTCGGGACGGGGCGGGGGACGGGTCGGGGCCGGGGCTGGGACGGGTCGGGGCCGGGGCTGGGACGGGTCGGGGCCGGGGCTGGGACGGGTCGGGGCCGGGG
>SXGQ01674364.1_pt1 | contig 25064 bp, 22 predicted proteins | sample 3178371 | NCBI WGS metagenome assembly SXGQ01 (sample SAMN11356859, study PRJNA531348) | freshwater metagenome | isolation source: freshwater sample F1-20 | place: China: Fuxian Lake, Yuxi | collected 2017-12-25 | reverse complement strand
CACTGCAAACATGGTATCCGTGATGCTCAATGGTGCCACAAACATGGCACCGGTAGTGATGGAACTCGAAGTAGTGTCGTTCAAGCAGACAGGTGACAGCTTCGCGAGACTTACCGGCACCGGCGCAGTGACCTTTGCCTCGCTGACCGTCTCCGGCGCGACTACCTTCACAGGTGCCGTTACCGGTACGGACGCCAGTAACGATCTACGCATCAACGGGGTGGCCGCAGGCGCTTCCGGTGGAGTGCTCATCAGTGGAAGTAACGCCGGTACGACTACGTTCGGAGCTTTGACGGTTACAGGGGCAACCACCTTCACAGGTGCCGTTACCGGTACGGACGCCAGTAACGATCTACGCATTAACGGAGTAGCTGCAGGTGCTTCCGGTGGCCTCCTCATCAGTGGAAGTAACGCCGGTACGACTACATTCGGCGCTCTAACCGTCACCGGTGCCACCACCTTCACAGGTGCTACTACATTCACTGGTGCAGTTACAGGCACGAATGCATCCAACGATCTGAGGGTTAATGGAGCAGCAGCGGGTGCTGCTGGTGGTCTCGTAATCGCTGGAAGTAATGCCGCTACCACGTTCGCAACGCTTACGGTGGCGTCCAACGCAATCGCTTGGAACTCAAGTTGGGATGCAGAAGTGCAGAGCGAGGTTCAGGACGCTATTGAAGCAAACCACTTGGATCACCTTCTGGCGGTGGATTATGATCCGGCCAGCAAGCCGGGCGTCGCCACAGCACTCCTGAATGAACTCATCGAGAGTGACGCCGGTGTGAGCCGTTACACCGCAAACGCATTGGAGCAGGCACCCTCCGGTGGTGGAAGCAGTGACTGGACGGCGGATGAGCGCACGGCTATCCGGAGCATTCTTGGAATCCCTGCGGCAGGCACTACGCCTGACGACCCTACGGTGGGCATCATGGACACTGTGCGTGACTTGGTGGTTGTCGTAGACGCCGTAGCGGACGCTATAAAGGTCAAGACTGACTACCTTCCAAACGCTACCGCAGGTGCTTCAGGCGGCCTCCTCATCAGCGGCAGTAACACTGGCACCACCACTTTTGGTGCATTAACGGTAACCGGTGCGACTACGTTCACAGGTGCCATTACCGGTACTAACGCGAGCAACGACCTGAGGATTAACGGAGCGGCAGCAGGTGCTTCCGGTGGGGTGCTCATCAGCGGCAGTAACGCCGGTACCACCACGTTCGGTGCGCTTACTGTCACTGGTGCGACTACCCTTACAGGTGCCGTCACAGGTACTCACGCCAGTAATGACTTGCGAATAAACGGAGTAACCGCAGGCGCTGCAGGTGGTCTCCTTGTCAGTGGAAGTAACGCTGGTACCACTACGTTCGGTGCGCTTACCGTAACCGGTGCAACTACCCTCACCGGTGCTGTGGCCGCGACGAGCGGAAGTAACGATATCCGGATCAATGGAGTCGCGCCCGGTGCGGCTGGCGGTGTTCTGATTGCCGGTAGCAACGCCGCTACCACGTTCGCCACGCTTACGAGCACCGGCGCGTTCACCATTAACGGCGTATCCAACGTAGCACAGACTGGGGACAGCTTCGCCCGCATCGGTGCCACCGGATCAGGACTCACCAGCCTTGCTCCTGCCTCTACCGCGCTGTCCACGGCCACGTGGACTGGAACCAAGGCCGGTTATCTGGATGCTGCCGTATCCAGTCGCATGGCGACCTACGTGCAGCCGACAGGCTTCCTCACAGCCACGTTCCCAACCACCGTGGCAAGCACGACAAATATCACGGCAGGCACGGTGGAGTTGACCACGGCAGGGCAGCAGGCGCTTATCGAGTCCTTGTTCACTTACGACGCCACGGCGACGTACGGAACCGCTCATGCCGGATCAGCAGTGAAGCAGATCGCCGACAATGCAGGCGGCTCCGCACTCACAGAGGCTGGCATCGCAGACGCCGTGTGGGACGAGTTGCTCGCATCGCACGTCATTTCAGGTTCCGCAGGGCATACTCTTGCAAACGTCAGCGGAGGGAGCGGGGCGACTCCGGCGGAAATCTGGTCCTACCAGACGCGCACGCTTACGAGCGGGTCCGGAATAGTGCTGCCAAGCAACGCCTTGAGCAACATCCGCGCATGGTCATGCACCATCACACCGGTCAGTGGCGACAACCACCGTCCGCCGCCGCGCAGGATTGACAAGTAGTTACTGGCATGCCGAAGACTATCAATCAGCTGCCTCCGGTGGATGGCAACGTAGGGGTGGAAGGGTTAATCGCCGTCAGCAGGGGTGGTGTGGTGAAACGTACAGACCTGACCATGCTCAGGACGGTGCTGGCAAACGGAGGGGTGGACGCCAGTGAAATCCCAAACGGAGTGCTGCCCAGCGGGCGGTTGCCGGGCTACTCCCTCGTGTCCGTTCCCACCGCCGCCGACCGCTTCGCCCTGACCGTGCCAGACCAAGTAAAGGCGGGGGACATCGTAGTCGCAGCCGATTCTCAAAGGAGCTGGCAGCTCGTGTCCGAGTTCAGGGTGGACATCTACGCAGGGTGGAGCGAATTGCCGGTCGGGGGCGGTGTGCTCGCGTACATCGGAAGCGCTGGCGGGGATGTTGCAGTCCGAGTGGATGGGGTGCTGCTGAACGAGCAGGTAATCGCAGAAGGTGTCAGCAGCATAAGTTCGTGGGTAACGAACGGAACCCTCAGGCTCGTAGGTGACAAAGTGTACGCCGTCGATCCTGACGGCATTACAGGTATCACCATCTCTGGAGGTGGTGCCACCACCCTGAACCTGCACCGACTTGGCAGCCGAACGTCAACCGGAGTATACTGCGTGGATGAGACAGCAATCACCTCGTTAGGAGTTGGATACACCTTGGTAACGAGTCTAAACTGCCAAGGGTGCACTGCGCTCACCGCACTCCCAGACCTGCCACGCGTGCAATACCTCACCTGCTACGGATGCACCAGCATCACCGCACTCCCAGACCTTCCGGCGTGTATCCAGCTTAACATAGGAAACACCGGCGTCACCACACTGCCAGCCCTACCGGTGTGCACACATCTTACTATCTCGGATACCAGTGTCACTACGCTCCCGTCGTTGCCGAGTTGTACGGCTTTCGTATGCACTGGCAGCACTATCGTAACCATTCCGACGCTTCCTGCCGCCACCTCCATCAGCTGCAGCACGTGCGCCAACCTTACCACGATCCAAGCGCAAACGCTGATGACTGCCTTGCAATGCAACGACTGCCCCAGTCTAACCTCGCTTCCGGCGACATTCCCAGCATGCGCCAGCATTAACGTCGACAACTGCACCAGTCTTACTGCCGTCCCAGCACTCCCAGTGTGCACCAGTCTCAGTGCTCAGAGCTGCACTGGGCTGACTTCCTTGCCAGCGCTTCCAACATGCGCGTCCATTAACGTTGCGAACTGCACCAGTCTGTCTTCCCTGCCCACAGCACTTCCGGCATGCGTGTCAGTGAACGCATCGGGCTGCGGGATGTCTGCGACAGCAGTAAACAACGTGCTTATAGCTTTGGACGCCAATGGCCTTGAAAGCGGCAGTGCCGACGTGTCCGGTAATACCGCCCCGACAGGTGGTGGAGCCACAGCTGCTGCAAACCTTGCAGCCAAATCTTGGACGGTCGTCACCGACTAAACACGCGTAGTTATAGCACCATGTCGAACACGATTGATCAGAAGCCTGCGCTAACCGGATCGGCCACCGCTGCCGATGTTACTGCTGTGTGGGCTGATGGCGCTACGAAGAAGGCGACGCCTGCGCAACTACTGGGGGACGCGGTTGGTTACGCGTCTGGGCATGCGGATGTGGTCACGAGTGGAACGTTCACCGTGGAACAGATGCCGGGCGTGCGTCTGGTCGTTGGCGTAGCCGATGAGCTTGCGCGCCTTGACTTGGGGCTCGCGACCGACGTAGTCCTCGGTGACATCGTAAAGCAGGACGACGACAGAAAATTCCAGCTGGTCAATGAAACGCCAAGCAGTAGTGCGAGCTGGTGCGAGGCACCATCCTACACGGACGGTGAGACACGCGTATTCAACGGCGGGAGGGCTTCCGTAGCCGTGTTTGAATGGACATGGATCGCGACGGAAGAGGATACGATCGCCGCTTATGCGGCAACAGGCAGTTCGGTGTTTGTCGCAGAGAGGATTGTGTATCTCGACACGCCGGAACTTGTGACCTCCTTGCAGGTCACCGGCGGCCTATCCATACTGGACGTTCGGAAGTGTATTTCACTTGAGGGTTTGCTGTTGCAAAACAGCCCCAACGTCACCTCTGTAAACGCGAGCACGAGCACTCTTACGACTATCGATTGCGAAAGCAATCCAAGCCTCACAACCATAGACATTAGTGCTTGCGCTGCTCTGACCGACATCAATTTCAACAACAACGCGCTCACATCGCTGGACGTGAGCGCGTGTGTGGCGCTGACATCCTTGGCCTGCAACACCAATGCACTGACAGCGCTGGACGTGAGTGCTTGCGTGCTGCTGACGTCGCTGGATTGCTCCAACTGCGTGCTTACTACGCTGACGCTAGGCGGGGTATCGACACTCAATTACGTGATATGCTCCAACAACCAGCTTGACGCCAATGCGGTAAACACAATCCTTGCGGCGTTGGACGACAGCGCGGTTGTTGGTGGTGTTATCGACATTAGTGGCAACGCCGCCCCGACCGCCGGTCCTCCGGACGGTATCACCGCTGCGGCTAATCTCGTGGACAAGGCGTGGACCGTAAACACTGCTTAACAAATGCCGAAAACTATTCCAGAATTTGAAGACCTTGGAGGACAGGTAGAACTTACAGACAAGGTTCTGGTGTGGTCTGGCGGCAAGACGAAAAATGCCACCGTTGAGCAGCTGGTAGGGTCGACCCAAGTCACTGTATCCAGCGATGCGGCAGACTTGGTCACCGGAGTGCTGGATAAGGATCGCGTTCAAGGCGCGCGGTACATAAGCGTAGCCAACGAGGCAGCTAGGTACGCGCTGACGACACCGAGCGACGTGGTCATGGGCGACTACGTGCGTCAGGCGAACATCAACAAAGTATTCAAGCTGATCGACACGGATTACGTGGGCACTGTGAACGCGTCTAAAGCATGGTGCATGATCCCTTCCGGCATAGTCTCTGGACTGAGCACCGGAGCTTACTACGCCTACGTGGATGGTGCTTTGGAACAAGTGTACGGCGTGTTCCCTACCTCGTTGAGGTTCGTGACTGGTGGGGTTACGGACGTGTCAACTTGGACTATTACAGGCTCCAGCACCTACGCGGCACTTTCTAACGCCTACCTGTCTAATACCTCTGCGACGTCGATCCTTGTTATCGATGCAGTCGCCGCGACGTCAATTGCGCTGAACGCCGATAACGCGCCATCCTTGGTGACTGTCACCTTCGGGCTGACGTCAGCGGATACGGTGACTATCAGCGGCATTGACAGCCTGACTACCGTAACTCTGGACAATACGGCAACACAAAGCCTTGCGGTTGAATCGTGCGCGTCGGTAGAAGTCATCAACTGTAACGGTACTGGGCTGACGTCAATCACCCTTACCGACCTCCCGTTGCTGTCAGAGTTATACGTAGAGGCCAGCGGACTCGGCAGCCTCCACTTGAGTGACCTGCCAGCACTGTCCTACGTGCTGGCCGCAGACAGTGCATCACTCACAAGCATCATCATAGACAACGCAGCCTTGACGCAGTTGGAATGCTACGCCTGCGCGCTGACCGGTCTGTCCGTTACGAGCACGTGGCTCACAGTCCTGAACTGCAGCAGCAACCCGTCTCTTGGGGTGTTGCCGGGCCTAGACGTCAACTACACCAGCATGGCAACCCTGTACGCTGCTGGCTGCGGGTTCGACACTTCCGCTGTCGACTACATCCTATCCGCCCTAGACGCGAACGGGATTGTGTCTGGGATTGTTGACCTTAGCACGAACAGCGCCCCCAGCAACCCAGATGGGCTCGCCAGTGTAACCAGCCTGCTTGGAAAAGGCTGGACCGTCACAGTGGACCCGTAGTTAAATCTGACATGCCACGCTACGTTTTCCATCCAAGCCCGAAAGGGACGCACACCGACGGTCAGGGTAACACCGGATTTCTAGTCACCGTGGCGGACGGGGCGGTGGTGCGCAGTCCACATCCCGTGCTGAATACTGACGCGGGCTACACGCTGATCCAAGAGCAGGAGCCAGAACCTGCGTTTTCAGCAGCGGAGCGAATTCGCAAGCAGCTACTCGCTTTCAAAGGCATCCTCAGCGATGAGCAGCGGGCACGGTTATGGTGGCCGCACTTCGACGCATTCAAGCGAGCTATCGACGACCGCGACGTGTCAGCGGTGGCGTACATGGTTGAAGCTCTTCCGTGGGCGCAGAATGAAAATGCTCTGAAAGCGCAAGTTCTTGCGTTACTCGCGTAAATTACGGGTTCTACACTGCATGACACCTCATCAACAACAGCCGCAAGCACAGCCAGCCAATGGCGCAGGCAAGGCCAACTGGTTCGTCTTCCGAGGCGAACAGCGCATCGCTGGCCCAGTCACAGAGTCGGATGCGAGAGCGCAGGCGGAAACCCTGCGCCGAGCGCTGTCCGAGTCCAACAAAGTGATGGCGGAAACCATCACCTTCCGCCAAAGCCTGTTTGGCTAATGCCAAGCCAGCCAAGACAACCAAGCAGGCGCAGGCAGCCGCCAGCCGATGTGGTAGCCGAGGTAGTGGCTCCGCCTGCAACCGGCAGCACCGAAGAGGAGGCTGACGCAGTATTGGACAGCCTGTCCGAGGTCGTAGACTCGGTAGTCCAAGGGCGTGCGGTTGGAAACCGAGAAACAGTGGCGCGATTGATTCACGAACAGGAGCGCCGCTCCGAGATCATCGCGTCCCTGTTGTTGACGCACGACCAAGAGCGCCTTGTCCGGTTCCTGCGGATGCGCAAAAAGCTGGAAGGTGACTTGGCGGCTGCGCTGGAGACCAACAACCTGTCCAATGCCGACAAGGTCGCGTTCCTCAACTATATCAACACTGAGTCACGACACATGGAGGGGAATATCAAGGCCGGTGGCGCTGGGCTCAAAGACATCATCGGCATGCTGGTCAAACTTGACTATGCGCTGGCACAAGGGGACGCCGGACTGCGCACCCGACTCATGAGCACTACACCGCAAGCGCGCGAGGTGGTGCGAAAGCTGGCCTACCGGCTCGCTCGTGGCGCTCGGACTGTACAGAGTGAGGTAAGGGACGACGCGGAATAGCCTGTCGTAGTTACAGGCTATGGGGGATACCATTCCAATAGGACTAGCAGAAGCAGTTCCGGACGCCGCACGGTCGGCGCTTGCCACGCAGCCACAGCCATCGCAGCCTGTCGTATTCCCGAACGGAAATCCGTTCGAGGATGCGTGCAACCTGTTAAACACGGTAACCCGTTCCATCGAGGACGCCATCAGTTTTCTGCTGACCAAATGGCTGCACATGCGCAGGCTGGTAGACATTATTGCGAATCTAGGATTTACTATTCCGTTCCCTGACCTGTCATTCCTCCCAAACATCCTCACCATCGACCAGCAGCTCTACGTGGCGCTCCAAAGGACGTGCCCAGCCTTGAGACTGCCGCCATACGGTAACGAGAGCGTCGAGAAGTTGAGATCGCAGGTGCTCGCAGCTTACGCAGCCCTGAGCCGAGGGCTGCGTATCCACCCATGGAATCAGCTTGGCGGGCTGCAAGAGCAGTACTCAAAGCTGCTCGGCAACGTAGACTCTCTTGTGATGTCCTCTGGGATTGGGGGCGGCGTAATAAACTGCATCCAGAGCCTGTGTGACGGCACAGCGTCCGCAAACATCAAAGCAGTGATTGGCGGCATCTCCGTTCCTGACGGTTTTGTTAAAAACTACGGTGACCTGCTTTCTGCGCAGGAACGTGTGCTGTTATCCCAGATGCAGGAAGCTAAGAGCAGTCTGGCAGCTCTGGTAAGCGCTCCGTCGTAAGCCGCGCGGTTACCGCGTAGTTATGGCGTGAAACGTGCATTAGTTGTAGAGGATAACGCCTACGAGGGCGAGCTACTGGAGTCGCTGTTAAAGCAGGAAGGTTACGTTGTTACCCAGACCGGACTGCTTACCGACGCGCTTGCCACGGCGGCCACAAGGCGATTCGATCTGATTACGCTCGACTTGAAATTGCATGACGCCACGCCGGAACAGACGCTGAAAATGGTGTCGACGCTGGATTCTGTGTCAGGCAACTGCCCGATTGTCGTGATCTCAGGTCATATTGATAAACTGGACCATAACGCAAGTGATCTGCTGGCTGGCATCGTGGGCAAGCCATACAATTCCGACGACGTCCTACGCACTGTCAGATACTTAACCAAAAGCGTATGCCAGAAACCAGCAACAAAGATAAACGAGGAGGCGTCATGTCCGAAGACTCACTGAGCGAACTTCAACGGGAGTGGAGACAGCGTATTACTGGCGACATTGACGCCTTGAAGCGCATGGTCGAGGGCATTGCCACCAAACTGAACGAACAGCGGGACGACTATGTAAGGCGTCGCGAGCACGATGAGTTGGAGGATAGGCTAAAGGCAATCGAATCCGACCGCCAAAAAGTCATGGGAGGTGTCACGGTCGTTGTGATCGGGCTGCAAATTATCGGCGCAATTGTCATGTGGGCTCTTGGAAAATTCCTGAAATAGCATCACCAGCCCAGCCGAGAGCTACAGCACGGCACAGATAAGCGACCTGATTTACACGTTGGAGGAGCGCTATGACTTGGCGCAGCGCGCAGTCGGCTTTGGTGTGTGTGGGATTGAGATTGATAGGGGTCTGTCTTCCAGCACGCCAGCCGCTTATCTAGGTCAGGTGTCAAATACCACCACCGACGGTTTCTCGATGACTGGGTAGACTGGAAGGATGTGCGGTTTCTCGTGGTCTGCAGCTCCCACCAGCACTGCGGGGACGCCACTCGGACCTGCCGACGCATCCTTGCTCATCAGCGCGTTAAACGTGGCTCCGCACACGGCGTCGGCAACGTCCTTACTTCCGGTATCCGGATGATCCACTTTGTCCTGCCCGTCGTGCAACTCCTCCAGTTCTCGGAGTAGCGTATTGTGCTTGTAGGCTATGATTCGGTGCTCGGCAACCGCGTCGCGGAACGCATAGTAAGGGCGCTTGGTCCTGTCCACGGACAGATTGGCCGTTACGAAGTTACGGCTCTCCATCATCTGCATGGTCATCGCACTCTGGAACTGGTCGTAAGAGATGACGCCGAACTGGTAGGAGCAGTAGTCCCTTAGCCAGAAGAAAAATTTCTGAATCTTTTCCAAGCTGATGGGTTTGGATGCGCCGGGCGTAATGGACAGTATGAAGTCAAACTCCACCACGCTGCGGTGCTCTGAGAAAGGCTCTCCGGCGTCATTGATGACACCGTCCACTTTCTTGGTGCCAGCGAGATGGCAGATTGCCACACCTGCCACACCTGACGTGGCCAAGTCAACGTGCGCATACCTTACTGCCGCTGGTGCCCTAAGCGGCTGCACCCGTGAATTTCGGCGCGCGAGAAAATTTCGATGTTCGAGAAAATCCCAAAGCTCTCGGTCGTCCTCCACAGACAGCGGAATCAGTTCCGCACTGGCTCCGTTCGGAGAACTTATGCCGAGCGCCTCGGCGGAGTCCGTCATCACTTCCAAGTCGAAAGTGTTCGGGAACAGGCGCATGCTTCCGCCAGTGGACACGCCACCGAGACTCTGCAGGTTTGTCCTGCATTTACGAACAAAGTCATCCCTGTAATCCCAAGGGACAAGTATGGTTTCAGCACCCGTAGGCGCGACCTCATGTCCGGTGCCTACCTTGGTGCCATTCTCCTTGTACTCACCCTCAAGCACGTGAGGCTCAATGTTTCTCAGGCCATAGGCGACCTTGAACCAGCGTTTGCTCAGACGCAGCTTGTGCCGCTTGGCCTCCCACACCGCAAACCGGTAAACCTTTTGGTTCCGATCGCCGCTGGTCTTGATATCGTTGATTACCTTTTCCGTGAAGCTGCTCTCGTCCTTTGCGGAGGACGAGAGGATGGAGATGGCAGGCAGAAACCCTGACAAGGACTGGAAGCGGTTTTTGATACGGGTGCGAACCTCGTCGTAAAGCTGGTAGGCTTTCATGTCCGGATTCGCCTCCAGACGCCAGTTACCTTCGTCCAGCCCGACGCCCATGGTGTTACGACCGATGATGTGCCAGCCTTTGGAACCTGCCGACAGGATGATGCCGTTACCCAGCGCGATGCGCATGGACGCGTGTTTCTTGTCCGCGTTGAAGTGGCAGTCGTTCACGAAGAACTCGGAGTTGGCCATGAACGACATGACGTCCGAAAACACGGTGTCCGCTACCACCGCCCGTGTCAGCGACAGCAGCACGTAGTAGATGGACGACCCTTTGGACAGGCCGAAGAAGGTTTGCGGGTCTCTCAGCAGGCGTGCCAGTGTAACCCGATACAGGAAGATCGCGGACAGAATCCACGACTTGCCGATACCCAGCGACCCAGTGACTACCGTGTTGTGTACGCAGGAATCCAGATCGAAGTCGTTCAAAAGCACGTTCCGCCAGCACGGAAAGATACCCTCGCTGTCCTCGGACGGGGCCATGGTGCGCCCCAGCCAGTAAGGATCGGTAATGAACTGCTCTATGCTCGGCGGCTCCTGTGCGTAATCCACGCGCCATAAGTCGGCAATGGAAATGCCTGTCTCCTTCCGTGCGCGAACTTGCTCTACTACCTCGTAGAACATGGCCTGCTCCTCTGTAGTGAGAGAATTTACCAGCGCCATGTCCTCCCCGCCTATGATGCGTAGGAGGGTCTCATCTACGGTTTCCGTCTTGTGCTTTTTTCTATTCGCCATCGGTCTACGCTACAGAACACGAAAAGTCCGCGACTGCGCGCATTATTCCGTAGTTACGCCATGAGCATTTATGACATGGTTACGCGCCTGCTGGAGGGGGCGGAAGTTTTGGCCGAATACAAGGCCGTTCCCTACGCAGACATCCGATCGCGATTCCCAGAACCTGTGCGTTTGCTGATTGACAGGCTGTTGGGTTCCAAATTCACCAACGGCAATGCCCGCATCTATCCCGTCTACAACAAGCAGACATCCAAGGATTCCAGCAGCCCAAGCCCAGTGGAGGTCATCACGTTGATTCCGCCGGAAAACACGGAGCCAGATGCTCCGGAAGGTCAGTGCACCCTTTACGTGCATCAGCTGACCAGACTCGGTGCCTCCGGCTACGGTGCTCATTTCGGGCCTGAGGAGGAATGTGACCGCTGGGTGCAGCAGGCTGTCACGGCTGGGGTTTACAAGGCGCTGTGAGCTATTCTCGGCACATCATCGACTCACTGACGGGCGGTGTTTCTCCAGTGCGTACAGAGCTGTCGAGGCAGTCCAAGCGGGCAGGAGACGTATTACTTCCTGTCAACGTCGAAAAATTCGACGCCGCGTGGGCGCTTGATGGTGACTCTTACATCCCGAAGGGAGGCGAGGGTGTGCCCGGTCGACGCGCCCGCTTCGACTCCTTCTATGGGCATTTACAGACCATTAAAGGATTACTCGAAGCACCGGTAGTCAGCGTGGGCTCAAACGGGGTGGTCTCGTTCATCAACGGCAGGCACCGGTTTTCTGTGCAACGGGATAACGGAGTGGACCCGATTTACGTTGGATTCACCAAGGGTTCCGTCGGCAACGCCAGAGCGCACGGGCTGGTCAATGCGTAGTTACCACATGCGGCTGCCAGACCTCGACATTAGCGCTTCGGAATTCATCGCCCTGCAGGAAACTGCGGAGCGACTGGCCAAGCTGCGTGAGATTTTCAAGGTGGGCACCTACGAGGAGGCCGCTGAGGCTGCAGCTCGCGGCGTTTACCTCAACATTCCTACCGACGCGGTGCCTGAGGATGTGTTTCAGGCGGTTACCAAGCAAGACCCTACTGCCAGACTCGATGCCAGCGGCAACGTGACCAAGTGCGGCATATACAGCCAGTGGCTGCTGGGTCAGTATGTGGCAATGGGAAAGGAAGGGCGATCCCGTTACATCGAAGACCTGCATCGCTTCGTGGAAGCCCTCCAGATTTTCGATCGTCGCAAAGGCAGACTCCCCGTCGACAAGCGAAACATCGCCAACATCAAAACGATCCACGAGCTTGAGGCGCTGGTGGAACCGCTCAAGGACCAGCAGACGCGCGGCGAGAAGCGGAAAGAGGTGGAGGCTGGCGAGGCCGAGGTGGATGTGGTATTGGACACCGCCGACTGGCTTGTCGTGCGCACCAAAACACTGGCTTCCAGTATTTTCTACGGGAAGGGAACGCGATGGTGCACCGCAGGCTCGCAGGCCAACCACTACTTCCACAGTTACTCGAAACAAGGGCCGTTGTTCGTGGTCATGGACCGAAAAAACGGTCGCAAGTGGCAGTTTCACGTGCCCACCGACCAGTATATGGACGAGCAGCAGACCGGCCACAAGTCCATCGACATCGCGACATTCACGCGGCAGCATCCGGAGGTAGGCAAGGCTATCGTGCGTTACATGGTAGCCGCTTACAAGGGTGCTGGGGATGGCCGTAAAGTAGCCGAGCATGTGAGCGCATTCGACCCGAACAGCGCTGCAGCATTATGGAAATCGGTAGGCGACCCTAGTTACCTGACCGGCCTTTCCCCGCTGGTGCTTGCCAAAGGCTACGCGGATGGTCACTTCACGGCTGTAGAGCTGGCAGACTCACGCGTATTGGGTGCGTGGGCCGCATTGGATGACTACGACCTCACGTGGAAGGCTTACTCTGAGCTGCCTCCTGACGACGAAAACAAGCGCATAGTAGCTCTCCGCGATATGCGCGCGGAATCCGTGGCACGCGGGTTGTTGAAAGACTACGTCAGCCCGTCTGTTTTAGATGACCTTGGTTTACTTGGAACCTACTTGGGATACGAGCGCGGGGATATCACATCCCACATGGCAGACGAGGAGTTGGTTGAGTTGTACAAAAGCTACGTGGGTAGCGACAGGCAGTCGGACGCAGATAAACTGCTCGATATGACGTCTCCGGATGGCATATCAAAGCTATACCGAAGTGAGGCTGTCAGCGCAGACACCGCTGCCAAGCACCTTACCGCTGGGCAGATTAACCTTTACCTGCCCGAGGTGGTGCTACTGAGGCTGAAAGCCGCAAAGCCGGAGGAGCTGCCTGAAATGCTGAAAGCTACGGATTCCGGTGTGGCTGTTCAGGCGTGGGTGAAAGGGATAGTTCCTACGCAAGCGCTGAACGCGTATACTGGAAAGAGGAATCTAGTATTCGATGAAACCGGTGAAGGGAAACGAATCGGATTTCTTGTGAACGAGCTTTCGGATGCATCCGAATTTTTCGACAAGAAGGATGCCGAAGGTTTCGAGGCGACTATCAACGGTGACTACATCTACGAGCCAAACAACCGAGTAGAGTGGGTGAAGGATGGGATCAGTGACGCAAACATGGCGCTGATTGAAAAGATATGCCGCGAAGAAGATGCGCTGTACGAAGATGGGGATGTGGATTGGGATAGTCTTCCATACGACTTGGAAAACGCGATCCGGTGGGCTGCTGATGATGCCGACCAGTCCGCATACACTGACATGTGTCACGAGAAGTACGTTAAGGCTTTGGAGGAAAAGCTGGGGAAAGTGGACTACAGATATAACGAGGTTGGAAAAGACGGAAAGACTACATATCGCGTTGCGTTCTGGAATGATTCTCAGGATTTTCTCAAGCTGTGCAAATACACAACTTCCAGTTATGAGGAAGACGCGGGTGACTACACTCCGCTCACGGAGTTCTTCGACAAATACCAAGAAGCGCTGGAAATAAATGGTGACTTGGCGGACCCGGGCAACTCCGACTACTGGCACCACACCATGGACACCAAGTATTTTAACGAGCTGCTGGAGGAGCGCATACGTGAGTCGTTCGACATTGAAGAAGATACTGAAGGTGACGCTGGGAAGGTAGTGGAAAGGCTGCTGAACACGAGCGCCGAAGAGATCATCGAAACAGTCCGCAGGAAGCGCGACCGCCTCATCAAGCCGTGGTTAATGACGTGGGAGGAGTATTACAAACTCGTGAACCCATACGGTAAATCCCACCCATCGTCGGCTTACAATTACACCGTGGACAAGTTGTCGTGGGTGAAGCGCGATGAATTTCCATACCGTCTGAAGCGGATCAACGGGATTGATTACATGGCGCAGAAGGAGAGTCTCCGATACGTGCGTGACATCGACAAGCACGTCCGCCAAAAGGACGGCACGCCAATCGAGTACATGACTCCGGAGGAAATGAAGGCCGCTGACGTGCCGGATACGGCAGTGTCCTTGGCGGCCTTTGACGGCGATACATGTGTAGGCGTGGCTCAGGACGAGTGGGGGGCAGTTCTGTACGCAGTGGCGGATGAGTATCGCGGAGAAGGGATCGGCACTACGCTTGGGAAACTGTATCGCTCGATTTACCCAAGCAAGTCGAGCGGTGGGTTTACTGCTTCCGGTGCCTCCGCTGCCCGCCGTATCCACCGGCAGTTCGTGGAGGACGCGTGGAGAACCGGCAAGTATCGCAAAGCCGTGGCCGCAGGAGAAATCACACAGGAACGCGTGGACGAGATCGTGGACAGTGCCGCCGAAGGAAACTGGATGCAGGCGCATCAGGATGCGCATCCAGACTGGGAGCACCGAGGTGACGAGAAGCAGGAGGCTGAGATCAGGGATTGGGTCAAAGCCTACCGCCGGAAACAGGGTGACGCATTCCGAAGCAAGCTGGCCAAGCCTCCAGAGATGAGGTCGGGCGATACACCACGTGCCAAGAAGGAACGCATAGCGCTCGAACTTTACAGGCGGGCGATGGCCAGCCCGTATCTAAGCGATAATCCCGATCCTGAGGAGGTCCGGCAGGTCATCCTCAACGACAACGGCAAACTTGGAGAATGGCTTTGGTCCAAGGAAAACGAATACTGGACAGATGAACTTGACGACTACTACATACCGTGGGTGCAGCGCAAAGTAAAGGCGCGCGCTGCTGTTGACAAGTTGCTGGCTTAACGCAGATGTTTCTGGGAGGGAACGCGGCCCTTCGATGGCAATAGTCATCGGGGGGCCGCACTTTTTTCGTTGACTTGTAACTGTGTGCACATACTGTCACGTCATGCCAGCGCGACAGTCAATACTGGAGGCTGAAATGCGTCCGTTCACGTTGACCGAGGCCGCTAAGTTTGCGTCCAAGCTCAGCGCGGACTACGCTGCAGCCTATACCAGACGGTTGATGCGCAGAAGCTGGCGTGCCATCGCCAACGATCTTGGCCTTCCGGCCTACGCGGTTCGGAAGATGGTAAGGGAGGCGCACGCCGATCTGGTGCGATACTCGAATTGGTTCAAGCCGAGGGCTGAAAACTTGAGTCCTCCAGATGATCTTGTGCTTACCGGCTAGGCTGCCGTGTTGTTACAGTATGCCACTAGAGCTGCGTTACACGTCCACAATACCTGCGATACCTTACTGGGTAGAAGTTGACCCAAGTGCCGCCACAGTCTCCAGCTCGAATGCCACGGCTGCGCCGCTGGGCGCTGGGGCTACGTTTACCGGTCCTGCCGAGGATGCCTCTGGGCATGCTTCAGTAGCCGTAGCTGCAAAGACCGATCAAGCGGGCACGCTTTATGTGGAGTTCAGTCCTGACGGTACAAACTGGGACAGCTCCCTGTCGTTTGCAGTGGCCGCAGGGACCAACGAAGTACACCGGCTGTCAGTAACGCGACAGTTCTACCGCGTGCGCTTCACCAACACTTCGGGCTCGCCCCAGACTTATCTGCGAATCCAGAGCTTGCTCGGTGCCCAGCCTCCGCTCACGTCCGCGCTGAACTCGACGATACAGACTGACGCTGACTCGCTGGTCACCCGATCGGTTATCATCGGTCAGACAGTTGGCGGACAATTCCAAAATGTTCCAGTGACAGCTGATGGGCATCTTGAGGTTGCAATCCACGGGCCACGCCTTCCATTCGGTTCAATACACACTGAGAGCATGACACCTCAGTATCAGACCGACGCGGTGTATGGTCTGAACTCTGGGCAGGTAACCGCACGAGCATCCGGCAGCGGCACGGTTACAGCAGTGGCTTCCGAGTTCGTTTGCACTACCGGAACGACGGTTGCCTCGTATGGGGTTCTGCTCGGGCGAAATAGATTGCGCTACCGGCCGGGTCAAGGCGTCATCGTGCGGTACACGGGCAGATACTCCGATCCTGGTGCCAACAGCTACCAGCTGATTGGGGTGGGCCATGCGGAGGATGGGGTTTACTTTGGCTACGGGAACACCAACGATCTCACGGATACGCGCTTCGGAATTATTTACGTCAAGAATGGCGTAAGGGAAACCAGAACGCTGACAGTCACGGTTGGAGCCGAGGAAGCATCCGACTGCACAATCACGCTGAATACGACTTCGGTGTTCACGGTGCCGCTGACTGCTGCCAGCAACGTTCAGCGCACCGTCTATGAGATTGCCACCTATTCAGGCTACACGGGCTGGGACGCTTACGCGGTAGGTGCCACAGTCGTGTTCGTAAGGCAATCTTCCGGCCCTGCGTCGGGGACGTATTCCTTTGCAGCAGGCACCACAGGAGCTGCAGCGACATTCACCCAGACTAAAGCAGGGGTAGCCTCCACTGACACGTTCATACCTCAAGCGGAGTGGAACGGCGACAAGCTGGACGGCGCTGGAGCGTCCGGTGTGCTGCTTGACCCCACAAAAGGTAACGTGTTTCAGGTTCACATTCAGCAACTCGGCTACGGTGCGCTGGTGTTTCAGGTCGAGGTGGTCACGCCCACTGGAAACAGTGTCGAATTCGTCACAGTCCACACCATTAAAAATCCAAACTCAGTCACTGGGCCGATATTCGGTAACCCGTCATTCCCGTTCACAATGGCCGCATATAGCGCCGGTAGTGTTACGGATTTGGCGGTTCGCACTGCGTCGTTTGCGGGGTTCGTTGAAGGCCCGAAAATGCTGCGCGGAAACCGGTTCACCTACTTCCGTCAGCTGACCACCGTAAATGACACGAACCTGCAAGCCCTGTTCACGATCATGAACACCCGCTACTACAGTGGCAGGACTAACCAGTTGGTGATTAACCTGCTGTCTGTTGCTGGGGCTCTAAAGCATGGCTTCCCGTGTATCTTCTACTTGGTCCGTGGCGGTGTGCTGACAGGAAACCCTAATTTCCAATCCTTGGCCAGTAACTCCTGCTCGGTCTGGGACCAAGCGGCGACGACGGTGACCTACTCGACAGGCGACCAGCTACTCTGGACTGGACACCTCGGAGACACGGGTGATATGGACCATCACTTCTCCGTCGGCGCGGAGCTGGAGGAGGTTACCATCCAGCCGGGCGAGTGGGTCACACTCGCTGCGCGCGCGGCTTCCGGTAGTCCGTCCTACGTCACAGGCTCAATCAATACTCGCGAGGATCAGTAGCCCTTAAAAATCAAACTTCCGGTATATGGCAAGGAACTTTTCGTCCGTGACCACGGCACTCGCCTCACCGGTGGTTATCTTGTAAAACGCGAGCCCTACGCGCATGCCGATGTCACCGCGCTCCAGTATGTTCAGCAATGCCTCGCGTGCAGACCGCGCAGTGGTCGTTCCGGTCACATCACCTGTCTTGAAATAGGCTTTGACTGTGAAATTCCTCGGTATGTGGCACTGCATGGAGAAGCGTATCCGGTCCTCCATGGGCACCAGTTCCGCCTCTTCGCGTGTCATCGTGTTCGGGTCCAAGTCCACACCGAACTTGCCGTCAGCCTCCAGCAGCATGTTCACGGCGTCTACAATGGTTTTTGTTTCTTTCACTGCGTAATTACACAGTGACGGCAGTAGCAAGCAACATCATCGAACGATACGGAGGCGCTGAACAGGAGCGTAGCATCTGGTTCCACGGGACCAGCCCCAAACTCCTGCCCACGATTCTTGTCGAGGGGCTCATTCCGAACCCGAAACAGCGATCTTGGGACGTTGATAACGACACAAGCTCAACATCCGTGTCCCGTGCAAGTCTGGATGGGGTGTATCTGACCCGAAACTTCATGACCGCTTACAGCGCGGGCGGGCGCACCAGCAGGCGGGATGGGATACGTGGCAGCACGCTCATGGTGTGCGTGTCCTTGCAGCCTCGATCCTTGGTTGCAGATGAGGACTCCGTATCCGCCTACGTGTCAAAAATAACCGGCTACGGCGACGCATTGAACGCATTGTGGTATTACCGGCACCTGCTGCTCCCATCTTCGGATGCGTACACTGAAGAGAGTGTGTCCAACAGCCGTAAGAACTGGGTGGAGGACCGTGTGAACCTGCTGCGCCAATCGCTAAACCTAAGGCCGTTTCACCGTGAATTCGAGGATCGCCTTCGTGAGTTCTTGCACGATGAAATGTGGCCTGCGACGGTTACGCGCTTGGCCAGCTACGCAAGCAAGGAAGCTTCGGATGTGAGCTATCGTTGGGTGCGCGAGTGGCCCAGTGAAATGCAGAAGCAACCCGACACAATCCCAAGCCTGCCTTCCCCAAGTGAAGGAGAACGGGTGTTCCGCATCGCAGTGGACAAGCTGACGCGGCTGCTGAAGCGGGCAGCGCGGAATTCCACAGCTTTCATCCAGACTGGGCGGTCACTCCAACCAATCCGATTCAGCGGGTCCAACCGTATCGCGTGCATCGCCGAATTGATACAGCCCGAGGACAATGAGTCATATAAGATCGTGGTCCACTACGGCACTCCTCCGGATGAGCTGCTGAGCCAGTACAAGGATAGGATCACAAGCAAGTTTTCAGTCGAGAACAGCGCCCGATTGCGCGCGCGTTCCACCCGTGTCCGTGAGGCGGTGGACCGGCTGCTGGGCAGGGAGGAGCTACCGGCGTTACCGAGTGTTCTGTATCACGGGTCACCCCGAAAATTCGACAAGTTCGACCTGAACTACTTCGGACGGGTGGATGACGGATACTACGGTGTCGGAGTATACCTTGCCACCACAGAGGAAAACGCGAACGATTACGGCCCGTGGATTTACCGTGTGAAGCTGACCAACCCGAAACCTTTCTACTTGTGGGACAGTGGCGTCATGGGAGACACGCACAGGGCGCGCGTGGCGCTATCCAAGCTGCCTGAGTATGCGCATCTGGCACCGGACACCAAGCTTCCGGAAGGCTACCGTGTGGTGCGGGCCGAGGATGAGGGGAACGGCTGGCGTCCACCGGCATCCGGATGGCGGGTGGAGCCTGCGTCAGATATTGAGGATGCACGCTGGGGTGACATCAAGGACACGCCCGAGATGGCCATCATCGCGTTCAATGACGAGGGCACGCACGGCTACCACAGCGGGCCTGCGCACGCGGGCTGGACCACCTCACTGCTGAAGCGTGAAGGCCGGAACAAGTTCGCCGACGTGCTTGCAAAGAACGGCTACAACTGCCTCGCAGTCTATGACTCGTCTGGTGTGTCGGAAGTCATGGTCTTCGATCCGGCGATGATTACGGTTCTGGATGTGAAGTTCCAGCGCAACAAGTATGACATCTATGAGAGCGTGAAGCACGCAGCTATCCAGCTTAACGGAAACGTTTACACAGGTTCCAGCCACTACGCCTGTTGGATGGCCGCTGCCGAGAGCATGGGGGTGGCTCAGGACAAGGCCGATGAGTGGATGGACCGGCATCACCATGAGGCCATTCACGGTTTTGTCACAGACGAAGGAGAATTCCTCGATCGTAAAGCTGCTCACGCACACTCAGCACAGGCTGGGCAAATCGACCCGCAGGACAGCCGGTTTGCTTCACGTCGCGGCCAGCGTGAGTGGCTTGACTCCAAAGACATCAGTGAGTCCGTTGAAAAGCTGCTCGATAAGCCTACGAAAACCCCAGAGGAGCTGGCCGATTTGCATGGCGTTCCGGTGGAGGACATCCAGCGAGAGCTGCTGAAAGGCATTCGCGTTGAGAAGGAGCACACGTCCAAGGACGAAGTTGCCCGTGAAATCGCGCTGGACCATCTGGCCGAAGACCCCCAATACTACACGAAGTTGAAGAAAGTCGAGACGAACCAATGACACCGACCGCCAACCGTATCCGTTTCGACGTGAAGCGCAATCTTGCGGCTGCCAAAGGTCTCAGCTTTGATGACTACCTGCGCAAGACAGACAGCCTGCGCGCGTTCAACCTGTATCGCGGCGGATCACCTTTGAGCGATTTGTGCTTCATGACCGACTACATCGGCCACGCCCGTGAGTATGGTGATCCGGTGGACGGCATTGTGTGCGACCCTGAAGACGTGCTCCGGTTCGACACTGCGGCATTTGAGCGCTTGAGGCACGCACTCGGAGGGTTGGGGCGTGCTGCGCTAAAGAAGATGTATGCACCGTTCGCTGTGAAGCTGCCGGACGTGCAGGAAGCCACCGCTTTCGCGTACAGATTTCTACGATCGGAAGTTCCCTACGAGGACGTCAGTTGGGACGCACGTAAGAACGACATGTTGGTGCCTTTAATGGTTCACTACGCACGCACCGAAGGTAAGAACGTGGTAGTGTTTACAGGTGGCGACTACGCGGATTACGGGGGACAGGACGAGTATGTAGTGGACGACATCAGCAGATACCCGAAGCTGAGTGACCTGTGGAAGCAGGCCAACCGTAAAACTTCTGTACGTGAGTCAGCAGATGACGCAGCGTATCTCGACGCAGTGCGGCGGGGGGACACGGAAACCTGTCAGCGGATGGTGGACGCGGCGGCGAAGGCGGCGGGATTTACTGAAAAAGCCTACCACGGCACAGCGCGAAAATTTGACGTGTTCAAGGGATACGCATTTTTCTTCACCCGTGACCGTACCACGGCTGAAGCTTTTGCTGATTTACGTGGTGGGGACAGGGTCATTGAGGCATTCATCAAGCTTGGAGACTCATACAAAGAGGATTTCAAAGGCGGTTCGTGGTCAGACATGGAAGACCGTTTGGAAACATTGTTTTCAAAATACGACTCCGCAGAGTTTTACAATGTGTGGGACCGTACAGGAGACACGAATCAGATTGTCGTGTGGGATTCAGCTAGGGTAAAATCTGCAGAACCGGTAACCTACGACGACGCTGGCAACGTCATCCCGCTTTCCAAGAGATTCAATTCCGCAAGCGACGACATCCGTGAGTCCGAAGCACCAAGCATCACCGTGAAGCGGGATGACTCTATGTTTACGGCCTACGCAGGGCGCAGGATCGTTGGGAGGCTCATCGTGGACAGGTATGCCAAGCCGCTTGCCGTGTTCAAGGTTGCCGTGGATGAGCCGTTCAGGCGTAAAGGGGTTGGAACCGCACTTTACCGCGCAGCGGAGGAGGCTTACGGACCTCTTACGCCGAGTGGAACCTACAGTGATGACGCCTTCAAGTTCTGGAGCAGCTACAGGCCGGACGCTGTAAAATACGACCTGAGGCGCTACAAGGATTTGTTGATGGGCAGGAAGGTCGAGGATCGTGGCATGTCAGGCACTATAGTGGACGTGGGTGAAAAGGGCGTAACTGCGCAGATCGACGGGAAAGCCGAAGGTGAGGTGAACAGCCAGTTCTGGACGCGTAACGTGGACCACCTACTGCCAAAAGGATCGCCGAAGTTCTCGACCATGCGGTGGGACACCGTAGATGGAAAGCGTGTGCTTAGGCTGGAGTCGAAGCGTTCTGCACGCGAGATCATTGAATCCGTGACCGGCACACCAGCCAAGCCTCTAGGCACGAAGCTGGCAGGCGCGGCAATCAAGACCAAGGACGGAAAGATACACGTAGGCGCGGTGCACATGCTGATTCCGCAGCAGGATGAACCGGACGCGCAGTTCGGGTTTGTGACCGACACCGGCGTGTTCCTTACCCGTGAAGAGGCGGCCCGCTTCGTAGGCGGGACTTCAAAGGAACTGCATACGGACGACCTCAGCGCGTCGGACATCGTCGACTGGAAGTATGCGGTGAGAATGAAAGAAGCACAGGTCACTGAAAGCCGTGAACCAGCAGCCATGCCAACGACCGTCGCCAAGCTGTATGACGGTGCCGAGGAGCATGACGGACAACCCTTCACGCCGGAGGCGCTGCGGGCAGCCTGTGCTCAGGACAACGTCGGCGTAGTGTTCAACGACGGCGAGACTGAAGCCATCGTCGACGGGATGTGGTGGTTTGACGTGGATGCGCAGTATCCGCGTACAGAGGACGTAGGGAGCTGGGTACACGGCGTGGATGAGTTTGACACGAGCTGGGGTGTGGTGATGCCGGACTTCAACGCCGCGTTCTGGGAGCACCCCAGCACTCTGTGGCACGCAACGCCGGACGAGAACGTACAGAGCATCCTGAAAAACGGGCTGGGCCGCCGAAGCGACACGCGCGGGCTGACCAACCGCAGCGTGGGAGCAGCCGTGTTCACGACGACTGAACCGGAGGAGCTGGCAACGGGAAGCTATGGTGACAACCACATTGAAATCGACTGCGCAGCCATGAAAGCGGACGGGTATACCCCGACCGTCACGCAGGAACCTGAGGTGGAGGAATACGAGTTCAAACGGGCGCTGCTGTGGAAGGTGGGTGCCGAGGAGCAGGCCGACAGACTTGAACATGGCAGCGACATGTCCCCCAACACGGTGATCGTGCATGGGGACATCCCGCCCAAGTACCTGAAGCTGGACGGTGCCGTGCAGGAATCCAGACAAATCTACGGACAGAGACCGCGCCCGTGGAGATGGGGGTTGGGCATCGTGCGTGGTGACGACTCTGTACGCTTCTATCCGTGTGGTGAGGAGGAGTTCTTCAGAATCGAGCACGACCACGGCATGATCCCGTTTTCACAGGGCGACGCCAAATGGCGTTACAAGACCTACCACGGCGGCACCGCCTCCGAGCACGCGGTGGTTGCGTGGACGACTTACCCTACTCCTGAGGAGCGCATGGCCGTGGAGGACTTTCTTCACGCGAATGGCATGACGTTCTCGGAGCACACCACCTACGTGGACGGTTACGATGAGGGCACTCAAAAGGCTGCGTTGTCGTCGGCGCGCTACCGCCGCGAGCAGGCAAGAAAGCTGGGCATCCCGTTACTGAGCGAAGCACAGGTTCGCATTGAGGCATGGCATGACGAGATGGATGACGCGTGGGAGATTGCGGACAAGGCCGAACACGCCTTCCGAGCGTCAGGTCTGCGGCCCTCTCGGTACAAGGAACTCGGACTCGTGGCGTTCGACGACAACGACGAACCGATCGGCGCAGTCTACTACTCGGTGCGGCAGCAGCCAGCCGAGGACTTCGGAGGTCCGGAGGATGACTTCGTAACCGTTTACGAGTTTGATGTGGGAGTCCACCCTAAGCACCAAGGGGGTGTGGTCGGGTGGATGCTTTGCAAAGAGGCGATTAGATGCGCCGGAAACTACGAAGCTGACCTGATTCGGAATTGGGTTATCAATCCGAAGATGGCAGACATGCTGGAGAAGCTGTTCGGATTCGAGCACGAGTCGGAACCACTTACGCGCGAAGGCTACTCGTCGCACATGGTAAAGTGGCTCCGCAGCCGCTAACCGTAATTGCGAAACTCCGGAGTGCCGCGCCAGTTCGGTTCGCGGTATGTTTCGTCTGCACCTTCAGGGCAGTTGAGCCACATGCACGAATAGCACGGTTCCTCTACGTGTACGCGTGCCCACAGTCCTCCGTGTAGCTTCCGATACCACTCGAATTCGGAGAAAAGGCACGCAAACAACGCCCACCGTGCAGCACGTCTCATGGTGTAAGTATTCATGACCCAGTGCCCGCACGGAACGGCGGTGGAGTCGCCCCGCTGCGAATGAGTGAAAGGATACGCGCTCGGTTGTCGTTGAACAGGCTCTGGCAACAGCCCGCACCGAAAGCAGGGTTGATGTCTGCGAACGGCTGGCCTGCAATTTCAGAGTATTTCCCGCAGCGATAAATCTCAACGTCCTGAACCACAGAATGAATCTCAAGGAAACGGCATCCATGGCCAGTGCTGGAGATCGACTCACCGTAAGCACAGGGGGCTTTCTTACAGCACATACCGCTCCCGACGCAGGCACTCATGCGAACATTCCCGACATAGGGTTACGGCTGCGCTGTCGCTTTCTGGCGTTTTCAAGGCGGGCCATCACGCTGTCATATACCTCAAAAGGCACCCCTACCTCGCTTACCATGCTGCGAGCGTTGTTGTGGGCAAGCCACCAAAGGTCGCCGCTCATTACGTTACGCTGAAGTGCGGTGACAAGAGCGCACAAACACGCGATTGTCTGCTGGTCCTCGGTAAGCACCTCAGGCAGCGCTAGTGCGCCGTGGGAAAGTTCAGCGGTCATCGGATTTCCACTTAGCATCGAATGCTTGCTGCAGTTTCATGGCGTTTTTACGGGTGATCTTCTGGTTTGGTGACGTGATTAGCCTAGCCAGCCGTGCTGCGTCCATGCCGTAGGTGTGCCCTAGTCTGGCTATTTTGATAAGGCGGGAGCGCATACAGGAATCTCATTTAAGCTTGAGCAGCTCGGTGATTTGTTTTCCGACGTTATACGTTTCCCGCAGCTTATAGCAGTCATGCGTCACCGACAGTCGCAGCAGGTCCGGCAAGCGAGTATCGAGCGCAGCCAGCAGCTCTACCGGAACACGGATGAATCTCTGCTTTCGCGGTTGCTTCACAGGAATGTCCGCAGTCACGTCCACCGCTCTGCACATACGTCCGGTGACGGCGCACTTAACTGCTTCAGGATGCTCGCGTAGTGCACCCATAGCAATCAAGTCGCGCACGCGCGGGCTGGCGCTGTCACGTGGGATGCCAAGCTCTACGGCGATCTCCGAGTCGGTCATCGGTCCAAGCGCATACACGGTATCGTAGATGTGCCGAATGCGGATACTGGCTACGTTATCCATGACCCAGCGGTAGGCCGCTGCGGACGTGGTTCTGGCAAGGCTTGAACGTGGCATTTTAGTTGCGGCGGCGGCGGCGGCCCTGCGCAGGAGTAGTGTCGGGTG
>SXGQ01737547.1_pt1 | contig 25081 bp, 36 predicted proteins | sample 3178371 | NCBI WGS metagenome assembly SXGQ01 (sample SAMN11356859, study PRJNA531348) | freshwater metagenome | isolation source: freshwater sample F1-20 | place: China: Fuxian Lake, Yuxi | collected 2017-12-25 | reverse complement strand
ATGCAAAATGGATTTATAATGTATGAATAAATTTGAAATAGATAAGAATGATGAAACCATTATTTATCGTGGTATAAAGTTAGATATAACTATCACTCAGTTAAGTGATTATAGATTAATTACTGGATTGGAAATAGATGGTGTTTTAGAGTTTCTTTATAATCAGGAGTTAGAGAAGATAAAAGAAACCAGGAACTTGAAAATAGATCAAATAATTAAACCACTCGATTGAGTGGTTTAATTGAAGTAAATATTTTTATTTATAAAATGAATAACTTACTGAAGTGAATTTTTCTTCACCTTCATCCGCATCAGTTCCTATCTCAAAATATGATAGTTGGTATCCATGTGCCTTCATATGACCTTTTACTGACTTCATATGATAGTACACTTTTTCTAAATCTTTAAAATCTTCGATAGGTATTATAATTTGAAAATCATTCTTATCAAAATCATCAATTTCATTATTATCAATAATGTCTTTCATTGTTATTTCATCACCATCACCGTGTAAATAAATATCATAATGATCCATAAGATCTTGTAGATAATCAACTAAATCAATTAGTTGAAATTCCTCTTCTGAGCTTTCGTTAAATTTTTTTAAATGTTTCATAATTCTATATATTAATTATTGTTTATTAAAATTAATTCTGTATCTTTGAAGAAAGAATTGAATTTATGTTAAGAGAAGATAATAATGGTTTTGTAATATTTCCCAATAGAAATAGTTCTGTTGTTGATAGGTTTGAAAGTGGTAAAACACTTGTATATTTAGTAGCATTTGATATTGAAGATATTAATGGAGGTAGATATTCCCTATCAAATAACACACTTGATATATCAGGTGATTTTGTATCAGATGATATAACTAAAATTGAAGAAGATATTAACTTCCCAGATGATCTTTATTTAACAAGTTCAATATGTATTGGTTGGTCTCAATATTCATTCAAATTGAAAGATGATGGTAAGTGGGTTGTTAATTTCAATTCTCTAACAAATGAAGGTAAGAAACTTTATTATTCAATGAGAAAATTACACAATAATAAAGAATTAAGAATTTTAACATTTAATAGTGTTGTTTAATTCAAAATTATTACTATATTTGTAAAACAAATAAAAATTAAAAATCATGGCAGACGCAATTTTAGAGACAATAACAAATTTAATCTTAATCGCTTTTATGATTGGGTTTGGTGTAATTATGGTAATAGGTCTTTGGAGAATTATAAACGAAGATATGTTGGGTAATGAACCTAAAAATAAATCTAGAAATAAATCTGACAATTTTTTTAACTAATTATATAATAAAACTTTTATGACTTTACAAAAAATCGTTATTTCAGCAGAATTGAGACAAGTACTAAATGAGATTAGTGACTCATTAGTTGCTCAACTATTATTGAAAGAAGATCATTCAATTGAAGATCTTGCTGATGATTTCGTAAACTATATTTCGTTCTCTAAAAAAGATCGAACTAAGATTTCTTACTTACCGAAAGAAAGATCTGAGGGTCTAACCGTAGAAGAGTGTTTCATGACTTCTAAACGAATTATGGCTAAACCAGGTGGTTTTATCTCAAAGGCATTTAAAAACATTCCAGAGAAAGAAGTTGAAAAGTTTTCTACACTTTTTAGAAGTGAGGTTACTAAACCTAGACTAAACTTTAAGGTAGTTGAAGGTTCTGAAATTAAAGCCTACTACCTTTATTCTTCATACGCTGAAAGAAACGGTGGTTCATTACATGCTTCTTGTATGAAACATAACTCATGTCAAAACTTTTTAGACATCTATTCTAAAAACTCTGATGTTTGTAAAATGGTTTTACTTTTTGATAGTGAGGAGTTTGCAGAAGGCGATTACTATGATTCAAATAGAATTGTTGGAAGAGCACTTCTTTGGAATTTTGATAGTTATAAATTAATGGATAGAATTTACACTATCAATGATGAAAAGTATCAATTCTATTTTAAACAATGGGCTACTAAAAGTGGATACCTATTTAAAACTCAACAAAACTGGTTTAATACTAAATTCTTTGAGAAATTAGGGGATAAGCAACAAAAATTGGAATTGAGTTTAATATTGAAAAATAAATCATTTGATTATTTTCCTTATATGGATACTTTTAAATTCATTGATTATGAGGGTGTTCTATATAATTATCAACCAGAGGGTAAAGATTTTTATACCTTAACTGATACCGGTGGTCGTAAAAATGGATATGATCACTTAGTTAATGATTTTGTTGATGATGTACTTAGATATAGAGGTGATGCAATCCGTTTAGATTACTTAGGTAAAAATAAATGGACACATCCAGATAATTGTAGATACTCTGATGTTATGGATAGATATATCTTAAAAGATCATTGTGTAAAAGAATCTACTCTTAATGATTGGATTTTCAATGAAGAGTATTCATCTAATAATGATGAAGATAGAATTAGGGAGAGAATTGAATGGCTTAAACAACGTGAAGAGGAAAGAGCTCAAAGAAAATATCAAAGTAGAGAGAGTTCTGGTTCTAGACAAGATTATATTAATAGTCTTATTGAAGGTGGATTTAATATCCATAATAGATTCTCAGTTGATACTATTGAACAAATTGAAGTGCCAATTCCATCAACAGAATCAGAGTTAGTTGATGAAATTGATTTTTCCTCTATTCCTCAACCAACTCGAACAGATACAATGAGTGATGAATCAACAACGGTTGATCAATCTCAAAGTAGAAGAGTAAGATATAGATCTCGACCAAGATTAGATGAAAACTATCTATATGACTTATATATTCAGTATGTTAGAGATCCTGGTGTTAACGGAACGTGTATTAGTACTGTTGAACATATAAAAAATTATATTAACTATGAGTATCGTCAGGCTTTAGAATGTTATAGACTATCTGATAGTTTTATTAATTATATATCAGAAAGAGTTGCTTATACTTATTTAAGAGGAAGAATAGGAAGTATTAGAGAGATCATTGATATGATTGAGGTTAATTTTAATGATGAAATAAATAGACATAGAGATAGATTTCAATCAGATAATATTTTACCATTCTAAACATTTATTGGATCCCTCATATAAATACATATGAGGGATTTTTTATTAAATAAATTAGAGTGCTTTAAAGATCCGGATTTCATCTTTAATCCAGGTCTACACAAATACACATATCACGGTGATGTCTTTCAATCTGTAACACAATTCATTGGAGAGTTTCACTTACCATTTGATACTGAAGGTAAATCAAAAAAGAAAGCCGATGAATTAGGAGTCGATCAAGAAGTTATCAAGGCTCAATGGGCTGAAACAAATAGATATGCTAATGAAGTAGGAACTGCTGTACACGAGTGGATCGAATATTACTTCAAAGAAGAGTGGCAACCACTACCAACTAATACAGATATTATACATCGTATAAATAAGTTTAATCATATTTTTTGTAAACAACTTCATAAGTTAGAACCATTAAAGTTTGAGACTAAGGTTTTTTCTAAGAAATGGAAAAAGGCAGGCACAATCGATTCACTCTTTGTTAGAGATGGTAAGTTATTTATATTGGATTGGAAAACGAATAAGAAATTTACTGATGATGATCATCCAGATGGTAAGTGGCAAAAGTTATTACCACCTTTTGATTCATTTTATAAAAACCATCATAATGAATATTCAATTCAGTTGTCTATGTATGCTGCGATATTAGAAGAGTGGGGATTTGAAGTGGGTGGTGCTTATATTGTTTACATTGGACCTGGTGATGAGCCAGCAAGAATTATAAAATGTGTTGATATGAGAGAATATATCAATCAATACTTTGATAATTTATAAAAAATTATTATATTTATTAAAAAATATTTATTATGATAAAAACACAGTCAAAAAAGTTAAGTGAGAATGTCAATCAACATGCTCAAAAAAACTTAGAATCTCAAAAACAAGATGTTGAGATATTAAAGGTGATCTTAGATGTTAAAAAAAGTTTGGAACAGAAGTACTCACTGAGTATTGATTTTAACTCTAAAATATATTGTTCTGATATTGAGAAGATAGTATCTGATAATATCGAGAGTAGAGAGGATACTTATATAAAGCCTGATGGTGGATTTCTAAGTATCAAACTAAATGATAAAGATTGTTTTATTTTAGTATCTGAACAAAAAAGGCAAGGTACTAATGATGCCAGATTATCAGAGGGAAAATCAGCTCAGGCTAAAGGAAATGCGGTCGAGAGATTGGGTAAGAACGTAGATGCTTTTGATGTTATATTTTCAGATGAAGATATTTATCCATTTGTTGTTTTCTTACAAGGTTGTGATTTCTATAAAGAAGAAAGTACAATTGTTGATAGAGTTAGGACAATTGCTAAGTTTCAACCATTTAATACAATTAATTTATACTGGAAAAAAATTAATAAAAGATTGTTTGCTGGTGGAAGTTTTTTTATGAGAGGACATTCTATGCATGAGTTGTTAAAGGCTAAAATAGAGGGTAGAGATCCAATTTTAAGTGATTGGAAATATGATGAAATGTATAGTGTAATGTATCAAATTGCTGATGAGTCTATGCAATATTACTTAGATAAATACAATAAAAAAAACCCAGATTAAATCTGGGTTTTTTTTATTTCTTTTTCAAAACATATAATAGCTCTTGTATATGTAGTGATCTTTCGCTTAGATTTTTACTACCTCTAAATGTATTATACTTTTTAGTCTTTAAACCAACATCACCGTATTTAGTTAGTATTCCCATTATTTCATCACTTGTTAATAAACCTTCGTCGTTGTATGATATTAGAATATACTTAGATGGTGTGTTTTTAATTAGTTCATCAAATGAATTATAAACCTCACTCTTTTTATAAAAAGGAGACTTTTTCCAATCTGTTGGAATTCCACTAACTTTTGAAATATCAGTCGGTCTTTCATTCTTATAAATAAGGTTAAGCATAAAATAATTAGATCCATATGGATGTTCGTTGTATGGCGGATCAAAGTAAGTGATATCAATTTGTGGTAGTTCTTTCACTAATTCATTTGTATCTCTATTAAATACTTTAACATCACATTCATATTCACTAAAAATTGGAACAGGTATTTCAATTTCACCTAATATTCTTGTTAGAGCGTTTTCAGCAGTACCACCAAACTTACCTAATTTAGTATTTTTATCTTTATAAAATCCTTTAAAAACACCACTTGTGTTTACGTGAACAGATGCTTTGTATAATAAAGGTGATAAGAAATATTTTTGTAAATCTTTATCAACATTAGTTATTAACTTTCTGACATTGTCAATTATAAGTGCATTTTTATTTGAATAAAATGCTCTATCAGTTTTTGTGATATTTTTATCATCAATTGGTGAGTAAAGTTCTCTTACAAAGCTACCAATTTTATCATCGAGTTTATGATTGTTTAGATATTCATTTATTTCGATTATCTTATTTAGATCTACATCGGATTTGTTAGTCAAGTAACAAGAGTTAACACAAAATGAATATTCTTCAAAATCATTTGTGTATAATGTAGATGAATATTGTTTAAGGTATCTAGAAACTATACCACTTCCACTAAAACCATCAAATATTATAGCTTTTTGTTTACCTTCGCTAACTAATATTTCTTTAACCGATTCACCAATAAAATCTAATAACTTTCTTTTATTTCCCAAATATGTTATTATTTGATCGGTTAGAAACTTTTCGTTCTCCATATAACTTTTTTTATTATTATATAATTTTTTTGATTAAAAGTTAATTAAATAATAGATTAATTCTATCATTTCTACGATTAGTCAAATACCATCTGTAATCTGGTCTTATTTTACTTAACCAATCAATATTATCTACAATTAATTTATGAATTGAATCGGTGGCATAACCATCTCTTAGAAAGATAAAAAGATCTTCTATATCTAGAAAGGATAAATCTTTAAACTCAATGAATTCCGCTTCATCATCAAATATATCAAGATTATAATAAATCTCACAAGATAGTATAAATGTTATAAAATCAACAACATCATCTATTTCGGATATTTTTGAATCTAAGTTTAAATCATAACCTTGTAACTCTTTATCTAATATTTCTATCATAATCTATATATAATAAAAAAAGAGAGTTTATAAACTCTCTTCTTGTTTCTCTTCAGTTTTCTCTTCGATTACTTCAGTTACTTCTTCATAGAAAAGATCTTTAGTTCTAAGAACATCTAAAATTTGTTCTGTAATTTCAAATTTATCAACAAGATAAACCACTTCCATTTTACCAATAACTAAGTCAATGTTATTTGATTTAGAATATTCTTCAATAATTTCAGATAATTCAGCAAAAGTTTTTGTATTTAAATCCTCATGAAGTTTTTTCATTTCAACTTTAAATCTGTTATCAATAGATAAAGCTTGATCTTGTAATGATTTAAATTTCTCTTCTTTTTCTCTTTGTGTTTTCTCATCAATGATTAATCCAGAACTCATTTGACTAATAATAGATTCCATCTCTTTCTTAACTGGATCTAAACTTCTAATGAATTCTTTTTTCTCATTGTCGATATTTTTGATTCCTTCTTGGTAATTTTTGTAATTCTTAGTTAGAATTTCAAAATCAACTACTCTAAACTCCATATAATTATAATTTTTTATTATTATATTAAATAAATATAATTTTGTTTAAGATAACAAGTAATCAACAGCATTTCGATATCTGTAATAAAGATTCATTTCCTCAGAAACATTAAAATCAATACTCATAAATAAAGTTCCATCAGTCTGTCCTTTTTTAGTTGCTTTTAAAAAGGTTCTTTTTTTACCTAATTTTTGAGCTAATTGAGAGTTTCTATAATAGATATCAATATCTTCTTCTAGTTGAACTATTCTTCCTAATGCAAAACTCATTTTATAATATTGTTTTATTGAATCATTACTACCAACATTTCTAGATTTAGTAGTTATTATAAAATTATTTCCTAGTTCTATAAATGGATTTATCGAGATTGGTATTTTATAACCACCACCCATAAAATAACTATATGTACCAGAGTCGATTTCTGTGTAATATTCTAAGTTAACTGGTTCTCCATCTACATATTTGACCATCTGAAATCTTATATTATGTAAGTAAGGTCCAGTTGCTCCAGTTGCTCCAGATAATGGATTATTAGTAAACTTCATTTGAACTAATGAGTTTTTAAAATCAAATGATATATGAGATTGTGTTGCTAATTGTGAATATGTTGAACTTAATGGTCCAGAGTAAGTCATTGTCATATATTCATAGTAGTCACTTGCTCTATCTGTTAAAACATCTATTTCTTCTATTTTACCAATATAATTATCTTTACTTAGATTAAAAGAATATGTTTGTTCTAAATAAGGGTCTCTAGCATAAGTAGTTATTAAGTAATCTGATCCGTGATCGATTGGTATAGTTGTATTATACAATGATTGTGTTAGATAACTGTACGTTCCTGATGATATAGAATGATAATCGAAAAGATCAATTGGTGTTCTAACACCATTATTTATTTGCCAATCGATTCTTTTAAATTCAAGATTATAAGTATTAGGATTATCCAATTCTATAAAAACACCAGTGCTGTATGTAAATGATATTTGTGATTGTGTTGCTAATTGTGAATATGTTGAACTTAATGGCCCTGAATATGTAAATGTTAAATATTTAGGATTATCAGAATAAACATCATATCCGTTTTGATAAATATTTTTTTGTTTGTAAAGTACTTTTAATTTTTGTTGAGTTGGTGTTAATGTTTGAAAACAAATAGACTCCCAAGTAGAATTCTTCATTTCATTAATACTTCTATAATTAGATACTTCAATTCTATACCTAATTAATAAAGTCATTTTAAAATAATTGTAATCCCCTTTACTTACTATTTCATCTACAAGATTTTTATATTCCATAAAATTACCTTTACCACCAATTGCTAAAGCATTGATAGTTCGATATATTTTGAATATTTTATTTTTTTCAGATCTAGTCATTATTCACCACCGACAATTTTATCAATTTGTTCTACTTTGTCTTTATTTTCTTCTTTACTGATGAAATCTACATAAGATGATACTTTTTTGATATCTTCTGGTTTCTTAGCTTTTAGCTCACCAAGTTTTTTAACAAGATCCTCTTGACCTTCAGCTTTAGCACCAACGAATTTGATTGTATCAACTTCTTCACCTTTTTCATTAACAATTCTTTCAAGTGCACCGGTTTCATATTCTTTCATCGGATCTGGTTGTCCATTTCTAAGAATCTCAGTTAATTTAACTTTATCACCTTTTTTAATTTCACCTGCAATTTTAGCAAAGACTTCTTGTCCTTCCGCAACTACTAATTTTTTACTACCAGATTTAACTATTTGAATATATCCTTTTTTTCCATATTCATTTCCAGGCATCAATTTTTGAATTTCGATTTCAACATCACCCCAATCTAATACTATGTTACCTGTTGATCCACCGCCTTCAACTTTTCCTAAAATCTCATCAAAATTTTTGATCCAATCAACATCAGTAAATCTAACAAAGTCTTTTTCAACTTTTTTAATTTCTTTAACACCAACTGTTAAGTCATCAATAAGTTCTTTTAACTTTCCTTCATCTTTCTTATCATCATCACTTAGTTTATCCCAAGCTTCTTCACCTTTATTCTTTTCCCAGTTATCACCTTGATAAACAACTTTATCACCAACTTTGTAGAGCAATTGAAGGTTCTGAAGATGAATATCAGTAATTTTATTTTCTTCTTCATATTTAGCAATTTGCTCATCGATATATTTATCATCAGTAACCTTTTTCTTAAAGTCATCAACAATTGCTTTAATTCTTTGTACCTCAACTACTTTTTTACCTGCTAAGTCTTTAGCCGCTGCTAATTTCTTATCAAAGTCCATTTTTATAGCAGCTGCTTTTTGTTTAATAATACCTAACATAGCACGACCAGCAATCATACCATCTTTGATAGCACCTTCGAGAATTAAATTACCTTTAGATTCTTTAACAGCTTGGATCTCTTTATCAATCTCAACACACTTTTCATCAAACTCTTTTGTAAATTGTAAACTTATTTGACTAAGTGCTGATTCATCTTCAGCCTTATTAATACTATCAGTAGTTGTTTTTAGTAGAGTATCTAACATTGTAGAAATCTTTTTCTTTAATTCTTCTCTTTTCAATCCTTTTTTGAAATCATCTTTAAGAGACTTAAATGGGGCGGATATACCAGTTAAAAAGTTTTTGAATGCTCCTTTAGCAGCCGCCAATAAAGAACCTAAGAACTCCTCATTAACACTATTATTTTTGAAATCTTCGTAATTTTTAATACGTTTCATATTTACTAATTTTTTTTCTATAAACTATATATAAAATTCTACATATAAAAAATAAAATTTTTAATTATGAGTAATTATTTAGAATCGGTATCAGAATTTCATAAGACTTTTGGTGCGCCAATTTTAGAAACACCACAAATACCATCTCAAGATAGAAGTGAATTAAGAGTTTCACTTTTACAAGAAGAATTAAATGAATTAAAAGAAGCAATTGAGAAAGGAGATGTTGTTGAGGTTGCTGACGCTCTTGCTGATATACAATATGTTCTTTCTGGTGCTATTTTAGAGTTCGGATTAGGTAGTAAGTTCAATGAACTATTTGATGAAGTACAAAGAAGTAATATGAGTAAAGCTTGTAAATCTCAACAAGAAGCAATTGAAACACTTTTGCACTATAAACAAAAAGATGGTACAGAAGGATATTATAAAGAAGAAGATGGTAAATGGTTGGTTTATAGAAATGGTGATAATAAAGTACTAAAATCTATTAATTACTCACCTGCTAATTTATCAGAAATATTAAATGAGTTTCAAAAAAATAATAAGTAAAGATGGTCAATCAAATGGATTTTTTTATCCAATTGATTTAGAAGAGTTTGAGGAGGGTAAACCAGTTGAGATATGGACTTGGACCTATTATAGATACGTGACTTTTGATAAAAATGGAGATATATATGTACTCAAAGATAATGAAATGGATAGGAAATTTATTAGAAAAGATGATTGGAGAAAAAGACAAATCGATAAAATTATCAGTTAATAAAGTAACTAAGGATAAATTTGAAAAAGAATTACATTCTTTTAAGAATAAACTACATGGTAAAAATCTAATTTGGTTTGAGAGTTTATCCGATAGAAAACAAAGAAGCGTAGTTCATCAATGGAAGAGATATAAATTTTTGAGAAAGGAAAACAATAATACTCCAAGATATATAAGAACTTGGAACTACAATACTAATATGGGTGAGTGGACCAGAATTATTGAGTATAAGCCTAAGTTGAAATATTTTCTTAAAGATATTCAAAGTATGAGAAGCTTCAAGGTTAGTACTCAAGAAATGAGAAACAATACAATTGAACAATTATTAAATAAATAATGGTAATAAAAAAAATAAATAATATTAGATGAAAATAATGTTAATTGATATTGATGGTACTTGTTGTACTGATATCAAAAATGAAGATTCACATCTTTATCCAACCGCTGAGGTTTTAGAAGGTTCATTAGAACAAATCAATAAGTGGTATGATGAAGGTAATCATATTACATTCTTTACCGCTAGAGAAGAAAAAGACAGAGAAGTAACTACTAAGTGGTTAGATGATAATGGATTTAAGTATCACGGTTTGATTATGGATAAACCAAGATGTATGAGTGAAGATGATGAATACGTATGGATTGACAATCGTAAAGTTAGAGGAATTACTTATGTTGGTAATTGGGGACCTTTAGTGGAAAGATTCGCAAAAATAAAAACAATGGATTAAATGAAAGAATTAGTTGCTATATTATCACACGCCGATACATCAGATAAATTAGATATTCTGAGACAATGTTTGTCTGAGATGAAGAAGCAAGGTTATCCCGTATTGTTATCATCTCATATAGAAGTTCCTGATGATATCAAACAAGAATTAGACTACTTTGTTTATGATAAAGAAAATCCACTAATTCTAAATAAAGAGTTTCCAAACTTAGCACACGTTTTTATATGGCAAAATTATCCAGGATATCGTCAAAACTTCTCATTAGATTATAATCACTCTTACGCGGTGTTGAAATTAATTAAAAATGCTTTAGCAATTGCTCAAATCAATGGTTATGATAAATTACACTTCGTTAATTATGACTATGTTCTTTACGATGACTATGTTTTAAAGAATCATTCAAATGCTTTAGATAGTGTGGATTTATTCTCATATTATTATGATACTTTTGAAACAAGTAGAGAACATATAAACACTGGATTATTCTCAGTTCGAGTTAATCCATATGTTGAATTATTTAAGAATGTTAATTCAAAAGAAGATTTTTTATCATCACATCAAGCGGTTTTTGAAAAATATGTTTACTTTAAAACTATTGAAGGTGGTTTAACTATGGAAAGAGATGATCAAGAAATTCTTTTAGCAACTCACAATTTGATGAATAATAAGTCTACATTTAAGCATGTGATTGATGATAAAATACACGTTTATCTATCAAAGGAAAATGGAACTGAAAACTATTTCATATATGTTAATTCAACAAAGGGTGATGAGTTTGAAGTTCAAATATCATATTTAGGATCGAAAATTAAAACTTGGAATCCAATTCCATATAGAGTAAATTTATTAAAAATACCTAATAGTATTTTAGAGAGTGGGGTTGAAATTTTAATACCTAAATTTGATTATAAAGATTTCTACACATTAGAGACTAACTGTTCAAATTGTGAGATTGATGATAGAAGTTATATTCAAGAAGTTGATTGGAATTTTGATAAAAAAAGATCTACAATTCATGATTATTGTAATCCTATATATCCAAGATATGATTTATTAAATTATTTAATAAATCAAAATAACTATAAAAGATATTTAGAAATCGGTGTTTATAGTGGTCATAATATAGAGAAAGTAAATATAGAACATAAAGATGGTGTCGATCCAGGTGATGAAGGTGTTTATTCTGACTATGTAAACTATAAAATGACTTCTGGTGATTTTTTCAAACAGATTAGTGAATACCAAACATATGATATCATTTTTATTGATGGTTTACATCATTCTGAGCAAGTTGATAAGGATATTGAAAACTCACTTAAACATCTTAATGATGGTGGTTTCATTTTATTACATGATTGTAATCCACCAGAAGAGTTTTTACAAATTGTACCGAGACAAAGTGGTCTTTGGAATGGTGATGTTTGGAAATCAATTGTTAAACTAAGATGTACTGATTCAAATTTAGATGTTTGTGTTGTTGATACTGATTGGGGTGTTGGTGTTATAAGAAAAGGATATCAAGAAACTTATAAAAATGAAAATCTTCAGAATTGTCTTAACTGGAAATATTTTGATGATAATAGAGAAGAGTTATTAAACTTAATTTCAGTTGAAAGATTCTTTAAAAAATATGAAAATAAATATGAAATCGTTTAAGGAACTTAGTGAGTTTTATGGAACTGATAAGGTAACTTATCACGGATATCATTTCTTCTATCCTAAATTTTTAGAATCTATTAGAAATGATAGATTCAATATGTTAGAAATTGGTTGGGGATCTGGTGCGTCTGTTAAAGTTTGGAATGATTACTTTCAAAATGCTAACATATATGTTATGGATATAAATGTTGAGTATGAGGATAGTAGACAAAAAATAATAAAAGGAGACCAAACAAAAACCAAACCATCTTAAAAACTTATTAGAACCAGGTGGAGTCTATATAATAGAAGATATAGAGTTGAGTTATTGGAATCCAGACTCAAGTTTATACGGATATAAAGTTGGTAATGTTAATGTTTTACATAGTATGTTAAAATGTAATGAGATGATAAATCATGAATTTACCAAAGTTAAAAATGATCTTGATATATCAACAGTAACTTATGGTCAAAATTGTATTATAATAACTAAAAGAGATAACGAAGAAAGTCAATACTTCAATAGAAATTATAGATTTCAAGGTTGTCAAGATGGAATATGTAATTGGGGATAAAAATTATGAAAATATTAGATGGTAAAGCAGTATCAGAAAAGATACTTGTTGAATTAAAAGATAAGATTGAAGAATTAAAAAATTCCGAAATAAGTGATCCTAGTATCGCAATTGTTATTGTTGGTAATAATTCAGCATCAGAAACTTACGTTAAAGCGAAAATGAAAGCTTGTGAAAAGGCTGGTATAAAACATAAACTAATTCGTTTCGAGGAAACAATATCAAATTTTGATCTTTATAACGAAGTTTGTAAATTAAACCAATCTCACTTTGATGGATTTATAGTACAACTTCCTTTACCAGAACATATTAATTCAGATGCTATAATCGGAGCAATTGATCCTACGAAAGATATTGATGGGTTTCATCCACTTAATTTCGGTAAAATGGCAATCGGTCAACGATCAATGAGACCGGCAACTCCTTATGGTATCTTAAAACTTATACAACATTACGAAATAGAAACAAAAGGTAAACACGTTGTTGTTATTGGTCGTTCTAACTTAGTTGGTAAACCAATCTCAATTATGTTGGGTAATGACTTTGGAATAGGTCGTTCTACTGTTACCTCTTGTGATATTAATACACCAGTTGAATTGTTAAAGACACAAACAAAAATGGCTGATATAATCATAGTGGCAGTTGGTAAACCAAATTTATTAACTGTTGATATGGTTAAAGAAGGAGCTGTTGTTATTGATGTCGGTATTAACAGATTAGAAAGTGGTAAATTAGTTGGTGATGTTGATTATGAAGAAGTTAGTAAAGTAGCTGGTTGGATTTCACCGGTTCCAGGTGGTGTTGGTCCAATGACAGTTGCTGGTTTAATATTAAATACATTTGAATCGTGGAAGAGAAGAAATCTAATAGAGTAACTAAAGAAGAATGGAAAAGACTTAGTGAAATTATAAGAAATGAATTATCAGCATTTCTTAAAGAATGTCCAAATTGTAAACAAAAGTTTAAAGATACATTATTTTTTTGAGAATAAAGTTTATTATTACCTGATATAAGTTTATTACAAAAACTTTTAAAGTCTAATTATCTATAACATAAAAAATAATATTATTTAATGGGAAAATTAGCCTTAAATTTTATCTGTAAAGATGAATCTCATGTAATTGAGAAAATGCTCGAAAGTGCTAAAGGAATTGTAGATCTTATTGTTGTTAATGATACTGGTTCAACTGATGGCACTCAACAAATTATCAAAAATTTCGGTGAAAAATATGGAATACCAACATATGTCTTTGAAAGACCATTTGATGATTTCGAAAGAAGTAGAAATCATGCGATGGAAAAACTTAGAGAAGTTGTTAATGAATTAGGATGGGATCCATCTAAAGTTCACGGATTCTGGTTTGACTGTGATGAAACATTAGTTATTGATTCTAAGTTTGATAAAAATCAATTTAAAAATGACCTTTATATGATTAACACATATATTGGCAATATGAAATATACTCGTAATACTTTCTTTAGAGTATCTTTACCTTTTAAATGGTATGGTCCTGTTCATGAGTTTATTATATGTGAACAACAAAACATAACATCTGGATTAGCTGAAAATATTCATGTTGATGTTAAAATGACAGGTTCTTCTTGGCAAGGTGATATTTCACAAAAATATTTAGATCATGCTCACAAATTAGAAGCTTATATTTCTAAAAACAGACAAGATCCACGTTGGATTTTTTATACAGCACAATCTTACCACGATTCAGCTTCTATGAAAGATAATAGAGAAGAAAACGACGAAAGATTAAGAAGAGCTCTTAAATATTATAGAGAAAGAACTCAAAGAACTGATGGTTATGCTGAAGAATTATATTATGCTCAATATAGAATTGGTGCTATTATGAGAATATTAGAAGAGCCTTGGGCACTAACACACCAAGAATTATTAAAAGCTTATACAATGGATCCCATGAGAGGTGAGTCAATTAAAGTTATTATTGATTATTACTTACAAATGGGTGATTGGCATATGGGTTATCTTTACACTAAGTTTGCTAAAACAACTTTCCACGGTAAAAATCCTTATCCAACAAGATTATTATTCGTAGATGAAGCAACCTATGTTTGGAAATTTGCGGAGGCACATGCGGCAGCTTGTTTTTATACAAATAGATTAGATGAAGCTAGATCTACTTATAATGAGATTGTCCAGATATCAAAAACTCATCCACAATATTTTACACCTGAGGATTTACAAAAGATACAAATGAATGGTCAATTCTTTAATAAAAAGTAAAAATTAATATGAATGAAGATGATTTAAAATATAAAACTCCTGAAAAAATAGAAGAGTATCATAGAGTTATTGAACATTTAAAAATAGCTCACGATCATCTAAGTGATTGTTTAGAAGGTAAAAATCGTAGAGGAATTCTAACTGATATATCTAATACAATCTTTAGAATAAAAAAGGAGTATTTAAATGATTAAAATTATTGTAGCAATGTCAAAAAACAGGGTAATCGGTAACGATAATACCCTGATTTGGCATTTACCAGAAGATCTAAAAAGATTTAAACAGTTAACAACTGGTAACCCAATCGTAATGGGTAGAAAAACTTACGAATCAATTGGTAGACCTTTACCTAATAGAAGAAATATAATAATCACTAGAGATACCAATTATGTAGCAGAGGGGTGTGAGATAGTTAATTCTTTAGAAGAAGCTTTCTTATTAACTAATAGTAATTGTTTTGTTATCGGTGGTGGTGAAATATATCGACAAGCTTTAGATAAAGCTGATAGAATCTATTTAACAAGAATAGAAAAGGATTTTGAAGGTGATACTACATTTCCTGATATTAGTGAATGGTATGAGTCCGATTGTGAAGTCTTTAAGAATGACGAATTCGAATGGTCATTTATACAATACGAAAGATTTGCATTTTAACAAAAAACCCACTCAAATTTGAGTGGGTTTTTTTATATCTATTTAGAGTAATTTGGTTTTCTACCACTACCTTTAGTTCCTTTTTTCTCAACCCTTCTTTTTCTAGCAGTTGAGTTCTTTTTTTCTTTATCAGTCATTCTAGCTGCTACTCTTACTTTTCTACACTTAGGGTAAGCTCCTTTATCAGCATCATCTCTACCACATGGTGGATGTGATCCATCAGCATTAGTTTTAGATATATCAACCCACTTTTCTTTGAACCATTTATCAAGTCCACCTTTAGGTTTTTTTTCTTCTAATATAAACTGTTCAAATAATAATAAATGTTCCATTACTTTTTATTTTTCTTTTCTTTTTTCCATTTACCACCTTTTGCTTTATAAGTCTTAGCGGCAAATCCACAAGCATAAGCTGAAGGCCAAACATCATACTTTGCTTTTGCTTGAGCCTTACACTGAGACCAAAGGTTTGGATTAGTTGGAATGTTTTTTTCTAATAGAAGAACTTCAGTGAACTCTTCAAATATTAATAAGTTTTTCATATCTTATATATTAAATATTATTTTTACTATTTTCATAAAGTATATAAAAAAAGAAACCCAAGAACGTATCCTTGGGTCAGTCTAAGAATACTATTCTTAGAGGGGGTAGTCTTTTACTTAGATAATAATCTAATTAAATCTTCAGTAATTTTAGTAATCATTTTTTTACCATCTAATTCAATTGGTGAAATATTTTTAACCATTGAATATTTATCATTACCATCAACTTCTAACTTGATAACTGCTTCACAAATAGCTTTGTTATCTTTATATTTATCTAAATAGTAATTTTTTAATTCAGCAACAAACTTAGATAAATTAACTCCTTCATTATAGTTATATTTAACCATTTGAAGTTCATTATCTTGTTTCTCAACCATAATATACCAGATAGATTTTTTAGAAATCTTAACATTCTCTAAAAAGTTATAAGCTTTAGAAGCTTTAATATTCTTTGGAAACTTAGCAACTTTACCAATAGTTTCAACTTTAGATTCATGTTTTTTATCACCAAAGTCTATATCATTAACAAATTCATCACTATCGTTATCAACATCAACATTTTGATCTTTAGGTATAACGTTCTTTCTTGAAGCATATTTCTCACCTTTTTTGGAATCTTTTGGTAAATTAGGATTCATCGGTCTTGATGAGTCTGTATCTGGCATTACGTTTTCAGAGGGATTTACTTCCTCTAACTTTTCACTTTTGTTTTCATTTTTAAAGTCCGAAAACTTTTTAAATAATCTTTTCGAATTATCTGACATTTTAATTTTATTTATGTTTTCTATTATATATTATTATTTTATAATGGTTTTTTAATTTTGACTAATTATTTACTATATTTATAGTAATATTTATCAACCACTATATTTCTAAAGTTTTTAACTATATTTGTTTGATCGAATAATGAGGCAAGTAGTGGTTGTAATCTTTTTAGAAAATCATTCATCAGATCATTTTGATACATATAAGGTGATAATGTTTTATCTAAAATTGACTTCTCATAATCGAAAAAATCTTTATCATCATCGTGTCGATGTTTCATAAAGTAAATTTCTGGTAACTCTTTATCTTCTATTAACATATTACATTGGTTTATTTTTTACATCAACTGTTCCTCTTTTAATTATATTGACTGACTTTAATCCACTTGATTTCATATCTTCAACATAAAGAACACCGTTTCTATTTGTCCATCCACCTCTGATTATAGGTAGTTCCGAAGGCTCATATATTATATCTCCTAATATTGGATCTAATCCTAAAACTTTACTTGAATCGTAATTTATTGGTGGTTTTGGTAAAGAAGAACCACTTGTTATAGTAGGTGTTAATTGATTTTGAAGATTTGTTATAGCTTCTTTGTGATAATCTTCATTCTTTTTTGATACAAATTGTAAATCAACTGAATGTATATCTGTTATATTAGAAAGAGCTACTACCAAATCTAATTTAGGTATTCTATCAATTCTATTTAAATTAAGGAAATAATTAGAGATTACATCTAAAATTTGATTATTTAACGATTCATCTGTAACATTTGAATATGGTATAACAAAAATATTCATAACATAATAAGATAATGTTGGATTTACAATAGAAAAGTTTTTAGTCAATTGTATATTACCAGCTGTTTTTAAATAAGCCGCTATTTTTTTAGTTTCATAATCATCTAATGAAAAGGCATCTATATTAATATCGAAATAATTATTGTTTTGATTTTTAAATAGATTTATATTTGGTGTAACTGCTACGAAAACAGTACCGTTTCTTTCATATGCGTTAACGTGTGAAAAAACACCAAGTTTTTTTATTTCATATGCGTATTGTTGTGGTAAAGCTAAAACATAATTATTACTAACCATTGGTAACAAACTTCTTGTAAACAGTGTACTTTCACCATCTGATCCAAAATTTATATCTGTATAAATCTCAATATTAAATATTTTACCAGCATCTAATGTACCACCAAGACCATCAAAAACATCATCTACAAAGTTCCAATCATTTGAAGTTCTTCTGAAAATATTACCTAAACTACCATCAGTTTTTAAATATCTAACTGTTATTATAGCACCAAGTTCTGGTATAGCACCAAATCCACCATTACCGAAGATTATATCTAAACCATCATCAAATCCAGATTTAGTAACAACTGCTTTCTCATCTGGTAATAATTCATAAATATGTTTTTTAACGGTCCAAAGCTCATCATTAACAAGAATTTCAAATCTAAAATTTTCAACATCTTTTAAACCAGCAACATTTACAAAAAATGTTTGTAATTGTTCTCCATTTCCAGTAAAAGTTTTAGTATCCCATTTACCCTGAATTACATTAACTTGGAAAGTGAAATCTTTAGTTACTAATTGTTGTAACCTTTCAGCACCAAGATCTAAACTATAATCAAGACCGTTTGTTTTATTAGTCATTCCTGTTTTATTTAAAAAGATAACTTTACCACCAGGTATTTCCTTCTCAATATCCACCTCAGTTTTTAATTTAAATAGAAGTGTACCTGTAGCACTTATTCCTCTTGTTGGATTATGACCAGCGAATATAGCAGCGTTTCTAATAATTCTTCTATTTGTAGAAGAAGCATTACTCATATCAAACTGATTAAGTGTTCCTTTGAGATACATGAGAGAAAGTTGTTGTAGATTCTCTATTACACCTAAAATTTGACCATATGGAGATGCGGTACTAAATAATATACCAGCTTTGTTATATTCGGTTTTTAAAAAATCCTCAATTTCTTTTTTAATTTGAGAAAAACTAATTTCTATAAATTTCATATTTAGTCAACTATTTTTAGATAATCTTCATCAAATCTATTTTTATTAAAAATATCTTTAATATCATTTGATATGTTTTCTATTGATGATTTTCTCTCTATTAAGAAAGAACTTTCATTTAGTGGATTCGAAAAGTATCTCCAATCAAATGTTTGATTTTCAATATCTTTTTTTGTAACTATCATTTTAACTTCTTTGCCTTCGTTAATACTTATTTCAAAGTAGTTACCAAACTCCATGCTTGTTTTTTCATTAATTTTAACATTTGAAAATTCGTTTAAGAGTAAACCATGTAGTTTGTTGATATTATATTTCATTTCAGTACTCATAATATTTAACTATTTTTTATTATATATTAAATTACTTTTACCACTTCGTATATTTTCCAAATATTTCAACTTAATATATACTCTATGGAAGAAATTAAGTATTTGGTTGATGTCTTTAAAGAATATGGTGTTACTGGTGTTATAGTGATTGCTATAGCTTTATTGATAACTGGTTCAATAAAATTAGGTTGGTTAAAAAAATTATACTCTAAAGTTCAAGAGTTTTTTATTTTTATTTTTCTTAAATCAAAAACAAAAGAAGTTACATCATCTGATATATCAATAACAGAATCAGACGTTATAAATCATGATATATTTAATTATATAGACTTATGGACTTATTCAAAAGTTCCAACTATTCAATTCTCAACTGAATACAGAACAGTTGTATTTAGAAGATACTTATCGATATTTTTAAAAAGTTATAAATCAAATATTAAAAATTATATCCAAGATGATCAATTTAAGAAAATGGATAATGCTCAACTTTGGCGTTCTTTCCTTAAATTAGTAAATGATATTGTTTATGACTATGAGAAAAATATGACAGAACTGGGAATTCCAAAAATAATTATCGATAAAATGAAAGTTAAAAATAATGATATGATTAATCTTATAATTGATTTAATTGAAGGTATATGCAACTCTTCATTTTACAACTCTGAAAATAATCTTTTAAAAGTTTATTCAATCTTAAATATAATACTTTCAATATTAGAAAATACCATTTCTCATTCAGAAAGTACTTGTAATTCTATTAATGGTCAATTAAAGGGACTTTCTTTTAATGATGGTGGAAGAATTGTAACAGAACCATGAAAACCTTAATATTCTTTTTATTAGTATCTTTTTTCTCATCATCACAAGATAGTTTGATGATTGAGATTGATTCATTAATGAGAATAAAAACAATAACTTTTCCAGATAAGTCAAAAAGAGTTTATGAATATAAAAAAGATGGTATTTATCTTATGAAACTCTATGATAAAAGAGGTAGAATTTGCTCAACTGTTATCGATAGAATGGATATAGAAGAAATAAAAGAAGAAAATGAAATTAAGCCATTAGGTCATATATATCGTCTGCGTTGAAATCAGGATCAGTTACTCTTAAATCATAATCTCCAGATTTACTAAACTGAGCAAAATCTATTTCATCAGCGTCTAATCTTCGTTGTACTGAATCATTTTTATCACCACGACCACTTATTCGTTTTTCTCTTATATCTCTGTCTATATCGAGATAAACGATGAAACAACCTTTTCTACTTTCTTTATCTAATTTTGAAAACTCATCAGGAGTCATAATGAAAACTTGTGATTTATCAAACTCTTCTCTTTTTAGACCATAGTGCCAAGTTTCTGGATCTCTACCTTCAGGTATTACATAAAAATCTTGTCTTACAATGAATTGATCATTCTCAATCATTTCTTTGAATGTCCAATCTGCTACGAACTCGTAAGTGACCCATTGGATTTCACCTTTTCGTTGTGGTCTAGTTGTTGTTTTTAGACCAGGTTTTAATCCCTTTTCAGTTAACTTCCTCATTAAGTAGTCTTTACCAGAACCAGACTTACCAAGTAAAATTACCTTTTCTGTTTTAATAGCTGACATAAAATTGTCATTTTCTTTTTATATAAAAGTGATAATAAAAAGTTTAATTAGAAATTAAGTTTAGCACCAATTGTATTAACTCCAGTAATTCTTGTAAAATTAAACTCTACGTTATATCCATGTATCTCAAAAACTTGAGAATAATTTAAGTTTAAGATTGGTATTAAAACTGGTCCTTTTTCATAATTATCCAATCCTCTTATCATAAAATAGTTTATGTGTAATGGGAATTGAGGTTTAGATAGTAAATCTAAATCTCTAAGAGATAAATCAGGTATTTTATTTAGTTGCTTAAAAACAATTAATTCATTCTCTAAAACTGAAATTGGTAGAGTAAAATCACTTGACTCTTCACTAACTATATTTGGATATTTTTGAATGACTGTATCTGTAAATTGTTTAATCACACCATCTTTTTTAGGATCAACCATTATTAACGTATCTTTAACCGGATCTTTTGATGGTATTTCTTTTGGTTTAGAAGGATGTAAAAGTGATGAAGCTGCCATTCCTAAGGCTCCAATTGTTGTTGCGATACTTTCATCTTTTTTAACAGTTGTTATATCATCTTTTTGAAAGTCTTGATAACTAACTACTTTTTTAGTTTCACCTTCACCTTTTGTAAAATCTTGTTTTCTCTTGAAAAGAATATCTTTGAAAGATTTAACTTTTTTATCTCTATTTGATCCGTGACTTCTTGTTTTTCTTATAGGTAGTTTTTGAAATACTCTATTAACACCACTTGGGTTATAAGGAACTGCTATTTCATCTGGCTCAAAACTTTTAGCACTCGACCAGTTAGTTCCAATTGTTTGACCAGCCAAACCAGATGCGGCTGAACCATATCCCATTCCACCACCAACAAAAGGTCCACCAGTTGCGGAAGTTTCATTTATCTCATCTTCTTCGATGTTAAAATATTTTAAGTATCTCATCATTTATATATTAATTCTTTTCAATGATTTTATAATCATATTTATTTATTTTTGCCCATTCTACTACTCTTTCTTTAAAGTCACCAATTTGAAAATCTATATTTAAATCCTTTATTTTAAGTCCATATACTTTACAGAATATAATTCTTTTCTTTGGTGTGTAATAGACATAGAACTCAAATTTTTTCTTCCAAAAAAAGAAATGTCTTTTCTCACCACTAATCATAATTAAGTTTAAATATTTTCTAATATTAGTGGCCATTTTTATTAAAACAAAGTATAATTTACTTATATATAAATAACCGGAAGTAAAATTATGAATAACCTTAAAAAACTTGAAGTAAAAAGACTAATAAAGGAGTTAGATTTTATAGAGTCAGATTTTGAATATAAGAATGAATTGATAAATCAAATACAAAGTGAGTTTATCAATGATGTTAATAGTTATTTAGATCTTAATCCGGAATTAAAAAAAGTATTTGAAGATCAAATAAATCTAAGAATTGAGCAAACTATAAATAAAAAAATATCTGATTCTACAAGAATGGTTGAACATAATGAAAATTTAGATGATGATACTTCTGAAAGTGTTGATGATACTGACCCAAAACTGAGAAAACTTTATAGAGAAATTGTTAAAAAGACACATCCTGATAAAATCGGTGATGAAAGAATGAATGATATTTATATTAAAGCTTCTAAAGGATACGATAAAAAGGATAATATTGTAATTTATTCTATATGTGATGAATTGGGTATTGATTATGACTTAGATGGTGTTGACTTACTTTTAAGTGAAAAAATTGAAAATACAAAATCTAAAATAAACTTTCTACAATCCACATTTACTTGGCAATGGTATTATACTAATAATACGGATGAGAAGATAAAAATAATTATAGATTATGTTAATAGACAAATTATATGATATTTAATTGTATATTTCTCTCATCTAACAAACTTTGTAACTCTTCTTTTCTAAAGACTTTTTTATAAGTATCGTTTTCTTTATCCGAATTCTGAAGTTCCCAATCACTACCATTACTAGTTGTATAAATATAGTTCTCATCGCCATCAACTATCTCAATTGTTTTAGATGATAATTTATCATAAAACTTTTTAACATCACTGTTAACTTTATATAGTTTAGAATCATCCCATTTTTTCAAAGAGTTGTTCCAAACTTGAAAGATTATATAAAGAGGATTTTCTAATTCATTTTGTTCCTGTCCGTAAATAAACATAAATTTACAAGGCTTGTTTAAGAATGTTTGATATGTTTCGGTATCTTCTAATTGTGATTTCTTTAAAGCTAAACTCGAAAGAGAGTTAATAAACTCAACATTATTAAATAGAAAATCTAAATCTAAATTAGATTTTAAATCGTTCGGTAGTTTCAATGTGTCAAAGATATCTACTTCTTCAGCATTTATAGAATTTAAAAGAACATCATGCCAAATGTTTAACGATTCCATCAAATCTACTGATTGAAAAGTCAAGTCAATAACTAATGACTCTTTGTATTTTTTATATGATTTTATCCACTTCATTAAAATTGAATAAATATTTTTAATATATATATTAAAATTTTAATTTCAATAATGAAATGGTTAAGAAACTATAAATTGTTTAAAGAAGCAAAAGAAACAAAACCAACATATTCACCGAAGAATATTATTCAAGAGATTTGTATAAGTATGTGTTTACTTAATCCTGAGTTCTTAGATAACATATTAGATCGTGGATTAAAAGCAAGATATTCAGAAGATTCAAGTGTATTTTTAACAGACTTGAAAAATTTACTACTTGCTAAAAATAGATTAACATTAGGTAAATTTATTGATAATAAAAAGTGTATCGAAGATGATGAGATTTCTAAATTAAATGGTTATTTCAATGAAGTTGATTTTAGTATTGATAAAGACTGGAATAAATTATCCGATAGTAGAACAACTGCTAGAAATATAATGGATAAACTTTTAGGCGATGAGAAATTAACTTCAGATAGAATTAGAAAAATCTATTGGATTGGTCCTAACAAATCAAAAGAATTCAATGAAGATATCGTTATTGAAACAATCGAAGGTAAACAATTCTCTATCTTTTTAAATAAAAACCTATCATCTCAAAAAACATCTTCATTTAATACATTTGGAGATGACCTAATCGGTGAGAATATGGAAAAACTATATTCAGAAGAATATATGCCGAGATGGAATAAATTAGCTCAAGAATGGGTTAGACTTATTTATGAAAATGCTAATAAACCAATTCAAAGACATATTGAAAAGTTTATTGATCCAAGAAGAATCGATACTATGGGTTATTTCGAATATTTTGATATCAAACATCAAGATCCAAGATATAAACATTTAGGTGAGTTTATTCAAGAGTTTGATAAAAACATTCTAAAGTTCTCTGACTTATGTGATGAGATTTGGAAAAATCGTGACAATTGCTTTATGGATGTTCAAAGAATTACTAAAGAATGGTATGAAACTAAAATAGTTATTCTTAACTCAAAGATACTAGAAAATCTATTAACAAACTCACTTAAACTTAAATTTCCGGATGATATTGAAAAATTAGATAACGGTTTGAAAAAGTCTGAGGGTACAGTTAAGATGAAATTGTTTAAGACTATTGTTGAAAAAATGGGTTGTTTAGAAAGAACACTTTATTTTGTATCAAATAACGGAAATCAATTCAGTGTTATACCAGCAAGAGACTTCTTTAGAAAATACTATGATGATATTGAATTAAATTTTGACTATCATGTTAAGTTTCATTACAATGAAGAGGAAGAGGAATTAAATGACTTCAAAATCAAATTAAACTTACAACTTGATGGTGAAACTTTAATTGATATGATTGTTTTTGTTAAGTTTACT
>SXGQ01557037.1_pt1 | contig 25084 bp, 34 predicted proteins | sample 3178371 | NCBI WGS metagenome assembly SXGQ01 (sample SAMN11356859, study PRJNA531348) | freshwater metagenome | isolation source: freshwater sample F1-20 | place: China: Fuxian Lake, Yuxi | collected 2017-12-25 | reverse complement strand
TTGCCTTCTTCGGGTTCGCCTTGAGCCACTGCGTGGCCTTGGCGAGTTCGACGGGAAGGTCAGCCGCCGGGTATGCCTGTGACCATTCCGCACGGTCAGCGTCGGTGATGCCTTCCCAGCCCAAATCCGCAGACCACCGAAGCGGATCGGGCGGCTTCGAGCGAGACCGCGCAGCGGGCTTGCTCGGAGCACTCTCAGGATTAGAGGTAGAAGGACTAAAGGTAGAAGGACTAAAGGTAGAAGGATATAAGGCGCAATTAGCCGGGAAATTTCCCGGCTCGTGCGCCGCATTTCCCGGTTTTGCGTCTCGCCCGGGAAAAACAGCGATTTCCGCCGATTCATCGGGTGGCGGTAGCCCTTCTGCCCGTTCGTCCGGGTGGCACCGTTGGTGCTCCGCGAACTTCGGGATCTCCAGCACTCGCACGTCGCCCGATTCGTAGGCTCGGACGAAGCCTCGGTCGGCCAGCTGCTGGAGCAGGCCGAAGATGTCGCAGTTGTCGTAGGGGAAGATCTCAGCCTTGATCCGCAGCGGTCGGAGCTCGAGCCGACCATCGCGGTCAGCGAGCGTCCACAAGCCGACGAACAGCAGACGAGCCATCGGCTCGCACTCAGCCAAGTACTCGTTCTTGAAGAACGACGGCTTGACGCTACGGGTGCGTGCCATCCGTGGCCTCCACTTCCGCAATGCGCTTGCCGATCCATGCCATGACCGGGACGGCCATGCTGTTGCCGAGAGCCTTGTAGCGCGGCCCGTCTGCGGCTGGCTTCTTGCGGTATGTGACGTCCGTGTAGCCGTCTGGAAAGCCTTGCAGCCGCTCGCACTCTTTGGGAGTCAGCCTGCGGACGGACATGCCGTGCATGACGTGCATGGCGGCCTCGGTTCGCGGGTCAGAGTTGTTGCGTGTGTTGCTGCGGATGGTGCCAGCGGTGTCATCGCAACCAACCACAACCCCAATGCCTTGATTGCTTGTGTCGCCGTGCCCACTTGCCGGCAGGCAATCAGTTCTGTCGCCTGTCATCCACGCAGGCTGGTTGCTGTAGCCGCTGTGCGTGAATGCTTGCGGGACTGCAACCATCGGCGTATTGCGCCCGCTGGCGTTCTGGTTCGTATTAACCGTCCCCATGACATCGCTGTTTGTGCGAACCTCGCCAAGCTGGTTCTGAGCAAAAGCCACGACCGTCGTTGTGCTTGCCTCGCTCTGCCCAGGCGTGCGGCCTCGCAATGCCGAGTGAATGTCAGTCTCTGACGCACCCTTCGTTGCCAGCGTGCCGTGCACGTCATACGCCACCACAGTCGTGGCTCGCACGTCGCCTTGGTCAAAGCACGACTGCGTAGGTGCTATGTCACCTAGCACCCAGGTCTCATCATCCGTTTCGCTCTGCGCTCGTTTTGCTTTGGTGTATGGCGTGGCGACAAACGTCTGCTGATGCGTGCCCTGCAAATTAAGGGCCGTTGAGCAGTCGCCTAGGTCGCGGACTTCCTCGCGTTGGTTTTGGGCAAACGCGACAGCGTGGAAATTTTCGGCTTGTAATGTCTCTCTATGGTCTAAACCCCATGAGGGGGTAGACATGTTTTCTTTGAAGGAGATTGGCACAAGAGTTGCGCCATCGCCATCGCCATCGCTACTTGGCCCCTTGTAGTCTCTGGCTTTCAGCGCGGGCGAGATGACAGGCACGAGGCTGTCCGCGTCGTCAGCTGTTCTGCCTGGCCCGTTTGCGCCGCCGCCGTTAGAGCAGCCTGCAATTGGGCCGGTAACTCTTTGCCGCGTCTCTCCGCGCGTCGGAGGATTCCCGAACAGGCTTTCGCGCTCAAAAAGTACCGCTGCGGCACGTCGCCAGTCTCGAGCGTTTGCGACAACGAACACACGGCGACGGCGCTGGGCGACTCCAAACCACTGAGCGTCAAGAACGCGGTAGGCGAACCCATACCCGAGTTCTGCCAACGCCCCGAGGAAGGTGCCAAAGTCCCGTCCGTTCCCAGATGACAAGACTCCGGGGACGTTTTCCCATACCACCCACTCGGGCCGCAGGACGCCAACAAGTTGAGTGAATCGGAGTGCCAGGTTGCCACGCGGGTCTTCCAATCCTTTTCGCAGCCCGGCGACAGAGAACGACTGGCACGGAGTTCCTCCGCAGAGAAGAGAGATGGGGCCGCAACCATTGAGCATTTCCTCCGTGAGTTTCGTCATGTCGCCGAGGTTTTTGAGTTTCCAGTGATGGTCAACCACTGCGGCCGGGAATGGCTCAATCTCTGAAGTCCAAGCGCATTCCCAACCGAGTGGCCGCCATGCCACATGCACCGCACCGATCCCGTCGCAAACGCTCGCGTATCGCATGTGGCTTCCTTAATTCAGGCGATGGCCTCTTTCAGCAGGTCAACACGGCTGTCATCCCAGTCCAGCTTGTTGTGCAGGCCGCTGTTGTAGACCTCGAAGAAAGCACGCGCGACGCCCTCGTCTCGCGTGGTGCCGCTCATCATCTTGAAGGTGTCGCCGTTGCCCATAAGGACGTTCGGCGACATCCGCTCCATCCGCGTCTTGATTCGCTTTCGGTCCACGCTGTCTCCGAAGCGACGCAGGAAGAACGCAAGCCCGCCGATCACGGCACAGTGGTACGCTGTTTCGTGATGCTGCTGTCCCCACGTCATGCGCAGGATTTTCAGCACCTCAGTCACATGAGCAGCCCCAGTCTCGCCGCCGCCCATGCGACGGTATGCGGTCTGGCACTGCTTTACTCCGGCAATACTCTGCCTGCGTCCGTTGGGCTTCATGCCACGGACGTTCAGCCCAGCCTCAGTAATGGCCTCATAGACGGCCACCGCGTCAGGCTTGCCTGCGCGCACATCAGCCTTGAACAACTGGTGCGTGCTCAACCCGCGACGCTTGTTGTGCTTCCCAAACAGCTCAGCCTCATGCTCAGGCCCGCGACTCGGAATTACCTGACAGGGCACATGCGAGAGGCCGCGCTCCATCGCCGCGTTCAACCGCTGAAACCCATCAACAGGGTGCAGCGATCCATCCTCTCGCTCGCCAGCGACAATCAATCCGAACGCCTCCTCATCGAAGTGCTTGGCAATTCCAGCGACGTGCGCTGAAATGGCTTCCCGCTGATAACTCTCATCCACAATCAAGTCGCCCACGGCAACCATCCGCACATCAGGCTTATGCAAACGCATGTGCAATACCTTTCATGTAAACAACCGACCAAAAGTGCCACTGGCTCGCATTGAGCCAGACTGGCAATGCTGTCACGCCCGCCTCCACACACTCGCCTTCCGCCCACTCGCCGTCTTCCTCACTCCGCACTCCACAACAAGCCCGCGCCGCACGAGCTCGATCCGCCTCGGTCGTTGCGTGCTCGGTGGCATCGGTATGCCACGCTGCATCTCCTCATCAGTCGCACCGCCCGGCCGCGTCGCGAGGTACTCGAGCACGACGCGGTGGAGCCGGTTCAACGTGCCAGCGTCCAGCGAGTCCGCAGCGGCGGCCGACGTGATTGAGCCAGCGACGCTCGGGGCAGGGCGGGCGAACAGCGGCAGGTCCGCTATCTGAGCCCGCATCACTGCGTCGTGGTCTCGCGGATAGTCGCTCACTCGTCACCTCCGTGTGTATCTGGCGGATGTGGTTCACCTGCTCCGCTTGTCCCGCGTCAACTCCGTCGAGTGATCGTGCAGCTGCTGAATCATCCGACTGACCCTCTTTGCCGCATCGGCCCGCGCTTCGTGCTCTGTCGGGAACCAGCCAGGCATGCCTTCGGCGGCATGCGTGTAGTGCCACACGTCCACGTGACCGCTCGCGTGCGTCTGGATCACGATCGCGTAGCCGATTCGTGGCTTTGCCTTCGTGTCGGTCACGACGCGTCCTCCGTTGCGGCAGACTCGTGCGTAAACTCCTGCCCTGCGTCCTCGAGCTCTACGGTCAAGGCAGGCACAGCCTGCTTTGCCTGATACCGCCTGTGCTGGACCGCGTCGGCGTGATGGTTGACCGTCACGTTGACCGCTGGCCGCATGCGGTCGGCTTCGTCCGGGTCCACGATGCCGCTGAACCCGAACGCGTAGCGGATCGCCTGAATCGCGGCCTTGTGCCGCAGCATTCGGGCGGGCCACTTCTTCCACGGCTCGGTGCCTTGGCGGCACTCGGCCAGGTACTCGGTGACCTCAACCGGGTGGCTGCGGTCCTTGCGATGCACCTGTGCCGTGATGGCGATGAGCTGCCCGTCGTCGCTCAGCCGGTCAACGAACGTGACGCCGTCATACGCAGCGTGGTTGTTCGCCATGGTCATCCAGCCGTCGATGCCGACGATTGGCTGGATTCCGCCGCTGCGAGTCGGGAAGGCGTAGATCTCCTTTGTCACCGGGTTGAGCCCGTACTCGTTGGCGACGAGCAGAAACGCCGCGAACTGCTCCTTTGTGGCTTTCTCGCAGCCGCACGTAGCCCTGACGGTCGCCTCAAACGCCGCAGGCTCCATGCCAAACTTCGTAGCCATCGACAGCAGGATGCTTTTGCGGTCCTGCTGGGTTGCAATCGTCGTCATCGTGTCCCTCGCTTTCTTGCGTGGTGGTGGTGAAAAGCCGCGTCCCCGTCCTGCGTCAGCGGCAGCGTGCGTCCCTGCGCCCCCGGCTCCACCGGGTCTCCTGTGATTCAAAACGGTGCGATCGCGTCGCCGTCCACCGCGTGATGGATGCGAGCCCCGCCGGGGCGACGCTCAACGACGTGGTAGACGTTGGCGTCCTCGTCGAGCACCTCGATGACGACACCCTGGCGGTAGCCCTCGGGCGTCGCCCACGAGATCGTGTCGCCAAGGGCGTAGGTGCTGACGAGGCGACCGCCACGCATGCGGCCTTCGCCCTGCGTCGGCGAGCCGTAGAGCTCACGCATGGCTGCGGCGGCGGCGAGAGCCTCGGCGTCGCCGGGGTGCGGGTCGAGAGTTGACGGGGAAGTGGTCATGGGGGATGCTCCTTTTCTGTGGGGGCGGGGTACTGTACAAACGTACACTTCTTAGGTCAACGCGCTGCCACGGTTTTTTTGCAGGTGCCGAAACCGGAACCAATTGGACGCACGCTGCGTCATGCGAAGCGGCATCAGCTTGCCGCTCCAGCTGCGAGAAGTCGCAGGACGATCACCGCGAGCTCGATCCAAATCTGAAGAGTCATGGCTGGCCTCCTTGCCGGTGTAATTCAGCGGACCGCATCCGCACGGTGCCGCGATGATACCGATATCGGAACCATTTGCAAGCCCACTTGAGCAGAACAGGAAACGCTGTGGGCGTGCCGAGGATCTCAGCCCGGCTTGAACCGGTCGGCCTTCGGCTTGTGCCGTCCGGTGCCGCGGGCGACCTTGGCCTTGAGCCGGTCGATGGCTGCGGCATCGACGAGGTAGGTGCCGCCCACGGTCTGAGCGTCTAGCTTGCCGTCTGCAATCAGTTTGCGGATGTACCGCATTGAGCAGCCGTAGCGCTCGGCCGCACGTCGGCAGTCGATCATTTCCCGCCCGCGATCGTTCTTGAGGGTCAAAACCAGCACCCCAATGGTACCGACGGCGGAACCACGGTCAAACCGCCCCAGCGTCCAGACCGCCCGCCTTGCCCAGTCCCTCGCCCTCTCCGTAGGGTTCTGAGGGGCATTTCTAGTGGAGGATAGGGGAGTGGAACGGGTGTACACTACTCGTCCTCCGCACAACCGAGGCGACGAAAATGACTCTGCGACATCTGCTGGACACGGAATACGCGGTGATTCGGGCACTGAAACCAACGGCACTCTACCAATTCCGACTCTCGCTCACTCGCTACGGCGAGCACCTTGGGCACGAGCCCGAGCTCGAGGATCTCGACCCGGTGCGTGTGCAGGCGTGGCTCGGGGCCAGGCGGTCCCAAGTGTCCGCTGCGACCGCCCGGAAGGACCGGACGCACGTCGTCGCCCTGTGGGGCCACGCGGCTCGTCGCCGCCTGGTAGACCAGTTCCCCACGCTGCCGCCGCTACGGGCTCCACAACGCATCCCACGGGCCTACAGGGTGCAGGACGTGTCTGCCATCCTCCGACTCGCCATGCACCTCCACGGGACCGTGGACGGGCTCCCTGCGTGCTGGTGGTGGTCGTGCCTGATCCGCCTCGGCTGGGAGTCTGCCGAGCGTATCGGTGCGGTCCTGCAACTCCGCTGGGACGACGTGTCGCTGGACGAGCGGTGGGTCATCTTCCGGGGCGAGCACCGCAAGGGCTCGACCAGGGACATCCGACGGGACATCTCGGCCGAGCTCGCCGTGTGGATGCGGCACATTGAGCGGAAGCCGACCGACCTCGTGTTCCCGTGGCCCAGGCAGAAGACGAGCCTCTGGTACGAGTTTCGAAAGATCTGCTCAATCGCTGGCGTCGTGAACCGGGGATTCCACGGGCTGCGGAAATCCGCCGCGTCGTACGTCGCTGCCGCCGGGGGCGACGCCACGCAACTGCTTGACCACAGCAACCCAAAGCTCGCGAAAGACCACTACCTCGACGAGTCGATCGTGCGGCCGAGGCAGTCTGCGATAGACCTGTTGCCTGCCCTGCAACTCGACCCGCTGGACGAGGCAGTGGACCAACCTTGACCCCGGCAGGTGGCAGCGTCGGGGAGGGACGGACCCGACGCCGCCGCACCCCGCCCGGATCAGTCGTGAGCGTCTCGCCAGTACGCCACGTCGCCCTCGCGGAGGCGGGCGAGCTCGACGAGCAGGCGTCGCCGCTCCGCGAGCAGACGAATCACGTCACCCGCGAGCGTGCCGCTCGTGCCGGTGTACGCCCCGCTGAATCGACGAGCGCGGTGCTCGATCTGCACGAGATCGTCCTCGGTCAGCCGGTTAGGGTCTGGACGCTGCATCACGCTCCTCGCGGTGCAGGAGCAGGGCGAGCAGTGAGTACGCCGCGAGGTCGAATAGGTTGTCTTCGAGCGACTCGTTCTCCAGTCGGCCGGTGACGTTGTACGACGCGAGCCTCGTGACCTTGTCGCTGAGTCGAACCATAGCGCCCTTCCACGCCGGGATGCCCACGAACCGCGCCCCGTTGCGGATGTTCGCGAGCGGATCCTCGCCAGACGGGCACCCGTAGTCGCGTGACTTGCGGCGGTGCATCTCCTTCATCGCGTCGCACAAGTCGTAGAAAGCCTGCGACGCTGGGTGAACGTCCCTCGCCTCACGCACAGGTCGTGCCTGCTCGACGACGCGCCGGAACCCGGCGATCGCCTCCTCACGCCGGGCGTAGTCCGGTGGCGTCCACTCGCTGTACGGATCGCTGAGCGCCGCCGTCGCAGCCTCCATCGCAGGCTGACAACCAGCGAGGCTCGCCGCCATGGCGGAACGCCCAGCCAGCCTCGTCTCCACCGCATCGCGTAGTGCGGCGTTCGCCGCCTCAAGTTCGCTCACGTCTTGATCCTTGGTTCGCTCACTGCCATCGCCACGAGCCCGCCGCCGTGTGCGTAGAGGAAAGTCTCCATGCACTGTCTACTCCCGATGAACCCGTGGGTGCTGTGCCAATCATCCGGCGGGCAGAGGGCGGGAGCGGTTCGCACGATGACCGAGTCAAGCGTCTCGATCGGTCGCTGCCACTCCGCTGCCTGCGAGTGGTAGTGCCCCGTGTGCCACTCGCGGTACCGACACTCGGCCCACTCGGTCGCCCGCTCGATCGCCATGATCTGCGGCAGCTTTCGCTTCGCCTTGTGACCATGCACGAACCCGAGCAGGTTGCCGCCGTGCCTGACGTACTGACGCCCAGCAAACTCCCCCGAGACGTTCGCGGCTCGCGAGTCACGAAACCGTTCAGCGGCGATCCGTTGAAACGCCCACGTCAGCGTCTCGTCGTGGTTCCCGTTGACGATGACGACATCGGTCGGGCACGTCTCCGCTGATCGCTCGATGATCGAGAGCAATGCGTTGCTCCCGACGTGAATCATCTTCTGGAGCCGCCCGTCACGCTCAAGCGCGGTGCCCGCCGTCGTCGTGCCGTGGGGCGAGTCGTAGTGAAAAAGATCGCCGACCATCGCGATGACGCGTCTGGTGGGCTTGTGCGAATCTCCCACGTCGATGAGCTCGTTGCCAGCAGCCCGAACGACGCTGTCGGCAATCCCGAGATCGTAGTCGTCGCCGCCGGTCGTGCGGTGCCAGGCGTACTTGCCGAAGTGCGTGTCTGCGACAACCACGACCTGGAGCAGCCCGTCACGCTTCGCACGCTTCAACTGCGGTCGCTTCGGCTGGCGGATGCTGCCGCTCGCCGCCTCGATCATCGCGGCGACCACCTCACGCGTCGTCGGCCCTCCCTTGGGACGCAGTCGCACGTGGACGCGGTGCAGTTCGGTGACGACGGGCTCTCCCGTCTCGCGGTCTGCGGTGAGCCCTTCCCACTTGGTCGCTTCACTACTCGCGACTTCCCAGACCTGCATGTCGGCTTCGATGTGCCGGAGCAGATCCTCGACCGTGCGAATGCGTGGCGACACGCTGCGGGCCTCGATGCCCGAGTCATCCTCTCGCTTCGTCACTTCCTCGGGCGTGCAGTTCTTCGACAGCACGTCGCGAGTCAGCGTCGCTTTGTGAGGCACAGCCAATGTTCGACTCCCTGCACGCCGGACACGGGCAAGCCACGCTCTTTCAACGACTGAATGATTGACCTCGCCAACGCTCTCTTCTGCAACCCGAGCTCGCCGCTCACCCATCGCTCGCGAAGCGACTCGAGTTCAGCGAGCACGTCAGGCGGCAGCTGCCCGTGCCACGCCGTGAAGCCGGGCTGATAGTTCCGCACTCGCGAAACGATCTCGTCGGCGATGCTCGCCTGCTTTGCCTTACTCACGCGGCACCTCGCGGTAGCGGAGGATCTGCCAGAGCACACGTCGCTGGACGGCGGCGAGCTCGGTCACCGTCTCTTCGCTGATCGTCGAGCCGAGCACGGCGTGAGCGATCTCGTGGAGGACCGTCTCGAGGCGCTGACCACCGACGAGCCGGTCATCGACGAGCATCTTCGGAGGCGTCTCGTCGTAGCACGTCCACCCGTCGGCGCGACCTTTCAGCCGCGAGAATCGCAGTAGCCATCGCTTGCCAGCGATGGTGACGTGGTGATCCTGCACGGCGTCCCTCCGTTGCGACCGTCATGGTGGATAAGTTGTCAACTCGCAGCAGCACGGCGGGCGTTGCGGATGGCACGACGCACAAGCAGGCGACCGAGCGCGTCGAGAAACGGCAGACCGCGAGCCTTCGCTTCCTCTCGCATCACGGCGACGACTTCCTCGATCCGTTCGGGCTTCGAGCATTCGTCCGGTCCCCATGCGTCCATTTCGGCGGCCTTGGCACGGCAGTCGCAGGTCGGCGTCGGCTCGATGCCAAATCGCTTGAGGAGTTTTGAGAGTTCGGTGCCGGGGCCGGAACTAGGCACTGTCGTCAGAGGAGTCGCGAATCCGGGCTTTGGATGTCTTGGGTATGCCGGGTGTTCAACGTCGATCGTCCACTGGTCGCCATCCTGCGCAACGACGCATGGCATGACCTCGTCGATCGTGTAGCCACGCTCGCGGCAGCGTGACTCCAGAAACGAGCGGTGGCAGGTCGTCATGGGAGTGGGTTCTGCAAAGGCGGCCCAACTGATATGAATTGCGGGAAGTTTAGTTCGTCTCGCGGGTCTCCGAAACCACTCCAGCAGTCCAACGGCACCGTGTCGTAATACTGCGTGCAAGTATCAAGCACCAATTCAAAGTCGTTACGTGTGAGTACGGAATACGCCGGGAAGCCGCCGCCGCCTGAGTTGCATTGGCCGAAAGAGCGCGACCCGCACGGCCCTGTTTTCTCAAGAGGTAAATACGTGCTTGTGTAATTCTTGTAGCAAAAGACCGATGTACATCCTGGTCTATTTGCGGATTGGTATATGTTTTGGAGTTGCACCCTAAACCCAAACTGATCGCACACAACCTCAGCGAGAGTCCTGTTTTGTTGAAGGTACAGCGGACACCCTCGCAGAGTGAACGACTGGCCGCCAAGTTGCGCTGCTAGTTGTACTGTCAACTGAACAGCATCCGCGCACGTCACGCAGCACTCCCCAGGCGAACACGTCGTCCCCACCCCGCGAAACGTCTGCCCCGCTCCTTGGCACTGACACTGCGGCCTGACGTTGCATGTGCCGTTGGATTCGCAGCACGCGCCTTCTTTGCAGGCGTTGAGGCATGCGGCCTCGGACTGGTATCCAGACGACGCGACTGGGCCGAATCCTGTTCTTCCCTCAAACGTCGGCGACTTTCTGCAAGGCATACTATAACTCAACGAGCGAGAACGAGTAGTGCGAGTAGGTCTTTGTGCCGTTTGTCCCGCTGATTCCGTGCCAAATCTCGCCGGCACTAGTGTGAGGAAGATTTATTTTCGTCTGCGGAAGACTCCCGTGCTCAACAAACCACTGACCAGAAAGCCTCCTAAACAACACAGTTATGGTGCCGCTGTAACTGAAGTTTTCTTGGTTTATTACATTTCCCGGCCAACCGGCCCATCGAACTGACGATTGACCAACAATAGAGAATGCTCCAAAAGCCCTAAAGCCCACACCATTAAACGGCGACAACGATAGCGGCGAATCACCTATTCCGACTCCAAAAACACCATCTTGTGGATTCAACAGCGACACTGCGGCAGACAATGTAATCAACACATCGCGATCCACTGGCGGCAGGTAAGCACACCTCATGGCAGAGCCGACTCCGATAACAAGTGGGTTGTTCGGCTGTGGCGCGCCCCAGCATGGATCAGAAAAGTCTCCAGGAGTTGAGTATTGGCTTGGCGTTATTGTCTCGCACGGATAGCAAAACCATCCGTCGCAACACCCACAATTCGACGCAATCACGCCGCCCTTGACGATCGGCACGCCATTCTTAGTTGCTATCGTCATGTCAGCACGCCGTGGTTCCGATCCACCTCAAGTTCCCACTCACGACCGTGAGAACCTGCGTGCCGCTCGCCGAGTAGCCAGGGAGTTGCGTCAGGTTGGGCTGCACGAGATACCACGCCGTGCCGTCCTTCGCGATCGACACATCGCACGAGCCTGTAGGGCTGAGTCCGCAGACAAGATTCGTGACGTTCGCCGTGTTCGGCGTCGCCGTCTGGTACTTGAACGTGACGGTCTTCGTCGCACCGATCGACCACGCACCAGTGAATGTGGCAACGCGGAACGTCTTTTTTGCATCGCTGGTCGCGACGGTGCCGAACCGCAGCGGCTCCGCGCCACGATCGCCCGCCTCGTAGTCGCGGACGACTGCGGCGATGCGCTCGGCCGAGCCTTTCGTAAACGTCACGCGTTGCGGTCGTGCCGCTGCCCCGTCTGGCCGCTGTGGCATCTCAGCCCTCGTAGACGGTCAGCACGAGTCGTGAGTTGGCGACGGCCGCCTTCGCTCCGTAGTCGCCAGATGAGAGCCGCATCACCGCAGCCTCGCCAGCACGCAGCGTGACAGCGTCGTAGAGCGTCGTGCCGTCAAGCCGACCGAACGACACGGTGTGCGTGCCGGTGGTCGCGAGCGACCGGGCGAACGCGAGGCCTAGCGTCGAAAGCGTCGAGGTCGTGATCTGCTGCGTCGCAGTACCGAGGTTCAGCGTGACCGCGAGCATGCCGGTTGTCGTCATATCCGCCGTGACGCCAGCGGCCGCGAACGACTGCGAGAGCGAGCCCTTCGCGACCTGACCGGTGATGGTGTAGTTCACGTCTGCCATGATGCTTCCTCAGAAGGGCGGTGTGCCGAAGTAGCTTGAGAAATCAACCTCGTGGAACACGCGACGCTCAAGGATGATCGGCGGCGTGTTGGCGGCGGCGAGACCGCCGGATTCGGTCAGGGCGACCGGGCTGGCGGCGGCAACGTCTTCGCCGTCAAGCTTCACCGTGGCGCGCTTCTTTGTTGAGCCGTCGAGGTAGTTCAGCCCGATGTTCGGCAGCAGCAGATTCCACCCGCTCTGGCGGAACACGAGCTCGGTGGTGCCGCTCCAGTAGTTGATCTCGATGTCGTTCACGACCTCGGTCGTCTTCTGTGTGGAGATGCCTGCACACTGCCACGTGTGCTTAGCGCCCCAGAGGTACGGCGATGCGTTGATGCCGTTCGTCACAGCAGCTGCGAGATCGGCCGGAAAGTTGGCACGGTTCCACGCAATCGTCGCTCGCACCTCTGCCTCGAGCGTCGTCAGTCCCTCGAAATAATCAAACGCGGCGTTTGTGAGCGGCCTCCGGTCACTGTTGCCGCTGCCGTGGTAGTAGACGAGCGCTGGCACCTGAGCCCCGCCCGTCGAAAACGACCACACGTCGGGACGTGCGAGCGGGTTCGGCTGAAAGTCGCTGGTGCCAACCTGCGGCACCTCGTAGGAATACGTCGCTTCAACGTGGTAGCGGTCAGTCTCAGTGAATGACCCGTTTGTGCAGACGAGGTAGGCGTATTCCGGGTGCGGTGCTCCGTGGTAGATGCCGACTGCGTCGAGGACGTTCTGCGTCGATTCCGGGGCATCGACGGTAATGATCACCTTCCGCTGGGCGGTCGGCGACGAGCCAAAGCGATGCTCGAACGTGCGAGGCAGAATCTCGGTGGTTTGCAGGATCGCCACTGTCAGCCTCCCAGAATCTCAACCGGGTTTGCGCCGATGGCAATCAAGGCTTGCTTGATCTCGTCCAGCTTTCGCAGCTGCTGCCGCTGCTGCTCAAGTGCAGGGTCTTCTCGAGCCGTGGCTAACGCCAGAAACTGGGACGCACCTTCGGCAGTGCGAATGTCGTTGACGTTGAGTGCTTGCTGGGCTGGTCGCGACAGCGCGTCTGCGATATTGGCCCTGATCGAGATGCCTTCCGCCGAAAGGTTCTTCAGCGCATTTGCGGCCTCGCCGCCATTGATGAGCCCGCGATCAAATGCTTGGCGAACCTTCGTGAACTGATCCGTGACCGTCTGCACCGGCTTGAGCAGACCGCCTTCAATGCCGAGCGTCGCCAGATCCCGCTCCCGAGCCTGCCTCTTCGCTTCCTCGGTCGCTGTTGCAGCCGTCTCCTGCGTGATGAGCAGTCGCTCGCGTGCTTGTGCTACGGCGAGCTCATCGCCAGCACGCCTGGCTGCGGCCAGTTGCGCCTCTGCGTCAGCGATGGTCCGCTGGATCGCAAGCAGATCTTTCGACAACTGCACGCGAGACGCTTCGTTCGGCGTGATCCCGGCGCGGGCGAGCTCGTCAGTACGACGCCGCGCCTCTTCGGTTGCCTTTGCTGCTGCGTCGGCTGCGGCCTTGGTCGCTTCTGCCTCGGCACGGCGAGCCTCGACTACCTTGTTGACCTCAAGCAGCACCTGCGCCGCTGACTCGGCGATTGCTTCCTGCTGAATTGCCGAATCGACGATGCCCTGCTCGACACCGTTGATGTAGAACGTCAACGTCTCAAATGCCTCGCCTACGGCGACGGGCACGTTCGCCAACGCACCCGCCTCCTGTGCCAGTTTGCGGAACGCTGACGACGCCTCGTTCACGCTGTCCTGCACTAGCGTTCGCTCAGTGATCTCGGCAGGCAGGCGGAACGCTACCTGTGCCTCGCGGCCGAAATCACGCACGGCAGTCGTGGCGGATTCGGTGGCGTCCTTCGCGGCTTGAATCTGCGCCTCTGCCGTAGCAATCGCCGCAGTCGCATTCGCACCGGCATCGTTTGCTGACGAAGCCCAATTGATGAGAGCGCCAGCCGCAGCACCTACGGCGACGACGATCAGCCCGATGCCAGTCCGAGATAGGAGCGTCGTGATAGCGGTAGACAATGCCGTCGTCGCTACTGCCGCTGACAAGCCAGCGGCGCTATATCCGACGAGAGCACCTGAAGCAGCCAACGCGCCGACAGCCGCTCCTTTTAGATTCTTGGCAATAAATCCAAGCGTGTCTGCGATGGCTGGAAAAACAGCAGCCGCGATCGGGGCGGTCGCCCGGTAGACCTCCACGAACGCTTCTGCCAGCGACAATGCGACTTCGGACACGCCAGCGATTGCAGACTGCACAGAACGTGCGACCTCCTGCACGTCGAGCGAGGCGATGAATGTTGCCGCATCCTCTGCGGCCTTGACGAGCGCAGGCGCAAGTTCTGCCGTCACGCGTGCAGCGAACGCTTTGAATGTCGCAGACACCTTGCCAATGGAGTCATCAAGTGCCGCAAGACTGGCGACCTGCGTGTCGCCGAGCACGAGCCCGAGCCGCGTCGCCTCAGTCCGCATCTCCTCAAGGAAACCTGCCCCCTCCGCAAAAACAGGCACAAGCTCAGCGCCAGCCTTGCCGAACACGCTGACCGCCGCCGCCGCCTGCTGGGCCGGGTTTGGCAGTCGTGCGATCGCCGCCGCGACAGCCTCAAACGCCGCTTCGGGCGACAGTCCGACGAGCTCGTCAACGGAGAGACCAAGGTCCGCGAACGACTTGGCAGCCGCCTTGTTGCCTGTCTGGGCCTCGCCAAGATTGATTCCGAGCTTCTGTACGCTGCGACCGAACGTCTCCACGCTGACGCCGCTCTGCTCGGCGGCGAACTGGTACGCCTGGAGCGATTGCGTTGCGACGCCCGTGCGCTTGCTCAGATCGTCGAGCCCAGCCACGGTCGCGGCCGAGCTTGTGACGATGCCGCCCAGCGATCGCGTGAGGCCCGTGATCCCAGCTACGAGAACGCGCGAGACCTCGATGGTCTTCAGCACCGACAGATCAGCGGAAGCCTTGCGCCCGGCTTTCGCCATTGCGTCGAGCTTGCTCTCAACGTCACGCGTCGCCCCCGCAAGCTGCGAGGTGTTCGCGGTGATCTGCATCGCAAGTGCGAGAGCGGTTGCCACGTCATCCCTCCAAGTCTGCCTTCATCCGCTCTAGCGTTGCCCGTATCTGCGACCAGTGCTGCGGCGTACTGTGCTCGATCGGTATGAACTGTTCCGGCGTCGGCGTTTTCTTTGTGTGTGGTGCGAGCTCGCACGTGGCGAGCATTGCGGTCTGAAGCCAACTGTCATCGAGCGGGCGAAACCACCTCGAGTACGCAATCCAAAGCGAAAACTCGCGAGAGTCCATCGCGTCGATTTCGGACAGCGTTTTCCCGAGGTGCCCGGCCAGACGCAGCTTGAACAGAAGCGTCGGACGGGCGCTTATTCCCCCGCGAGTTTCTTGATCTCCTCCTCGGTGAGTGCGTTGTGCCGCATAGCGACAACCCAAATGCGATGCACGTGATCGGCGGGCAGTTTCTTGATTGCCTCAATGCCTTCGCGGCCCGGGTAGAGGAGTTCGCCCTTGTCGTTGCAAAGTGTTCGCGACACGAGCTCACTGCGGAAGTCGGGTATGACCTTGCCGCCATTCTCGATCAGCTGCACCTCGTACGAGTCGCGATCGCCGACACTCATCAAGCGAACGCACACCTCTCCACCGAACGCCTCGACCTTGACGATGTCGGCTTGTGCGGCCGCCTCGATCTGTTCCTTCGTCAGTGCCATATCAGTTGTCCAGGAGTGTGAACTCGACGGAATATCGCGTGACGCCGTTGAGTTCGGCAGCGGCGCTCACTGACGCCAATGCTGCCGTCTGCGTCAAATCCATTCCGCCGCCAGTGATGGTCAACGTGCCGCGATCGCCCACGTCGCCGATTGTGGGCACGGTACCGTAGGCAACGAGAGAGACGCTGCCGGGCTGTGGGTTGAACGACGCCGAGCGACCAACGTCCTGCCCGCCGTACGTCCATTGCAGGTTTGTGACCTGCCCCATCGCTGTGTACGTGCCCCACGCGACACGGATGTTCGTCGAGTACGTCGCCACGGCGGGAACCTCCCCGCGTCAGCGAGCCACGCGAAACGTCGCCGAGCCTCGGATCACGTCGTTCGTCGCAAGCGTCACCGACGAACTCGACACCGTCGCGGCCTTCGACAGGGTCAGGCCGCCCGAGATAACGAGCGTGCCAGTAGCGGCGTCCGTGATAACCGCGTTGCCGAGGTACTCGATCGTCACCTCGCGGCCCGTATCGGTCGCAGAGCCGGTGAGCGGCCGGTCCTGCGTGGAGACCTGAGCGCCGGTCGTCAGCCCGAGGTGCGACACGTCGATCGTGTCGCCAGCGGCCACATCGTTCAGGTTGTACGTGATCGTCGTGACGGTGTAGGTCGTGCCAGCGAACGAAAACGTCGTGCCGGATGAATCATGCGGCGTATTGATTGGCATGGCTCACTCTCTCCACCAGATGTCGTAGGACTGCGTGACCGAGTACGAGGGCGGCTGGTCGGAACCGGCGAGCGTCACGAAGTCGTCGACCTCGTTCTCCAGGCTCACCTGCTCGACCACTGTATTGTCCACCGTGCCGCCCCACCCATCCAGAGTGCGACGCATTGCGTCCGCCGCCTCGCGGGCCTGGTTGTACGTGGTGGCGATGACCGTGTAGTCCACGCTGACGCGTGGCGTCCCGGCTGGCGAGCCCAGCGTCTGCGTCCGCTCGATGCCCGTCCGACGCCACGTGACAAACGGCAGCGCCGAGGAAGACGGTGCCAAGAGCGGGTAGATCCGCGTGCCGACGATCGACGTGACGGCGGTCGCCGAGACGAGCGTGTCAAGCAGCACTTTTTCGGGGGATTTGAGGCTCACCGCCGCCTCCCAACGCCACGCTTTTTGACGCCGTCAGCCACGTCCTTGAGTGCGTTCTCCAGCCTCACTGCCATCTGGAGCTCCAGCGTGGCCTTCACTTCTGGCAGCGACCGTGCCCATGCAGTCTTGACGGGTGCCACGCGATTACGGCCACCAATTGGCATTTTCCCCAACTCGACCTGCTGGCCTTGCTTTGCAACCTTGAAAAACGATTTTGGGAACGGCCTTGTGCGGATCTTCCCAGCGTTCTTGCCGCGCTGGGTTGTGAGAATCTGGAACTTGCCCTGCCGCTCGGTGGTCTTGCTCCAGTACGTCGAGGCATACCGACCCTTGGTGCGGCGTTGCTTCGTGCCAAACTCCAGAAAGCCTTGATGGAATCCACGTCCCTTTGAACCGCCACCCTTGGCCGCCTGGTAGCCAACCAGTGCGATTGCGTTGCCGCTCTTGTATCGCTTGACCTTTGTGGCAATGGCTTTGCGTAGGTTGCCGGTCGGACCCTTGGGCGTCAGCTGTCGCAGTTTCTTCTGTGCTGGCTTGGCCGCGACACGCAACGCAGCAGCTAGGTACCGCGCAGAGATGTTCTTTGGCAGCTGACGAAACGCAGCCCGCAGCACGGCGAGCTCCTGCGAGTCGAACTCCACCTTGACGCGTGTGTCTGCCATCACGTCCGCTCCTCGCAGATGCACTCGTGCTCGCTGCGATTGCCGTGCTCGAGCAGCGACACGATGTCCAGCGTGCGGCCACGCCACGCGAAACGCATCTGCTGGGTGAGCCCGGGGATGTACCGCGTCCGCACGCGGTGCGTGATCGTCACTTCCTGCTGATTCGCCGCCAGCGCCTCGCGTGCCGATACGCCCTCGACACTCGCCCAGAACGCCGTCGAGTCGCTCCACGTCAGCACGGTCTCGCCAAGTGCGTTGGTCGCACCCGTCGCGATCTGCACAGTGACACGCTCGCGGAGCTTGCCCGGGTCGATCACGCGTACGATCCCCACTTGACCGAGTCGAGCAGTGCCTTTACGCCAAACTCAATTTCTTTGCTAATTGTTCCAGTCAAAACTGCACCGCGATACTCGTACCAAAACCCTACGAGCATGAGCATTGCCGACTTCACTCGCTGCGAGACCGCCGTGATGTCTTGGCGGCCAGCCCACCACGTAACGCTGATCGCGTTGTAGTCCTTCAGGTGCGTCGGCCAGGACTGGTTGTACGGTGGGCGGATTGTGCCCGGGACGCTGTCGCGGTCCACGCGGTACTCGGTGGTCGCCAGCGTCGCCGTGGCCCCGGTGTCGCCGGTCGTGTACGTGATTGTCACGGCGGTCGCGGTGCCGGTGGCAAGCATCGGCGGACGCGGCAGCTCAATTGTTTCCGGCGGAAACGTGTCGAACTTCATCACGTACTGCGTCGGCAGCAGCGTCTCATCCATGTACGCTTCGCAGTATTCGCGAGCCGCCCTGATCAGCCCGACGAGGTAGTCGTCGTCGTTGACCGTATCCACGCGGCAGTGGGCCTTGGCCTCGGCGAGCGTGACGGGCTCAACGACCGGCGTGCTCGTGGCCTTCAGGCTGCGGTATCTCATCGCTTGCGTCGCCTCGGTGTCAGGTCAGCCTGCTCAGTCTCCGGCTCGACCGCTGCCGTCTCGAGCAGGCTTTGCTGCTTTTCCTCGACAGCCACACCGTACGCGATCATCTCGCGGGCTTGACCGCCCGGCACGTCGAGTACGGCACCTTTCACGTATGCCCGAAACGGTCGTATCAGTCGTATTTTCATCACTCGGACACGCTCCATGCAGTTTCCGGTGGTCGCTTCGTCTGTTGCCACTGGGTGGTGTGCTGGAACACCGGCCCGGTGAATGTCTTGCTGGGCCACGAGACCACGTACTCGCCGTGCCCGATGACCACGCGTGGCGTGATGTAGCACCGGTTCCCGCTTGCCTTGAACTGCTTCCAGAACCAGATATCCGGGTCCGTTCGCCCGTCATTCCACGACCCGTCAGCGTCTGGCTTTTCGTGGAACCACGGTTTGGCAGTTCGCTTGAGAGCCCGCGTGGAAATGATGGTGCAGCCGAAGTGGGCACTGTCCACCTGCTGGACCGGCTCGGCGAACCACGAGACGGGCAGCTGCGTACTGCCGCCCTCTGGCGGATTATCGAGCGTGTCAAGCAGCGTCAGCATTGGACGCCCGTCTTCCCTTTTGGCCTGAATGGGCGCGAGAGCGTCGCACTGGAACGTCATCGCCAGCGCGAAGAGTCGCTCAATATCGTCCCTGCACATGAACGTGTCGTAGTCCAGCGTGACGATGTACTCGGTGTTTTCTGAGAACTGCTCAAGCATCCGGGTCAGCACCATGCTCCAGTACGCACCTTGCCCAAGCGTCGGGCGGATGTGCAACGGCATGAGTGACTCGATAAACGCGAAGACGTTGGTCAGCGGCCCGAACCGTGGGGCACTGAGAACGGCTTCAGCACGGACCTCGACCGACGTATTGCCGACTTGGACGATCACGCGTGAGCCCTCAAAAGCAAAACGGCGGGCGGCTCGTCGCCACCCGCCGCTCACTTTGCATGATGCGTCAAGTCGCTCAGCCAGCGACGGCCGTCTTCACGCCCTTCTCGCTCGCGGTCGCAGGACCAACGTCGGCCTTGCTCAGCCGGGCGACCGTGTAGATCGTCCCGGTGGTGTACGGCGTGGCCGTCACCTTGAGGTACCGCCGCGACGCGCGACAGTCGATGTCCATCCGCACGAGCAGGTCGTCGGTGGTACTGGTCGGCGTCGGGAGCGTGAAGCCGCCGGTGCCGCCGCCGACGAACGCGGTGATGTCGTCATAAGACGAGTTGTCGTTGCTGTGCGACAGCTTCAGCGTGGCGTAGGCAGCCTGCGAGGTGTAGCCCGCATTGCCCCACGCCTCTTGACCGATGTCGAGCGAAACGTGGTCGTAGCCCAGACGGTCAATGACCATCGTGTGGGTCTGCGCCGCCGTCACGTTCTCCTGATGGTCCGCGACCGTCTTCGTGAGCTCGAGGTGGTTCATCTCTCAGGATCTCCGGGGAAGTCAGGATCAGTGACCGACGACCGCGACCATCGGGCCAGCCTCGGTGGCTGAGCCGAGCGAGTGCCAGTTCATGTCCGCGCGGGCAACGCCGAGGTAGAGCACCTGGTCATACTCGACGTAGCGTTCGGTCGAGATCCGCGTGGAGAACGCCGAGCGGATGCCGTACATGCCCGCGAGGCTGGCGTCGCCGAGCAGGGCCATGACCTTGCCAGACTGGTCGCCAGACTTCGGCATGACGTTGGAGATGACCACCGGGTAGCCGAGGAACTGGAACCCAGTGCCGTTCTCGAACGACACGCGGCCGCTGGCGTTCAGGTCGAGCCGCTGCATCGACTGGGCAAAGCCGTAGCTCGAGATGTACCAGACTGGATTGGTCACGTACGTCGGCAGCTTGGCGACCGCACCGAGGAAGTCGGCAACGGTGAGCTCGTCGTAGGTGTCGTTGCCGCTGGCGGCCGTGTGGCAGCTGCCCGCGAAATCGAGCACCTTCTTCGCGACGCCGTGAACCGAGCCGTAGGTGCTCGTGCCGTCACCGTTCACTGCCGCCTGGTCGAGCTTCTCACCGATCGCCGTGGCGAACTCGGCGAGCACCCAGTCGCCGACAGCAGCCGCATCGGCGAGCAGTTCGTTGCTCACGCGGGTCGAGACGGTCAGCTTCTTCGCCACGAGCCGGATGTCGGTCGCGGACGGGTCGCTGGTGCTGATCTCGGCGTTTTCGGCCGTCCAGCTGGCGGTGACGCCCGAGAGACGCTTCACGGCGGTGACCGTGTCGCTCGGCATCGTGACCTGCTGCATGCGGCTCGGCCACACGGAGAACTCCTCGACGAGCCGCACCACCTGGCCGCTTGCGATCTCCGGCACGAACACGCCGCCAGCAGCGTTGGTCGCCTCGCCCATCGCGCGGCTTTCGACGCCGTGGTCATGGCACCACCGCCGAGCGTCGGCATCGTTGTGGACGTACCCGGCGAGCCACTTGCCGAACGCGAACGCCTCGCGGCGGCCGTCTTCGGTGTTGGGGAACGCACGCAGGCGGCCACGGTACGAGACGGGCTCGATGCGGGCCGGAGCCTCTTCGCGGACCTCGGGAGCAGGCTGGCAGCGATCAGCCACCGCACGCAGGTCGCGGGCGGAATCGGCGACCTTCTGCTCGAACTCGATGTCGTTCGCCAGCTGCTTGGCCTTGTCGGTCAGCGCGCCGAGCTCCATCTTGCGAGCCTCCACGTCGGCCGCGTTGTCGGTGACGAGGGCACCGACCGAATCCAGCCGCTCAGCCACTTCAGCAGCTTCGGCACGGAGGGCAGCGAGGCGATCCATGTGCGTGTACTCCAGAGGCGTGATTGCCGTCTGCCATCACGCTACCGCTCCTGCCCGCCCCTCTTGCAGTACCGAACTGCGGAATGTGTTGTTTTCACAAACGTTACCGCCCGAGCGCCGCAGCGCGGGCAACGAAGATATCGCTGCCGCTCATCGCCGACGGCTCGGCTGGAACGCGTTCGCAGCGTCTCGCCGCACTGGCACCGTGGCTTGTCGCTCATCGAGCCCTCAGACGCAGCCACGCAGCACGTGCAGCCATACGCTCTGCAACGAGCGACGGCACACATGCCTCCGGTTCCTGCGGCACCTGCGAAGCCACCCACGCCTCGTAGGACCGCTGCGCCACGGTCACGCTGCTCGCTGGATAGGCTGGCGTGAGGACCACCGACACGTCTGCGAGTAGGGACACGTCGCGGATCTCACGGACGGTCCCCTCGTCGTCGCTCGTCCAGTGCTCGCCTTTAGCGTCCACGGCGAACGCGAACGAACTGCCACGCAGATCGCGGCGGCGAACGAGCTCGAGCGTGTCACGGCCGACCTGCGTGTCGGGCGGCATGACCGTGTACTTGAGCCCCCGCTCGTCGCTGGACAACTCCAGCGTGCCGGAGCTTGTTCTGCCGAGAATGAGGTTGCTGTCGTGGTTGAGCAGCGCGACCACGTCTTGCTTGCCTCGCTGGCGATTGAGGATGCGGTCGAACGCGCCGGGCCGGATCACCTCGCGGAACGGCGTGCCGCCTTCACGGAGCGGCAGGGAAAAGCGGTTGTAGACGGCCGCATATCCGCTCAGCACGAACATGCCATTCCCGCGAGCCTCCACCGTGAGCTCGGCGTCCGGGTAGTCGTCGAACGCGAGGCAGCGTCGCTCAAGTTCCATTGTTTTCCTCCTCTGTAAGGTCTTCCGCATCATCGGCTGGGCTTTCCTCGTCCTCTGCCACTGGCGGCGGCTCAACCTGTGGCGTCGGCTCGGGCTCAGCCACGGCACGCTCTAGCGTCTGCATGTTCATAGGCACGAAATGCACGTCGCCCTCTGGCCCGATCGGGTTCAGGTTTTCGAGCTCGCGGACCTCGTTGACCGTCATCCAGCCGTTCTGAAGTGCCGACACGTAGTACGCCGACCGGCTGGCGTGGTCGCCACGCAGCAGGCCGGAAACGCTGTGCTCGGCAAAGTACCGCTCGTCGTCCTCGATCAAGTCGCGGCTGATCGCAGCCTCCCACCGCTTTAGGTGCGGAAGCAGGCAGTGCTGGACAAACTCGGTTCCCTGCACCTCGATATTGCTGTACGTCGATCGCGTCAGGTCTTGGATCATGTGCGGCGGTACGCGGAACGCCCGGCAGATTTCGATGACTTGGTACTGCCGCGTCTCGAGGAACTGGGCCGCCTCGTTGCTGCCGCTGAGCTCGTGAGCCTTCACGCCGTTGGGGAGGACGGCGGTTCGGAATGCCCTGTCACTGCCCCTGTGCATCCGCTCCCACTGCTCACGCAGCCGCTCCGCAGCCTCAACCGGAATCGGGTTGTCGCTCTCAAGCACGATGCCGGGCCGGGCACCGTTGCCGAAGTACGTGCTCCCGTGCGATTCAAGCGCTTGAGCCAGCCCGATCGCGTTCTGGAAAAGCCGATACGTCGGAACTGGCGTAATGCCGTCTTCAGTCGTGAACCGCAGGGCGAAGATCTGCTCCTGCGTGTAATACGTGATCTTGCCGCTGGGCTCGCGGTACTTGTAGCGGATGCGTCCGTTCTCAAGACGCTCGGGCTCCATTCGCGACGAGTGCAGCGGCCAGAGCTCAGAGACAGCACCTCGAGCACCTGGGCGAATCTCCGCGTAGCTTGCGCCGTAGTGCAGGTAGAGCCCGGTCATCCAATCGCGGAACTCTTGAGCCGTCTGCCACGGGTTGGGCTGCTGATGCAGTAGGCGATAGAGCGGGTTCTCCGGCACGCGCCGCTTGCCGCCGTTTGCCATCCGCTCGTAGAGGTGCAGCGGGAGCGAGCTCACCGCGTCCGAGATGACGCGGATGCACGCCGTGTACGCAGAGCACGCCATCGAGTTGTCTGCGGTCACGCGGATACCAGACGGCGTGCGGCCGCCCTGAAATCCGTCGTAGTCCCAGCTGCGGAGCTCGTGCATGCGGTAGTCGTTGAGCGTGCTCATAGGACCGTGAGATTCCAATCGGGTTCCGGCGCTGGTGCCGTGGCTTTCTGCCAAAGTCCAACCGCCATGATCGTCGCGACGATGCCGTCGATCCGTTCGGTACTGCGCGCCTTGCTGGGCTTGATGTTGCCTGCCGCCGAATCTGTCTGAATCGCAACCGAGCCAGCTTGCCACGTCAGCACTGGATGCCCGCCGTGCAGAAACTTGCCGCTCACGACCCAGTTCTCAAATTGCTTGCTCGGCGCTGATAAAGAGCCGTAGCCCTGCCTGAATTGTTCCATCGGCAACCCGTCTCCTTGCAGTTGCAGCCCGAGTTGGGCAGAGTTCCACGGGTCCAGTCCGATGCCACGAATGCGGTACTTCGATGCCAGTGAGTTGATGTCGGAACGCACCCGGTCGAAGTCGGTCACGTTGCCGTCGGTCATGTGCAGGTGCCCATTACGCTCCCACGTCAAGTACGGCACCTTGTCTCGCCGCTCCCGCTGGCGGGCGTTTTCTTCTGGTATCCAGAAGTGCGGCTCGACCCAGAAAGTGCCGTCGTCCAGCGGAAACAGCAGGCAAAACGCCGTCGTGTCGAACGTCGTCGCCAAGTCAAGCCCGGCCCAGCAGTCGCGGCCGGTGAGATCGACCGGGCATGGCTTGTTTCCCTGCGCCCAGTGATCCATCCGAATCCACCGCGTCTCCACCTCGACCCATTGGTTGAGATACAGCTGCCGAAAGCTCGACTCGTACGCGGGCATCTCGATCGCCCGCTGGCACTCGCTGCGGAGAAAATCCAGCTTCACCGACACGCCGAGGTTGGGATTCGCCTTCGCCCAGATGCGTTCGTCCTTCCAATCCTCGTCGGGCCTCGCACAGTAGATCGCCGGGAGAAACGTCTCATCCTCAACGGCACCGGTCGCGACCTTCTCTGCGTACTGCCAGATCTCCCAGCACACGCTACGGCGGTCGTGGCCCGCAGTGGTCAACGCAACTGTCAGCGGTTGTCGCCTCGCGCCTTGGCTGGACAGCATCACTTCCCACATCTCGCGAGTGCTCACGTGGAGCTCGTCAAAAATCACACCATGCGCGGATAGGCCGTGCTGAATCCCGGCCTCGGCAGAAAGTGCCTTGTAGGTGCCGTGCGTTTTCTCGCACACGATCGCGTTGCGGTAGACCTTGAGCAGCTTCGACAGTGCGGGAGACTGCTCGACGGCGATGCGGGCCATGTCGAAAACAAGGCGTGCCTGATCGCGTGATGCCGCGCAGGAATAGACCTCGACGCCTGGCTCCTGCTCGAGGAGCAGTCGCAGCGCAATCCCGGCACACAGCGACGACTTGCCGTTCTTGCGAGGCAGGGCAAGCAGCGACGTACGCACAACGCGTCGGTCGTTTCGCTCGCGGAACAATGCCCGCACGTACTCTTGCTGCCACGGCTGCAGCGCGAACGGCTTGCCGCCGAGCTCGCCCTTCGCGTGCGTGAACAGCTTCTCAAAGAACCGAACGGCACGGCATGAAGCGCAATTGCAATCAGCCGAACAGGATGGCGGCCGCTTCGTCGTGCTCGTTCTTTGCTTGCGACTGCGAGCCAAGTCGTGCCCTCGCTGTCGGGTTGAGCCCAAAGTCCGACATTAGCGACGCCTGAAGCGCCACTAATCCGCGATATAACGGGCCAGCTGGGTTGGGCTTCACCACGCCGCCGTCAGTGTGGACGACCGGTCCAGTGGCTCGCAGTTCGAGCAGGCACGCCTGCGCTGCCGCGTGAACCTCGCACAGCGTCGCGAGCGCCTCACCATCAGCCGTTGTCAGCGTGCCGAGCTCCAGCAGGATTGGTACGAGCTCCCGCCACTGAGCGACGGCGACCGGCTCGACCATCAGCCGGGCAGGCATCGGCGGCGCGCCTGCCGGTGCAGGCAGGTCGGGCGTGATGCGGCGGCGGCCCGGGTTGCCAGCCAGCAGTTTTTGGGCGGCGGTTTTGGGTTTGCGACCACGCATTAGAAACGCTGACGAATTACGCGACCGCACACACAGAGG
>SXGQ01129982.1_pt1 | contig 25086 bp, 28 predicted proteins | sample 3178371 | NCBI WGS metagenome assembly SXGQ01 (sample SAMN11356859, study PRJNA531348) | freshwater metagenome | isolation source: freshwater sample F1-20 | place: China: Fuxian Lake, Yuxi | collected 2017-12-25 | reverse complement strand
TAGGCGCTGGTGTCTTGGCTGACGATCAACAACTCACGAACACCGCTTTCCAAAAGAGCCTGCGCCTCATTCAAGACGTCGCCAATAGGCCGTGATACGAGGTCACCCCGCAGGCTGGGGATGATGCAAAAGGTGCAGCGGTGGTTGCAACCCTCGCTGATCTTGAGGTAGGCATAGTGCCTGGGCGTGAGCTTGATCCCGGCCACACCAAAAGACTGGGGCACCAGGTCCACGAACGGGTCATGCGGCTTGGGCAAATTGGCATGCACCGCGTCCATGACCTCCTGGGTGGCATGGGGTCCGGTGACGGCCAGCACGCTAGGGTGCAGGCTCTTGACCAAGTTGCCCCCACCTTCGGCCGTCTTGGCGCCCAGGCAGCCGGTGACGATGACCCGGCCGTTGTCGGCCAAAGCTTCGGCTATGGTGTCCAGGCTTTCCTTGACCGCTTCGTCAATGAAACCACAGGTATTGACGATGACCAGGTCAGCGCCTGCATAGGTCTTGGAGGTCTGGTAGCCCTCCGCGCAGAGTTGGGTGAGGATCAGTTCAGAGTCGGTCAAGGCCTTGGGGCAGCCGAGGCTGACAAAACCCACGCGCGGGGCGCTCTGGGCTGCCGGATCGGCAGGGGGAGACAGGGTATCGGTCATGCGGCGATTGTCTCAGAGCAGGCACTTGGGCCCTTGCAGAGGAAATTGGAAAGTTCAGCCGGACCAGGCCCGACCCATGCCATCAGGCCACAGGTGCATTCACACCTTCGTGCGCGGTGACCAGCTTGGCCAAGAGCTGACGCAGTTGCTCACGCTCTTGGGCATCGAGCGGAGCCACCAAGCGGCGCTGGGTTCGCGCCCCAGCTTGCTTCATTTCCAGGGCCACGATTCGCCCTTGGGGTGTGATCCACAAGCGCTTGCGCCTGCGGTCCTGTTCGTCGGCCTGGCGCCGAACCCAGCCCTTGGCCTCCAGTCGTCCCACGACCGATCCTGACGTGGCCGCGTCAAATGCCACCCGAGCGGCCAGGGACACCTGGTCTTGCCCCGGCTGATCGATCAGCGCATTGAGAACGGCGAACTGAACCGGCGTGATGCCATATCCTGCCGCCTCCTCCATGAACAACGCCACAGCGATCTGATGGGTGCGCCGAATCAAGTGGGCCGGGGCCTTGCCAAAATCAAAACTCTTTTCCATGATGTGGAGTTTAATTCGACCCTAGGCCGCAGCGCGCCGATCCAACGCCAGGGTTTGCTTCGCTGGATGCACGGGCTGGCCGCTGAAAAAACTGTTCAAATCCCTGTCGATCCTGTTTTAATGAACTTAATCCCTTGCCTGAACGCGAAACCATGAGTTACACCCATCCCCCGAGCGCCCTGGTCACCGTACCGGTCACCGGCTCCAGCCATTTGTTTCCTGTGCACCGGATCTACTGCGTGGGTCGAAACTATGTCGAGCATGCCAAGGAAATGGGATTTACCGGGCGCGAGCCCCCCTTCTTTTTCCTCAAGCCGGCCGATGCCCTTGTGGTGGTGGCGCAGGGCGATACCGGCAAGATCGCTTATCCGAGCCAGACGCGAAGCCTGCACCATGAGATCGAGTTGGTGGTGGCCATAGGCAAGGGTGGCAAGAACATCAGCGCGGCCCATGCGCACGAGCACATCTACGGCTACGCGGTGGGCCTGGACATGACCCGACGCGACCTGCAGAACGAAATGAAGAAACAAGGCCGACCCTGGTGCATCGGCAAGGCTTTTGACCAATCGGCGCCGATCGGACCGATCACGCCCAAAGCGCGGGCCGGTGAGGTCGAGCAGGCCGACATTTATCTTCAGGTGGACGGCCGAGACCGTCAGCGCAGCAACGTCAACAAGCTGATCTGGAACATCGCCGAAACGATTGAGCACCTGTCAGCCGCCTGGGAGCTTGAGGCGGGGGACTTGATCTTCACCGGCACGCCCGAGGGGGTGGCTGCCGTCGTGGCCGGAGACGTGATGCAAGGCGCAATCACCGGCCTGGGCACCCTGAGTGTTCAGGTGATCTGAACGCCACAACTGGGATCACCCCTCATGCAACGCCCTGCACTCAAGCATTGCCGCGAATGTGGCTCGGCGCTCGTCTACCGCCTGCCCGACGATGGAGACACCCGCGAGCGGGCCGTTTGCACCGCCTGTCAAACCGTGCACTATGAAAATCCGTTGAACGTGGTGGGCACCGTGCCATGGTGGGGGGCATCAGGAGAGCAGGTGCTGCTGTGCAAGCGCAATATTGAACCGCGCAGGGGCAAATGGACTTTGCCAGCGGGTTTCATGGAGTTGGGAGAAACCACGGCGCAAGGGGCCGCCCGCGAGACCGATGAAGAAGCTGGGGCAAGTATCGAGATGCAGGAACTGTTCACCGTGATGAACGTGGTGAGGGTCGGTCAGGTCCACCTGTTTTACCGCGCTCGCTTGCTCAGCACGCACTTCAACCCGGGCCATGAAACCATGGAAGCCAGACTCTTTACCGAGGACACCATTCCGTGGGAAGAAATCGCGTTTCGTACCGTGCGCGAAACGCTGGAGCGCTATTTTGACGACCGTCGACGGGGCCACTGGAGCGTTCACACGGTCGACATTGCTTGATTGGACCCGCTAGGCGCTCTGCTTGCACTTGCCCTCATACTTGAAGCGCTGAAATTTGCCCTGAACAGAGACGTCGTTGTAGGCGCTGATCTCAATGGAGCCGCGCTCGATCAACAAACTGGTCTCTTGGCCGCTTGAGCGATGGCGCCGACGCGCGCCGAGCTGGCTCGCCGAAGTCAGGTTGCTGCCCTCATATTCCTCGGTCACCAGGGTGCTCACGCGCATCTCAAAGGGCCTCGGCCCGATGACCGTGAAATACATGTGCCGGCCTATCACCTGCAATTCGATCGCCACGCGCGCCAACGTGGGCTTGCCTTGCGCATCGGCGAACTTGCCCTCCACCTCGCACTGCAGTTTGAAAGGCTGAGCCCATGCCTGGGTGACAGGCCAGATCAGCGCCAGGATGAGCAAGCATCGTGCAGCAGTTTTCATCGATTTCTCCCCGAGGGACCACTGTAGCAAAGGCGACCCGCGCAGCACCTGTGTTCGACCCCGATACGGTAGCAGAGCGAACACAATCGTGCCATGACGCTAAAAATCAATCAAAACGAGGTTCTCACACCCCCCGTGGCCGCGGCCACCGTCGTGGTGCTGCGAGACAGCCCCCAGGGTGTGGAGGTGCTTTTGGTCAAACGCCACGGCAAATCTCAGGTACTCGCGGGCGCACACGTCTTTCCCGGCGGCAAGCTCGACGCAAGCGACTGTCAGACGGATCCGCAGCAACTCGATCAATCGGGGCTTGCCATGCAGCAGGCCCTGGCCGAGTCGGACCTTGATACGGCCCGAGCCAGCGGCCTCTACGTCGCAGCGCTGCGAGAGACGTTCGAAGAATGCGACCTGCTCCTTCACGAAGGCGATCGACCCGATCGCATCGCGGCCTTGCGCAGCGACCTGCGCGGGCACCTGGCGCAAGGTCTGGCTTATGGGCAGGCCTTGCGCCAGATGAATCTGGGTCCCCTGCAAACCCGGCAACTCCACCCCTGGGCGCGGTGGATCACACCACGCAAACCGAGCATGATGGATCGGCGCTTCGACACCCGATTTTTTGTAGCGATCGCGCCGGCAGGCCAGCAGGCCTGTCACGATGCACACGAAATCACTGAGGCGCTTTGGCTCACACCGAAGCAGGCCATCGAGCGCTACTGGGACGGCCAGATGAATCTGGCCCCCGTGCAGCTGCTCACACTCATGCAAGTGGGGCGCTTACCCACGGCAGCCGACGTGATGCGGTCAGCCCGCAGCCGGGCGCCCATGCACGTTTTGCCCGAGCCCCATGACGTCGAAGGGGGCCGGGTGCTGTGCTACCCCGGGGATCCGGGCCACCCGGTCGCGCATGCGGCCTGGGAAGGCCCGACCCGAATGATTTATCGAAACGGTCGTTTCGAGCCTGAGGGCGGCTTGCAAGCCCTCATTGGCACTCTTGCCAGGTGAAGGATCGGGACTTTGACCAGGTCGGCAACGGGGCAGAAATGGATCCGTAAAAACCCGTACATACCGGCTTTCTTATTGTATTCTTGCAACATTTCCGGGCAAGCCTTGAGGGCAGATTTATGGCCTTGCAGTAATCTACCGCCCGCAGAACGTTGATTCCTTCGATCTGCGTTTTCATCCCATCTGACTTTAAAAGGTTGTATCATGAAAGTTGTAATTTCTGCGATCATCGCCGCATTCGCCTTCATCTCCGTGCCCGCTCTGGCCGCTGCTGACAAAGTTGCCGCCAAGGTCGACTGCAAGGACGCCAAGAACAAAGACCACGCTGATTGCAAAAAGAAGTAATTTCTTATTGCTTCGATTGAAAGCCCGCCTCAGTGCGGGCTTTTTCGCGCCCAAACGAAACCCTCACCCCGCCGAGTCTTGCGCCAGAGGGCCGAATCACAAGCGTTGGCGGGCGCGGCTCAGGCGGTCATCGAGATAGGCGTCATAAAAGTCGGGCTGGTAGGCCCCCTCCATGCGCTCGGCCACTTCACGGCCGCCGGACCCAAGAAACAGCAAGGTCGGCGTGACCTTGACCCTCCATTGCCTGGCCAGCGCATCATGGGTCATGGGACGACCGTGCCAATCTTGCAGAGCTTCGTTGCTGCGCAAGTTGACCTGCACCATGGCCTGACCCGAGGCCAGGCGCGGCAGCAGGTTGCTTCGGCGCACCCGCTCGCAGTACACGCAGCCTTCAAGGCTGACCAGCACGATCAAGGGCTCCCCCCTGCGCAGCGCCAAACCGACTTCTTGGGCCAGATCGTGGGCCACTGGCAAACTGCTTTGCGCAAATGCCGACGGCGCCATCGCGGCAAGAGAAACACCGACGCCGAGCAAAAGCCGCCTGCGGTCAAGCCGCATCGCCATGCTAGTCCTCCACCGCGATCTGGGTGCAGACAGCCCGGCACAGGCTGACCACGCGCTGATTGATGATCCGGTAATAAATCTGGACGCCCGCGCGCCGCTTGCCCACCACACCGGCCTGATAAAGGGTATTGAGATGCTGGGACATATTGGGCTGCGTGGTCTCGATCTCCAAAAGCAATTCAGAGACATTTTTCTCGCCATGACACAGGCTGCTGATGATGCGCAGCCGCATGGGCGCCGCCATGACACGAAAGACCTCCGCCGCTTTCTCAAAGACTTCCTCAGACTCGGTCAGAACAACCTCGTCGATGTCGGGTGATGAAGTGCTGTGCATGGTGTTCAGGATCAACCTCAATTGTGCGTCATCGGCGCGAGACCCGATCAACCCTTGACGAAAATCCGATCAGGATGCCCCTTGCATCGAAACCGGGCTTTGGAGGATCAGGCAGCGCCACTCAAAAAGCCTCTTTCTCGGCCTCCAGGTAAGCCAAGCTGATGTACTTGCCGATATTTCCCCCGAAGCCCTGCATCCCAGCGGCGCGCTGAGCCACCCGAGGGTCACTGAGCACCATGGCCTTGGCCTCGGCTTCGCTCTTGCCGTCCTTGACTGCCTGCAGACAAGGCTCCCAAATCCCAGCCATGAACCGGCCATAACTGTCGAGCAAGTCGTGCCCCGGTTGCCCATGACCGGGCAGCCAAAGCTGCTGACCAGCGGCCTGCTTGAGGGCAGCATAGTATTTGAATGTTCCGGGATAAGAGCCATCGTCCATGTTGGCCACACGGTTGCCCATGGCGATGTCGCCCACCATGGTGATCTTGTCCTCCACCACCTCCACGCACAAGTCGTAAGGCGTGTGGGCTGTGCCGTAGTGGTGCATGCGAAACCGGGTGTCCCCCCATCGCAGCACCTGCCCGTGCTCGACCGCTGTGTTGGGCACCACCACCTCGGTGCCAGCGGTGGACTGGTTGGTCCATCGCTCCATGAGGCTGCGCCAGGCGCTGCCAGCCGTGCCTTTGATGGCCTCGATGGTGCCCGGCAGGGCATGGATGGGCAGCTTGGGGCCCCAGACCTGCACGAAGGCATGGTTACCGAGCCAATGGTCACCGTGATAGTGGCTGTTGAACACGGCGACCACCGGCTTGTCGGTCAGGCGGCGGATCATGCGGATGACCATCTGCCCGATTTGCAATGAACTGCCCGAGTCGAGAATCACCACGCCCTGCGAGGTGATCACGAAGCTGACGTTGGACATCATGCCCTGGTTCTGCGGGGTCGGAAATCCATCGGGCGAGAAAACCATCCAGACCCGCTCGGAGAGCCGGGTGGGCTCAATATCGGGCACGGGAGGACCCTCGATGAAGTCGCGCGCCTGCTGTGCCAGCAGCCTGATCTGCGGTGCAGCGGCTGCCAGCGAGAGGCCAGCGCCGACCATCAAACTTCTGCGCGTGATCACGGGTAACTTCCTCGTCAGCGGCTAGGTTGGCTCAGCCCGCATGGCCTGGGTTGGGCAAAGCCCCAATGAGGCGGGGGGTGTTGAGTTGCCTGGGCTTGACATGCCCGCCCTGGGCCTTGAGCCACTGCTCCACCACCTCCCAGACCTGCTTGTTGCCCGCCCGCCGTGCCTCTTCGGCCACCGGCGCCCAACCGGCCACCTTGTAGCGTCGCGAGCCGTCAATGGGTTGATCCCCCAGGCGCATGTCGCTGATGCGTTTGCCCGCGCCCGCTGTTGGGTCGCAGGTGTACGTCAAGCCACCGACGCGAACCATGACGCCACCCGGTGGGTAATAGGGATCCGGAATGAACAGGTTGTCGCAAACGTCTTCGAGCACGGTCTTGATCATCTCGCCCGTCATCTCGGTGACGGTCGCAAACGAATAGGTGGTCGCGGTCATATCGAGCAGCCACTCGCGGGTGATGGGCTGGCCAGGCAGCAGCGACGTGCCCCAGCGAAAGCCGGGCGAGAAGGCAATCTGGGCGCCCTGCACTTGCATGAGGGCATCGACCAGCAATTGATCGCCGGTGCCGTTGAAGTTGCCACGGCGATACAGCAGACCGTCGGTCACACCCAAGGTTTCAGACAGGCGTGCCTCGTAGGGGGCGCGGACTTTTTCAATCAGCGCGTCCATCTCCTTGTCAGCTGGCAGGAGATTGGAAAAAACCGGCAACAGCTTGTAGCGGAAGTCGGCCACTTTCTTGTCCTTGACCTCGAAATCGAGGACACCCAAAAACTTGCCGTTGGAGCCCGCATTGGTGACGATGGTCTTGCCGCTCTTGTTAGACACCAGCGTGGCCACCGGTACGCCATCGTGGGTGTGACCGCCCAAGATGGCGTCGATTCCAGTGACCCGGCTGGCCATCTTCAGGTCGACGTCCATGCCGTTGTGACTGAGCACCACCACCACCTGAGCCCCCTTGCCCCGGACCTCGTCGACCATGGCCTGCATGTTCTGGTCTTGGATGCCGAACTCCCAATCGGCCACCATATAGCGGGGGTTGGCAATGGGCGTGTAGGGGAAAGCCTGACCGATGATGGCGCAGGGCACACTGTTGATCTCGCGAATCACGTAGGGCTTGAACACCGGGTCGCCAAAGTCGGCCGTTTTGATGTTCTGCGCCACAAAGTCGACCTTGCCAGCAAAGTCCTTCTCGACGATCTGCTTGACCCGATCCATGCCCAGGGTGAACTCCCAATGTCCGGTCATCACGTCCACCCCGAGCAGTTTGCAGGCGTCGACCATGTCCTGCCCGTCGGTCCACAGGGCGGTTCCTGAGCCCTGCCAGGTGTCTCCACCGTCGAGCAGCAAAGCGCCGGGGCGGCTGGAGCGCACGCGCTTGACCAGGCTGGCCAGGTGAGCGAAACCACCGACCTTGCCAAAACGGCGGGCCGCGCTCTCAAAGTCGAGGTAAGTCAAGGCATGCGCCTGGGCCGATCCCGCGGGCACACCAGCGGCCTTGAGCAGGTATTCGCCCACCAGGTGAGGCAACTGACCGCGCATACTGCCTATGCCCAAATTGATACTGGGTTCGCGAAAGTAAATAGGCTTGAGCTGGGCGTGGCAGTCGGTCATGTGCAGAAAGGAGACCTGACCGAAGCGGGGAACATCGTAGAGCTGATCGGCGGCTGCGGCCGCATCGGCATGGCGCCCCACCGCCATGCCGGCCACGCCAGCGGCCGTCATGAGCTGCAAGAACTCGCGTTTGGTGAGATTCATATATGACCTGTTACTGATATATCCAGCGGTAAAAAACCCGGCCAGGCCGGGTTCAGCAAAGGCTCACTTGTTGACCGGGGAGTTGGGATCGAGCAAGAGCGCCACGACGTGCCGCACCTGCGCTTCATTGAGGATCCCGGCATGCCCTGCACGCGGCATGTTCGAGCAAGCGTTGTAGGCCTTGGAGTTCCAGATCTTGCCCCAGGTGTACTCAACAATGGCTTTGGACGCGGGATCGCTGGGGTCCTTCACGCCGCGCAACTTGCCGTAGTTGTAGAGGCTCGGCCCCAAGGTCCCGAAAGAAATCTCTTGCTTGCTGATCTGGTGGCAGTTGTAGCAGTTGCCGCCATTGGCCACCTTGGCATCGTCGGTCCAGGTCAGACCGCGCCCGCTCTGTGCGATGGTCTCGCCAAGCTTCCAATCGCCCAGGAACTTACCATCCGAGGGCCATTTGATGGTCTTGAAGTTGACCTCCTCGATCCGTTTGGCGGTCTTCTCATCAAGCGGCTTGCCCGCTGCGTCGGCCTGGCTGCACAGACGGTTCGTCTCATCGGCGGCCAATAGACGGTCTACGCCGGCAATACCCTCGCCGCGAAAAGAAGCCTTGACGATGTTCTCTGTCATGGCATCGAGCTCGGCCGAGGACGGCAGTCCCGCGCAGCCGGCCACCAAGGTCAGAGCGGCGACGGCCGGAAGGATCTTGATCCGTGTTTTGAATTTCATGCCCAACTCCTCAACGTTTGATGGCGGGAACCACGGAGGCAGCACCCTTGGCGTTGACACCCAAGTAGGTGGACAAGGCAATGGTGGCATCGCTGCCAAAACCCGGATAGGGAAACCGCTGCTGGCGGTAACAGTCGTTCAGACGCAGCTGCATGCTCCACATCTGCCCGTTGGACACCCGGTAGGCCGGCCAGGCCGCAAAGCCCACACCATCGCCCGGGTTCTTGGTCAGCACCGGCAAGTCTTGCAAACGAATGCGCTTGCCCTCCTCGCCGTGGCAGGAGGCGCAAGAAAAATCGTGCGTTCCGCCACGCTGGAAAAACAGGCGCTTGCCCACCTCATAGAAGACGCGCTCGGTGGCATGGCTCTGGGGCAGATTAAAACGCATCCCCTTGGACTCGGCTGCGATCCAGGTCGCCAGCGCGGTGACATTGGCCATTTCGCCGCGGCCAAATGCGGTCTTGTTGATATCCGCCTCGTTAAAGCCCTGCAAGGAGGCCATGCAGGTCACGATGCGTGACTCGAGATCCTGCACCCGTTGAGTATCGGCAAAAAAGCGCGGCAACTCGACGAAAGCGCCTTTGACCACGCCGGGCCCCTTGCCCAGATCGCATTGTTCCAGGGATGCAGCCTTGGGACCGCGCTTGCGCTTCCAGAGATCTTCGCCCCGGGCCTCAAACAGTTCAGCGGGGTTGCCGTCTTGCAGCATGGCCCGGTATTCGTCGATGCCCTGGCTGGCCGACTTTTGGGCCAGTGAGGGCGAACAGGCGAGCACAAGAGCCCAACACAGATGTCTTGCTTTTCCCACAGTCTCCTCCTTGTTGTCGTTCAGTTGGCAAGGCGGCGGTTCGAGCCGCCCTGCTCGAATCAGGACACCGTCGCTTCGTCGGTCCGGGTCTCGCCCTTGTTGTCCTTCCACGTGATGCTGACTTTGTCACCGGCTTTGGCGCCCTTGATGGTGAACTGCAGGAAAGGGTTCTTAGACACCGCCGGTCCCCATTCGGCCGTCATCACCGGCTTGCCGTTGTGGGAGGCGGTGACATCCTGGATGAACCAAGCCGGGACCAGTTTGCCGGCCGAATCGCGCCGCTGCCCCGTCTCCATTTCGTGGGACATCAGCACACGCACGGTGGCCTTGCCGCCCGAAGCCTGGGCGCGTATACGCATCGGATCTGCCATGATAAAACTCCTGGTAAGTGGATCTGTAGACTCAATATCGGTGGCTCATCAGCCGCCGCAACCGCCAAGGGTGACCTTGACTTCCTTCTTGCTAAAGAGCGCACGGCCATCGTTCATGACCGCTACGGCGAACACGTCCGAAGACTGACCCATCTTGGCCCGCGTCATGAAAGTGGCATCGATGGCATCGTTGACCTTGAACAGGGCCACCAGCACATTGGGGTTCTTCTCCACCAGAATGAGCAGTTCACGAACGCCCGAGAGATTGGTGCTCACACCCAAGGGAACCACAGCCCCGTTTTCAGCGATGTCGGGCCCAGTGAGCGTAACCTCCTTGCTCTCGACCAGCGCCGAGCCGCCAGCGGCCCTGACGGCCTCTTGCACGGTTTTGGCCTCGAAGGCGTTCTTGTTGAAAGCCAGGGCATATTGCGGGTATCCGGCAGCAGCGAGCAAGCCGGCAAGGACAGCGCCTTGCTTGAGTGTTTCGCGACGGTTTGACATTGCACTTCTCCTTGAGTTGAGGGGGCGATCAGGGCCGTGAACAGCCTGCGGCCTCATCGACCAGCCCCGCGTGAAATCCATTCGGCCAGCACCTTGGCATCGGCCTCGGGCAGGTTTTGCGCTGGCATGGGGATGGGGCCCCACACGCCCGCGCCGCCTTGCCTTATTTTGCCAAGTAAATAGTCGGTCTTGCCCGGGTGTTTACGCGCAATTTCGACAATACCGGGCCCAACCAGCTTGCGATCCATGCCGTGGCATGCGGTACAGCTGTGCTTGGCTAGCAAGGCCAAGGCCAGCTTATTGCCGGCGGCATCGGGTTTGGCGGCCTCCGCAGGAGGGGCTGGGGTTGCAACTCCCGGCGCGGAGGCCAGCTGTCGCCCCTCAGGCCGGGTGGTGTCGGCGCCGCGCTGAGGACCGATGAGTCGATTTTGCTCCTGCAAATTGCCATGGGCGTTGCGCGCATAGTCCGGCAGCATGGAGGCCAGCTTGGGCTCGGCGGCACAGTCTTTCATACACAGGGTGTTGAGGGCGTCGGGCTTGCTCTGACCCCCAAGCTCTGGCCCCGGCCACATGGCGTGCCGGGTACTCATGCCGTTGCGGTTGGGCATGCGCTGCTGGACTTCAGCGATGTTTTTGTCGGATAGAACGAACGGGTCGGGCACCACGTTGGCCAAATTGAGCATGAAGGCCGTGACCGCGTAAACCTCTTCGGTACTCAGGGTCTTGGGGGCATTCCAGGGCATGGCCCGGTTGATGTAGTCCCACAGGGTCGACACCGAAGGCACCTTCATCATGGTGGTGCGTCCGGGGTAGTCGGCGCGCGCCAGGTTGGCCACCCGTCCAGTCTTGATGTCCTGCGCCGTCGTGCCTCCGATCAAAGGCGAAAACACCTCATTGGACTCGCCAAAGAAGCCATGGCACTGGGCACACTTGGCTTCCCAGACCTCCTGACCCTTGGCCACCGAACCGGCACCAGCGGGCAAGCCCTTGAAATCGGGTCGGACATCGATATCCCACTTGGCCACTTCTTTGTCCGTGGCGGGCCGGCCTATGCCCGGAAAGGACGACGACTGGGCCCAGCCAAGCGCACACACCGCCCAGGCCAGCACCATCACCACAAGCTTAGGAGAGCTGAACATTTTTCACCTCCCCGCTTTCCTGCACCAGCCAGGACTGGATCGCATTGTTGTGATAGATCGAGCGCGTGCCTCGCACCTGGCGCAGCTGCCGATAGGTCGGCTGCACATAGCCGGAGTCGTCCTGAGCACGGCTCTGAATGATGGCGGGCTTGCCGTCCCAGACCCAGTCGATATTGAAACGCGTCAGTGCTTTGGACAAGACAGGCGTCTGCAACCTGGCGGTGCGCCAATTGCGCCCGCCGTCAATCGACACATCGACCCGTTTGATCGCTCCCCGACCCGACCAGGCCAGACCGGTGATGTTGTAGAAGCCCTTGTCGAGCAAAACCTGCCCCCCTGAGGGCGTGGTCACCACGCTCTTGCACTCCTGGATGTTGGTGTATTGGCGGTGGGTGCCGTCGGGCATGTGGTCCATGTAGTGAATCGCCTCATCCTTGGCGGCCCAGGGCATATCGCCCACCTCGATGCGCCTGAGGTACTTGACCCAGCTCACCCCCTGAACGCCCGGCACCACCAAGCGCAGCGGGTAACCGTTCTCGGGCCGGAGCATCTCGCCATTTTGGCCATAAGCCACAAAGACCTCGCCAGAGTTGACCAGGCTCATCGGGATGGTCCGGGTCATCGATGAACCGTCGGCCCCTTCAGCCAGCACGAACTTGGCCTTCCTGCGGTCGATGCCGGCCATCTCCAGCAGCGTGATCAGCGGCACACCTGTGAATTCGCTGCACGAAATCATGCCGTGCGTGTACTGGACTGTTGGCACCGCCACATTGCCCCATTCGACTGCGGTATTGGCTCCGCATTCAATAAAGTGAAAGCGCGAAACCGATGGCAAACGCATCAGCTCATCCACGGTGAACACCATGGGCGTCTTGACCAGACCGTTGATCATGAAGCGATGCTTGGACGGGTCGATGTCCCACCAGCCCTGATGGTGGCGCTCAAAATGCAGTCCGCTGGGCGTGACAATGCCGAACAGCGACTGCAGCGGCGCAAAAGAGACCGATGCCTGCGTGGTCTGCGTCAGCCCGGGGCTTTGCCGGCGCTGCACATTGACCTCGAACTGCGAGGGTTTGCCGTAGCCATCCGTGACCACGCCCTGCCCCAAGCCGGTGGTGTGTGCCGGCAGGTTCAAAATGTTCGGATCGCCCCCTTCGGCGGGCACCGGGTTGACCTGCGCGCTGACCATGGGCGCGGTCAAACCGGCCGCAGCGGCGACAAAGGCATTGCGAATGAAATGGCGCCGGCCGTCCTTGGCCTCAGCCCAGACGCTGCGCACGCCGGCTGCATCGAGGAAACTCTCGGGTGCCTTGCGCACCCTCCCCGACGATTGCTGATGTTCTTGACCCACTCGAGCCCCTCCTGTTTGTGAACGCCGCCTGACCCGGCCCACGCCTTGGACTGCGATATCGACCACCTAAAACAAACGGCTGCGCATCCTCACTTACGAATACACCAATGTCTGACTCAGACCTCTAAAGACTTTTCACGCGCCGCCTGCCGAAAAACTTGCTTGCCGAAGCCCACTGTGCCCGCCACGGTCAGCTCACTTGAACTTATAGTGGTCGCGATTGAGCACCGCCGCCACCGCATCCACCTCTTGAGGAAACAAACCCAGATTGAGTTCGGTATTGCACTGCTCGACCATGCCACGCAGAAAACCTGGGGTGTTGATGCGCGCGGCCAGTGGATCACTTGGCCCCGCCCAGAATCCATTGGGCCAGAGTCAGCGCGTCGGCATCGCTCAAAGCGGGCTGAGCCGGCATGGGTACCGGGCCCCATTTGCCAGAACCACCGGCCTTGATGCTTTTGGCCAGCATGGCGGCTGCGTCTTTTTGCGAGGCGTATTTCTTGGCGACCTCCCGGTAAGCCGGTCCCACGAGCTTCTTGTCCGCTGCGTGACAGGACATGCAGGCGTTCGAGTTGGCCAGGGCCGAACTGGCGTGTGCCGGCAGGGTCAACATGGTGGTCAAAAACAAAGCTGCGGTCATGCGTATCATGCTGGTCATTCCATTCGTGTATCAACAATTACTAATATATATCATGCTGCCGTCCAAGAAAAGCACTTCTTGGCCATTTCCCATCAGGGATTTCACCAGCCTGATCAGATGGGCTTGAGCCCATGGACAGCTCGCTCGCCGAGTCGATACGTGGCACGGAAGGGGCGGCGCTCATCGGGCCTCGGGCAGGTGCTGATCCGCGGTCGGCTTGACCACACCGGCCAGCCACTGCGGTGCCAATTGCGCAATGGCCTGAAAATGGGTCAGGAAAACTTGGCCCCGAAGATGCGCCAGAAAGGCAGTGGTCTGCAAGCGGTCCATGACCGGTCCTTTGACCTCGCTGAGATGCAGCACAATGCCCGCGTCCCGCAGTCGCTGATCGATGGCCTCCAAGCTTTCCAGAGCACTGGCGTCGATGTCGTTGATGGCCGAGCATTGCAAGATCACCTGTTTGAGGTCCGGCCTGAGGGCCACCGCCTCGTTGATGCGATCTTCTAGGGCACGGGCATTGGCAAAGTAAAGGCTCTCATCGACCCGCAGGCTCAACAGGGCCGGATTGACATGGACCCGATGCCTGAGCACGTTGCGAAAATGCTCGGTGCCCGCGACCAGGCCGACTTCAGCAATGTGCGGTCGGCTGGTCTTGAACAGGAACAGGGCCAGCGACACCAGCACACCGGCCACCAGACCCGACTCCACCCCCACACCCAGGGTGACCAGCAAGGTCACCACGACGGCAGCAAAGTCGGACTTGGCATACGCCCAGGTGCGCCGCAAGATGTCCAGATCCACCAGAGAGAGCACCGCCACCACGATGGTCGCTGCCAGCGTGGCTTGCGGCACGAAATACAGCGCCGGCGTGAGGAAAAGCGCCGCCAGCAAGATACCGCCGGCGGTGAACACACCGGCCGCCGGCGTCTGCGCTCCCGCATCAAAATTGACCACCGATCGCGCGAAGCCGCCGGTCACCGGAAAGCCGCCGGTGAAGGCCGCACCCAAATTGCTGGCGCCCAGCGCGACCAGTTCTCGGTCGGGCTCGATGCGTTGGCGTCGCTTGGCCGCCAGAGTCTGGCCCACGGAGACCGACTCGACAAATCCCACCACGCCGATCAACAGCGCGGGCACCGCCAGCTCTTGCCACAGTGCCAGGTCAAAGGACGGCAAACTCAAAGGCGGAAATCCCTGGGGCACTGTGCCGACGATGCGCACGCCCGCCTCGTGCCAATGGAAGAACCAGGTCAGCCAGGCCGTCACAGCGATGCCAGCCACCGGCCCCGCCTTGGCGAGCACATCGGCCAGCCGGGCGCCCAAACCCAATTTCAGCAGCAGGGGCTTGAGGCTGCGCCTGGCCCAGAACAGGAAGGCCACCGTGGCCAGGCCCAATACAGCCGTCGTCAAATGAATGCGTTGGCCCTGCTGCACCAATCCCCAGACCAGTTCAAAAAAACTGTGCCCCTCGACCTTGACGCCCAGAATCACCTTGAGCTGACCGGCCGCGATCAGCAGGGCCGATGCGGTGATGAAACCAGAGATCACCGGATGGCTGAGAAAGCTGGCCAAAAAGCCCAGGCGCAGCACGCCCATCAACAGCAGCATCGCGCCCGAAAGAAAAGCCAGGGTGATGGCCACGGTCCAGTACTCGGGCGAGCCCGCCACCGCATGATCGCCAATGGCCGTGGCCGTCATGAGCGAGACCACAGCCACCGGCCCGACAGCCAGGACACGACTGGTGCCAAATACGGCGTACAGCAGCAGCGGTGCAATGCTGGCGTACAGCCCAACCTCGGGCGGCAAGCCGGCCAGCGACGCATACGCCAGACTTTGCGGAATCAGCATGATGGTGACGATCATTGCCGCCACCAGATCGCTGACCAAAGTGGCACGATCGTACCGACGCCCCCAGGACAAGATGGGCAAGTTCGACGCGGCTGTAGCTAGGCTGGGCCAGGACATGCGAGGGGCCATGCGCCTTACGGCTGGCTGCGCGAAAGCTGCCACAAGAAGTTCGAGCGTGCGCTGCTTGGGCAATCAGCGCTTAGGGATTGAACAGACATGCAACAGCTCCAAAACAGGTCATGGACTCAGGCAGCCGCCGCCACGCGCCGGCCCATCCGGTCGAGCCACTCGAACACCAGCATGCCGGCCAGCATAGCCACGAAAAACACGGCCGCCTTGGGCTGACCGGCCGCCATGCTCACAATGGCCGGGCCCGGACAAAATCCGGCCAGACCCCAGCCAGCGCCAAACAGGAGCGAACCGGCCACCAGCGGCTGGTCGATGTCCCGCGAGGTGGGAAGATGCAGGGCGCCTCCCAGAAAATTACTGGTTCGCTTTTTGGCACTGCCGAAAGCGAAAAACCCAACGGCAATCGCGCCGCCCATCACAAAGGCCAGAGACGGGTCCCAGGCGCCGGCCAGATCCAGAAAGCCAATCACCTTGGCAGGGTCGGTCATGCCGGCGAGCATCAGGCCCCAGCCGAACAGCAGGCCGACCGCGAATTCACTCAAACGGTGTGTCATGTTGCGACTCATCAGGGTCTCCTTCAGATTAGGTGGCGAGCGACATAGACGATGGCAAAACCGGCCGCCATGAACGCGGCTGTGGCCACCAAAGAGCGGGGCGAGAGCCGCGACAGGCCGCACACCCCATGGCCGCTGGTGCAGCCCGAACCCATGCGGGTGCCGTAACCCACCAACAGGCCGGCGAGCACGACCAGGGCGTATCCGGCATCGATGCGCGGCGCGCTGATCAAGCCGGCCGGCGCAAACAAAGACAGAGAAAAAGGCGCAGCCAGCATGCCCAGCATGAATGCGATGCGCCACCCGGTATCGCCGCGCTTGGGGCTCATCAGACCGCCCAGGATGCCGCTGATGCCCAGAATCCGGCCATTGACCAAGATGAACATGGCTGAGGCCAAGCCCAGCAAGATGCCCCCGGCCAATGAAGCCCAGGGGGTGAAATGAGTCCAGTCGATCGTCATGGAAATGTCCTTCTCAAAAGCGCAAGAGCCTCAATCGACTGGCTTGCACGGTGCACTGCAAAATTGTTGATACAAGGTCTCGATCACCGCCAGTGCTTTTGGGCTGTCGAGGGCGTAGTAAATGTTCTTGCCTTCACGCCGGGTGCTCACCAGCCGCTCGTCGCGCAGCACCGTCAACTGCTGCGACAAGGTCGGCTGCACAATGCCCAGCAATTCTTCGAGTTCACCGACCCGCTTTTCACCCTGGGAGAGTTGGCAGAGAATCATCAGACGGTCTGGATTGGCCAACACCTTCATGAGGCTGCAGGCTTGGGCGGCCGCCTGGCGCATGTCCTCGAGTTCGAGAGTGGCTACGCTCATGTCGCACACCTCCTTTCAGTTAAGCAGCAGATAGTCTATTGACAAACAATTTATTTGTCAATAGACTATCTGAAATTTAATCGAAAGAATGGCCATGACCGCAACGCCCTCCCCCACCAAGCCCCAGGTTCACGGCCTGTTTGACCCGGCCACGTGGACGGTCACCTACGTGGTCCACAACGGTCCGGGCAGCGCCTGCGCCATCATTGATTCGGTGCTGGACTACGACCCCAAATCAGGCCGCACCCGCACCGATTCGGCCGATCAGGTGATTGCCTATGTGCATGAGCATCGGCTTGAGGTGCAGTGGATCCTGGAAACCCACGCCCACGCCGACCACCTCAGCGCCGCGCACTATCTCAAAAAACACTTGGGCGGCCAGATCGGCATCGGCAAGCAGATCACCACGGTTCAAAAAGTGTTCAAGGGGATCTTCAACCTGGAGCCACAGTTCAAACTCGACGGCTCGCAGTTTGACAAACTGCTGGCCGACGGTGAATCGCTTGCGATCGGGGAACTTGAGGGCTCGGTGATGGCCGTTCCCGGCCACACGCCGGCCTGTGTGGCCTACCAGATCGGCGATGCAGTGTTCGTCGGGGACACCCTGTTCATGCCCGACGTAGGCACCGCCCGCTGCGACTTTCCCGGGGGCGACGCCAAGACTTTGTACAACTCAACCCGCAAGCTGCTGAGCCTGCCGCCTCAAACCCGGTTGTTCATGTGCCACGACTACCCGCCCGGCGGCAGGCCAGTGGCCTTCGAATGCACCGTGGCCGATCAACGGGACGGCAACATCCATGTGCGCGAGGGCATCAGCCAAGAGCAGTTTGTGAAAATGCGCACGGCGCGCGACGCCACCTTGGAGATGCCCGTGCTCATTTTGCCGGCGGTACAGATCAACATCCGCGCCGGCGAAATGCCCCCCACGGAAGACAACGGCACGGCTTATGTAAAGATTCCGATCAACGCGTTTTAGGGATCGTGCCGATCGATGCCGTTGCGCTGGCGCTTTGACGATCAGCGCCGAGCACCGGCCGCAGCCGGCGCACGCACGCCCTGATGCAAGGTAGGGACCGGGTAAACGGCGCAGCCCAGCCGCTGCGAAATGGATCGGGCGGCATCATGCAGAGCCGCGATCAGCGGCCCTTCTTCACTGGGCTGCAGCAAGTGCGCCGGGAAGGCCGTACCCAAGGCACCCACGATCTGCTGGTCGGCCCTAAACAGAGGCACCGAAATCACGCCCAGCCCGATGCTGGTTTCATTGCGCTGCATGCAATAGCCGGTCTCGCGGGCCAGTTCGACGAGGGGCTCGATCTTGGCCCGATCACGCACCGTATCGGTGGTCAGGGCCGGCACCGGTATGGCCAGCAGACGTTCACGCTCTGCCGGTGGCATGAAGGCCATCATCACCCGACCGGCCGATGAGGCTCCCATGGGAACGCAACTGCCACAGTGCCAGCCAGTGTCAATGAAATACGGCCCTTCCAGCCCGATCAAATACAGGGACTGGTCGCCGTGAGGAATGGACAGTCGCACGCTGTGACCGCTGCGGTTGAGCAGCTCACGCATCACCGGCGTGGCTGCCTGGCAAAGCGCATCATGTGTGGTAAAGCGAGAGCCCAGCAAATGGCTGCGCTGACCCAGATGGTAGGTGCGCGTCTGCGGATCTTGAGCGACCAAACCGCTATCGACCAGAGCGCTCAAGATCTTGGCCACCTGACTCTTGGACAGACCGCAGCGATTGGCCAACTCGGTCACGCCCAAGTCACGCGGACCGCTTTCGAATTCAAGCAATACGCGCAAGCCAGAGCGCAGTGACTTCATGTACTCATTGCTGGGCGCGGCCTGGCCGGCCATGATGGACGCTTTGCTGGTTTTGGGCATGGTCAAACAGTCTGCCGATGCCCGGAATCGGCGACAACAAGGGTATCGAGTGCCACCACCCCGCGCCCGAGCGCGCGCACCCGCAGCGGATTGATGTCGACCTCGGCCACCCAGCGGTCCACCCAAAACTGCTGACCGATCTGCCAGATGGCCTCGACCGCCGCGGGCACATCCAGCGGACCCTGGCCACGCGCCCCGGCGAGGATGGGCGCCACCCTGAGTCGCGCGATCAAATCCGTGATCTCTTGCCGACTCGCCGGCAAGGCCAAGAAGCCCACGTCATCGAGCACCTCGGCCCAGATGCCTCCAGCGCCAACCATCAGCACCCGACCGAGTTCCGGGTCGACCGAGCAACCCACAATCAGATCAAAACCGTCGAGGACCATGGGCTGGACCGAGTAACCCACAATGTGAGCCTTGGGCGCGTAAGCAGCCACGCTTGGCACCATGGCCTGCCAGGCCAGACGCAGCGCGCGCTCGTCACCCAGATTCAAGGCCACCCCACCGGCTTCGCTTTTGTGGGCAATATCGGGCGAGGCCACCTTGAGCACCACCGGAAAGCCCTGCTGACGGGCAAAGGCCAGCGCGTCCTCGACCTGCGTGCACACCTGCTCGGGCACCTGAGGCACCGCAGCGGCCTGCAGAAAGTGCGTCGTGCACGCACTGCCAGTCCGCCCCGCTTGGCCTCCATCGCCGGCAGCCAAGGGCACCAGCACCTGCGCTCGCCGACCCACTGCGGCCACGAGACGCTCGGGCGTGGGCAGCACCAGCACGCCGGCCTGCAGCAAACGCAGACGGTCCTCGCGATCAAAAGGGTCAGACGACGACAAAAAGGACACGGCCAAAGCCTTGCCCTGGCTGCGCCCCTCAATCGCCAGCCGTTCCAGCCAGGGCAGCAAGGCCTTGTAATCATGGGCCAGACGGGTCAACACCACCAGCAAGATGCCAACGCCCGGATCGCGGATCACGGCCTCGGCACAGGCGCCAAAGCCACCCTCATTGGCAAACAAAGCCGTATCGACCGGATTTGCAACCGACATCTGAGGCGGCAGCAGTTCACGCAATGCCGCTTGGGTGGCGGCGGCAAACGGCGGCAAGGTCACGCCGAATCGGGCCGCCTCGTCCGAGATCAATACGCCCATGCCGCCGGAGATGGTCAAAACCCCGAGCGCGGGCGCGACAGCGCTCTGCGGGTAACCCAGCACTTGGAAGGTCACCGCCAAATCGACCATGTCGTCAAGTGAGTCAACCACGATCAGGCCGGCTTGTCGGGCCACATCGCACCAGACTTTCCAGGCGCCTGCAAGCTTGCCGGTGTGAGACACCGCAGCAGCTCGGCCCAGCTGTGACTGACCGGCCCGCAAGACCATGATGGCCTTGTTGTTCTCGCGCGCTCGACGTGCCAAGGACAGCAACTCGCTGCCGCGTTTGAATCCCTCAACATACAAACCAATGAGGTCAACACCGTCGTCTTCAATGGCATGCTCGAGCAGTTCCAGCACACCCAGATCGGCCTCGTTACCGGTCGAGACCCAATAGGCCAAACCGATGTCCAGGTCGTTGAAGCTCTGCAACAACGCATTGCCCAGCGCGCCCGACTGGGTGAACAGCGCCAGCCTGCCAGGGCGGGGCATGCGGCGGCGCAATTCGCTGGAAAAAGTGGCCGTCATGCCCAGCCCAGGGTTGAGCACACCGACGCAGTTGGGCCCCACCAGACGGATGCCGTGCTGCTGACACACATCGCTCAGGGCCTGCTGGGCCGCGGCATCACCAGCTTCGGCAAACCCCCCAGCAATCGAGATCGCGGTGCGAACCCCCTGCAAGGCACACTGGTGCAAGGCATCGGGCACACCTGCGGCGGGCAGCAGAATCAGGGCCAGATCGATGTCGCGCGGCAGGTCGGCGATGCGGGCCACACACGGCACCCCATCAATGTCGGTGTATTTGGGGTTGACCGCATAGACCTGGCCTGCGAATCCATAGCGCTTGAGGTAGGCCAAAGGGCGCCCGGGCAACTTGCCAGCATCGGGTGAGGCCCCGATCAGCGCGATGCTTCGAGGCGCGATCAGGGGCGACAGCACAGACATGACAGCGCGGCTCAGCGGCGCGGCAGTTCGACCACCGCCGCGCCCTTGGCCGTGACCTGACCGAGCTGGTTCTCAGCCCACAGTTCCAGATCCACCAGGCCTTGCCCCCCTTCAAGGCGCTTGCCCTTCACACGGCCCTTGGTGAAGGTGGTATCGCCAAAGATGACCGGCAGCTTCAGGCGCATGGTGTAGTGCCGCAGCCAGCCCGCATCGCCCATCCAGTTGGTGGCGCAACTGGCAATCATGCCGCAGCGCTGAGGGCCGTTGTCGTAGGGACCAGGCATGCCCAAGTCCTGCTGGGCCACCTTGGCGTCCTGGTGACCAATGCTGGGCAGCACCGCCGCGCCGAAATAGCTCTTGTCGTAGTTGTTGGGTAACTTCTCAGGGCTGTGGTTCGCCCAATGCCGATACTTCCAGCGCAGCTTGGTGGACTTGTAGCCCGAGGTGCCAACCGCCCCGCAGTAGTAAGCGGTCATGTCCTGCTGATTGATCGGCCCGCGCACCGTACCAGGCAGTTCAACCCCCGCCTGTACATCGTCCCAGTACAAGACTTCGCCGCCGCGCCGAAATTCGTTGAGTTGGGCGTTGACGATCTTCTCAAGCTCATCGGCGCTGTAAACATGCTTGTCGCGCGGCGCATAGCGCAGCCCCCCCTCAGCCGACTGCCGCGCCACCCGGAAGGTGTGCGAGAGCACCCGCGTGACCAACTCCCCGGCCTGGTTGTGATAGAGCACCTCGCCGGTCTGCACGATCATGTTGGCCACCGTCTTGCCGGAAAGCGGCTGCGCATCGACATATTCGGCCGAAGCGCGGATGGTGTCGTTGCGGCAAATTGGCTTATGAAAGTCGCAATCGATGCCCGAATAGAACCACTGCACATCGGGCAGCCCCGGCGCCACCACCGCATCCCAGATGCTGAAGAAAAAAGTAGGCGGCGCGATCAGACTGCCAAAGCGCGAGGCCTGCCCGTAGGCTGGATCGCAAAACAAGGGGTTGTCGTCACCCAATCCCCAGGCGTAGTGCCTCACCGCGTCCCAGCTCGCTTCGTGGTTCCATTGTTCAACCCGTATGGGCATGCCCAAGAGCGCCCTGGCCTCGGCCAGCGCATCGCGTCCTATGGATGGGGCCAGCAGCTTGCCCTCAACGGTTGCGTGATCCATGTGTTTGTCTCCTTAGAGCTTCGTTTGAATTCAAAGTTTGGTGTAGCCCAGACCCATGCCACCGTCGACATCGAGCACGGCACCGGTGGTCCAATCGGCCAGCAGCAGATAGGCCATGGCCTGCGCGATGTCCTCGGGCTCGCCAATGCGGCCGATCGGGTGCAGATGCGCCAGGTTGCGGAAAAATGCCTTGGCCTCCTGGGGATCCTGGCCGGTCACCGCGGCATTGATCTCGGTGGCCACCGCGCCAGGGATGACACAGTTGACCCGCACCTTGCGCGCGCCCAGTTCGGCAGCAAGCACCCGCGAGGCATTGACGATGGCACCCTTGGAGGCCGCATAGGCAAGGCGGCCGGGCAAGGCCAGGCGGGTGTGGACAGAACCGATGAAGATCACGCAGCCCTGGCTGCGCGCCAGTTGGTCGACCGCCAGCTGCGTCATGAAAAGCGGGGCATGGACGTTGGTGGCCATGACCCGGCTCAGGCTCGCCTCATCCAGACCCTCCAGACCGCTGTGGTGCGTGATGCCGGCGTTGTTGATCAATCCAAAAAGCGTCCCGCCTCCGTGGGCCAGCGCCGCATCGAGCATGCGCTGGCGGTCCGCGCTTAGACAGACATCGCCATCGACCCAATGGCACGAGGGGCCCAGCGATTCGGCCACCGCCCGGATGCGCTCAGCGCGTCGACCCGAAATGGTCACACGCGCGCCCTGTGCGGCCAGATAGCGGGCCGCGCCCTCCCCGATGCCTGAGCCACCGCCTGTGATGAGGATGGACTTTCCCTCCAAGCTGGCATTCATGCGCGACCCCCATCCTGTTTGACTCGGACTCGTGGCCCTTGCCCACCCGCCCACAGGGCCGGGCGCACTGCCCGGATTCTGGGGCCGGCGGATACCGCGGCTCTCATGCTGCAGATCGAAAAATCGAGCGCGGCAGGGTCAAAGGCAGCAAGCGAAAGGCCTGAATTATGTTTCTCATGTGGAACCAGTATTTCCGCAGTGACCAAAAAAGTCAAATCAGGGAAAGTACCGTTTTTGGCCGGCCCTCCCTATCCTCAGTCCAGCGGGTGTTGCAGGCGGGCGCGCCCACACAAGGGGCCACGACCCAACAGAGCGCCCGTATTGATAAATTCGCCTCTGTCCTGAACTTCGCCGAAGAAGCTGCGCCTGCAGACACCGTCGCGCCCGGTGCCGGGTGAGCGATCTGCGCGACTGGCTCCCATGGCTGAAAGTCAGGGAGCAGTTTGCCATTGCAGAGTATGGGGTGACGCTAAGGTGGCCTGCCCGGAGGGAATCGAACCCCCGACCCACAGCTTAGAAGGCTGTTGCTCTATCCGACTGAGCTACGGGCAGATGGGAGGCATCTTAGCGCCCACCGGCCAGCTGGCTTGAACATGCAGCAGGCACAAAAAAGCCCGCTGAACGGGCACGATGGTCAGACTCGATGTGGTCGGAGTACAAGGATTCGAACCTTGGACCCCCTGCTCCCAAAGCAGGTGCGCTACCAGACTGCGCCACACTCCGACGAAGCCTGATTATAGCCCGGGCACGATCGGTCATAAGGCTGACATCGGGGTGTCCGCAGAGGTCAAAGCAACTCACGAAGGTGGCCGGCCGCATCGAACAACAGCGGCAGCCACTCGCGCTCGAGGGCGGGCGCCCGCAGCCGCTCGGCCGTGCTGACCACATTGAGCGCGGCCACAGTGCGGCCTTGTACATCACGCAAGGCAACGGCCAGCGCATGAACACCCAACTCATGTTCCTGGCTGGCCAGGCAGAAATCATCCCGCCTGGCCTGCGCCAGCGCTTTTTTGAACTCGGTGGGCCGCGTCAGGGTGTGCGCGGTCAGCCGCGGCAAACTTCCATTGATCAAGCGAGCCTCGAGCCAAGCCCGCAGGTCCAAGGGCGGCAAACTGGCCAGCAGCATGCGGCCGGTGGACGTGGCATGCGCTGGCAAACGAGCCCCCAAATGCAGACCATAGGCCTGAATCCGGGTCGAAGTCGGGGCAGCCTTTCCTGGCGCGAGGGCGGCATACCCACTGCGCCCGATGATCACCACCTCAGGCCCGTCGAGAACCGCCACCGAAAAAGACTCGCCCGTCTGCGCTGCCAGCCGGTTGAGCGTGGGCTGTACGGCCCTGGGCAGACGGGACGTGGCCAGAAAGCTGCCTGAAAAACGCAGCACCTTGGGGGCAAGCCAGAAATACCGGCCATCGGTCTCCAGATAGCCCAGATGCGCCAAAGTCAGCAGGTGCCGCCGGGCAGCCGCACGCGTGATGCCGGCCCGCTCGGCCGCCAAAGTGGCGTTCAGACGCTGACGCTGGACATCAAAGCTCTCAAGCACGGCCATGCCTTTGGCCATGCCCTCGATCAGATCAGCCTTGGCTATGGACAACGGCGTTCGATTCATGCGACATCCCGGAGCATCACAATTGCGCGATCATCGCACAATGAATCCAATGATCGCGCGCTTTCGTGCGATCGCGTCCGGGGACGGGCCTTCATCCCGTTTAAGCTGAAGGAGCGTGGACCCCTGGGTCACGCTGCAAATGCAACCGACCAATTCAAAACGAAGGGCGTCGTCAATGTACAACTCCACAGCCCCAAAACGCACGCAGGTGGCCATCGTGGGCGCCGGGCCGGCAGGACTGTTGCTCGGCCAGTTGCTGCACCGCGCAGGCATTGATGCGGTGATCGTCGAGCGCCAAAGTGCAGACTATGTGCTAGGGCGCATCCGAGCCGGTGTGCTCGAACAAGTCACGATGGACCTGCTCGATGAGGCCGGTGTCGGCCGACGCATGCATCAAGAGGGTTTGCTACACGCCGGTTTTGACATGTTGTTCAAAGGACAGCGCCACCGCATTGATCTGAACCACCTGACCGACGGCCAGCAGGTCATGGTCTACGGCCAAAC
>SXGQ01488289.1_pt1 | contig 25098 bp, 15 predicted proteins | sample 3178371 | NCBI WGS metagenome assembly SXGQ01 (sample SAMN11356859, study PRJNA531348) | freshwater metagenome | isolation source: freshwater sample F1-20 | place: China: Fuxian Lake, Yuxi | collected 2017-12-25 | reverse complement strand
GACGAAGGTCATGAACCTCGACCGGTTCGACGTCGCCAAGAAGTAAACTTCTGGAGCCCTCCCCCTCACGGCCCGCCCTTCGGCGGGCCGTTTTATTTATCAAGCAAACCAATAGGGTAACGCCACCCGCCGAAACAAAGGGCACAACAGGCGGTCGCCGACGAATGGGACCCCGTCCGACCGACTCCATGCGCCAACCCACGGAAACGCCCAGCCCGTCTGCCAAGAAAAGGACTCGCCTTGGCTTGTCCGTCTGGCACAAAACGAATGTACCACGGCGTTGCTGCCCCCCTAACATGAATCGACGACGTTTCATCCTCCGTTCCTTGGGAGCCACGCTGGCCCTCCCTGGCCTATGCTCGCTCAGCGCGAAGGCCCTCAGCGGCAATCCCACCGTGCAGGTGTCCAAGGGCGCCGGCATCGGCGCCCGCCGCTTCGTGGCGATCGGCAACCTGCTCGGCTACCAAACCAAGAAGCTGTTCCCGACCACCACCGGCCGTGACTACGAAAAGACGACCCTGCTGGAGCCCATCTGGGCGCATCGCGAACTGATGACCGTTTTTCGCGGCCTCGACCACGGCGTCAAAGGCGGACATTTTGCGGTGCACTCCTTCCTCTCCGGCGTGCTCAATTCCGAGGCGCAGAATCGCCCGGATGGCAACGTGTCGCTGGACCAATACCTCGCCGAAGAGATCGGCCACCAGACCCGCTTCCCTTCCCTCACCGTTGGCTCCGAAGGCGGCATCCACGGCGGCTGCCAGCTCGCCTGGACGAAGTCCGGCGTACGCGTTCCGCCGATTACCAACCCCGCCGAACTGTTCGACAAGCTGTTCGTCGGCGACTCCGCCGACCGCCGCGTCCGTCGCGAACAGGAAAACCAAGTACAGGCCTCGATCCTCGATTCCGTGCGCGAGGAAGCGAAGCGCCTCTCCGGGCAGGTCAACCAGGAGGATAAGGCCAAGCTCGATGAATACTTCACGTCCGTCCGCGACGTCGAAAAGCGCCTCGAACTTCGTCGGCGCTGGACCAATCACCCGAAGCCGGCGGCCCCCTTCGGTCGGCCGGCCAACCGCAACGCCGTCGACGACCTGCCGCTCATGTATGAGCTGATCGCGCTCGCCCTGCACACCGACAGCACCCGTATCGCCACCTTGGAAGTCGGCGGTGACTTCCTACCCCAGAATCTCGGCATCAAAAAGGACTACCATGGCCTCTCCCACCACGGCAACTCCGCCGAGTCCATCGCCGCCCTCATCACCCTCGAGCGCTATCAGATCGAACAGTACGGCAAGTTCGTCGGTCGCCTCGCGCAGCTGAAGGACGGCGGAGGCACGTTGCTCGACTCCACCACGGTGTTGTTCGGCAGCGGCATGGGCGACGCCAACTCGCACCGGAACACCGACCTGCCGATCCTCCTCGCCGGCGGCGGCTACCAGCACGGCCGCTTCCGCGAAGTCGCACGTGAAGTCAGGCACAAGGTGCCGCTCTGCAACCTCTTCGTCGACATCGCCCAGAAGATGGGCGTGGAAACGGCCGCCTTTGGCAGCAGCACCGGCCGGTTCTCCTGATCCCCGGCCGCGACCGCAGACGTGCATTCCGTTCCGGCATTCCGAGCCAAGGCGTCCCCACGACGGACCCTGTTGGTCATCGCCACCGTCCTCGCGGCCGGCCTCATGCGCGCCGCGGAGGAGCCGGCGAAGCAGGTGGAGAAGTTCCTGAACCGCTACTGCCTGGAGTGCCACGATGCCGCCACGAACAAAGGCGACCGGTCCTTCGAAAAATTCACCATGCCGTTGAAGACGCTTCCCGCGGCGATCGAGGCGCGCGACATCATCGACCAACTGACCCTGCGCGAGATGCCGCCGAAGAAGGCCGCGCAGCCCGGCGACGATGAGCGCCTCGCGATGATCCGCACCCTGCGTGACGGCACCGCGGCGGCGCAGGCTTCGCTGCAGAGCACCGGCGCGCGCACGGTCCTCCGCCGGCTCTCCAACCGCGAGTATGAGAACACGCTCGCGACCCTGTTCGGCCGCCGCGTCGACACCCTCGGGCTGACCGCCGACTTCCCGAAGGAAAAGACCGCCCGCCATCTGGACACGATCGGCCAGTCGCTGGTGACCTCCGGCTTCCTGGTCGACCAGTATTTCCTGTCCGCCAACCGCCTCGTCGAGACCCGGCTGGGCAAGCCGGCCACCGCGCCGCAGACCTGGCGCTTCAACAAGAACTTCATCCAGTACGAAGAGCTGACGGGCTCGCACAAGAGCGCCTTCAACTTCCGCTACCTCAACCTCTACGAGCAGCCGAACACCGACACCCGCCAGGGCGGCTACGGCCACATCGAGGACTTCCGGCAAGGCGTCGCGGTCTCCGGCCTCTACGACCTCGAGGTCGAGGCTGCGGCCATGCATCGCGATACCCATTACGATCCGGCGATCTTCGGCATCGACCTCTCGGAGCCTTTCATCCTCGGCGTCGTGCCCGGCGACATCACGAAGGGGCATATCCATTACCCGCAGGCCATCGAGCCGCTGCTGGCCAGCGGCGTGGTGCCCGACAACGTGCCCACCCGGCTGAAGTTCCGCGTCTGGCTGGAAGCCGGCCAGACCCCGCGCTTCATCTTCCCGAATGGTCCCTACGAATCGCGCGCCTCGGTGATCACGATCAACAAGCGCTACGAGAAGGAGTTCTCGACGCCGGTCGGCTCCTCGGGCGTCGGTCGCTCGCACATCCTCAAGGAAGGCAAGTTGCCGCACATCAGCATCAGCGAAATCGTCATCCAAGGCCCGTTGGCCGAGCCGATGGGCGGCGCCGAGGAGATCGCCGTCTTCGGCAAGGAGGGCTTCCAGGCGGGACGCGCGGTTGACCAGCTGCTCGCCTTCGCGGCCAAAGCCTACCGACGCCCGTTGGAGGAGGCCGACCGTGCCTCGATCCGCGCCATGTACGCGAAGCGGCTCGCGGAAAAGGCCGCGCCGCGCCAAGCCGCGCTCGACGTCGTCAAACTCATCCTCTGCTCGCCCTCCTTCCTTTACCTCAGCGAGGTCACCAAGGAGAGCGACCGACGTCTGCAGTCCCACGACCTCGCCACCCGCCTCGCCTACGCTCTTTGGGCGGCGCCGCCCGACGAGGCCCTGCTCGCCTCGGCGGCGTCGGGTAAACTCACCCGCGACGCGGAACTAAAGAAGCAGGTCGACCGCCTGCTGGCCGATGAACGCGTCAACGGATTCATCCACGGCTTCCTCGACAGCTGGCTGAACTTGCGCGACCTCGGTGGGATGCCGCCCCCGCGCGAATCGAATCGCGCCTACTACGCCGAGGACCTACCCGCGTCGATGAAGGCCGAGGTCCGCCTGTTCTTCGGCGAAATGCTCAAGGAGAACCGCCCGGTGACCCAATTCCTGCGCGCGGAGCACACCTTCGTCGACAAGAAGCTCGCGAAGCTCTACGACCTGCCCGCGCAGAAGACCCTGCGGTTGGCCGACGGGTTCCAGAAGGTCAGCCTCAAGGGCGACAAGCACCGCGGCGGCCTGCTCAGCATGGCGGCCGTGCTGACGGTCAGCGCCAACGGCGTCGAAACCTCGCCCGTCACCCGCGGGGCTTGGGTCAGCGAGAACATCCTCGGCATCAAGCCGCCGCCGCCACCGGATGTCGTGCCTGTCATCGAACCCGACGTCAGCGGAACGACCACGATCCGCGAACGCCTCGCCAAACACAGCACCGACCGCGCCTGCTCCGAGTGCCATCGCAAGATCGACCCGCTCGGTTTCAGCCTGGAATCCTTCGATCCGGTCGGCCAGTGGCGCACCACCTACCCGAAGCCGAAGAAGGGCGCGGCGCCCAGGATCGACACCACCGGCGAGTTCGCCTCCGGCGAGACCTACGGTGACTTCGCCGGCTTCCGCGACATCCTGCACGACAAGCGGAACGAACAGTTCACGCGGCACCTCATCCGCTCGCTGCTCGCCTACAGCACCGGGCGGCTGATGGAACCCGCCGACGAGTTCGCCATCGACCGCATCCAAGAGAAGGTCGAAAAGCAGGGTCTCGGCCTGCGCAGCCTCGTCGTCGAGTGCCTGACCAGCGACGTCTTCCGCTCGCGCTGAGCAGGGGGCGCGAACCGGGGGGCCAGCCAACGAGAGTCAAACGATCCGCCGGCGAAAGACTCGTCGCCCAGTTCGGTAAAACCGCCTTCTGCTGCGCCCTGCGCAACCGCAACGCCCAGATTTTTTGGAGTAAGCCCGAACCGGCTCTCGCCCCAAACCGACGAAACCAGCTCGGTCGGCTAATTGAGGGGGAAAGATTGACTCATTTTCAGCCCACCAAAGGAACAAGTGGTTGGTCTTTACGGTCTTTACGCATATAAAAACCAACTGAAACGGCACCCCGCCCATGCTTCGACCGACCCTTGCCCTGCTCCCCCTTCTCACCACGGCGGCTTTCGCCGCGGACCCCGTGGAGTTCAACCGCGACATCCGCCCAGTGCTCGCCGACGCCTGCTTCCATTGCCACGGCCCCGACCCCGGCACGCGCAAAGCCGGCCTGCGTCTCGACACCGAGGCCGGCTTCTTCGCCGCGCGCAAGGACAACGACGGCAAGGAAGAACCCCCGACCATCATCAAGGGCCAGCCCGACAAGAGCACGCTCTTCCAGCGCATCATTTCCAAGGACGAAGACGAGGTCATGCCGCCGCCCGAGACGCACAAGGCGCTGAAGCCCGCGCAAGTGGCGAAGATCAAAGCGTGGATTGAACAAGGCGCCCCTTGGCAGCCGCACTGGTCCCTCCTCCCGCCCGTCGCAACCACGCCGCCCGCCGACCAGACGGGCTGGGCCAAGAACCCCATCGACACCTTCGTCCTCGCCAAGCTCAAGGCCGCCGGGCTCACCCCCGCCGCCGAGGCCGACGCCCGCACGCTCATCCGCCGCCTCGCCCTCGATGTCACCGGCCTGCCGCCTTCGCCTGAACTCCTCGCCAAGTACCTACCCAAGGACGGCACCCACCTGCAAGATGCGCAGGTCCGCGCCTTGGTGGACGAACTGATGGCGACGCCCGCTTACGGCGAGCACCGCGCCCGCTATTGGCTCGACGCGGCCCGCTACGCCGACTCCCACGGCCTGCACTTCGACAACCCCCGCGAGATGTGGCCCTACCGCGATTGGGTCGTCAAATCCTTCAACGCGAACCAGCCGTTCGATAAGTTCACGGTCGAGCAGCTCGCCGGCGACCTCCTGCCCAATCCGACGGAGTCGCAGTTGATCGCCACTGGTCTCCAGCGCTGCAACGCCACGACCAATGAAGGCGGCACCATCGTCGAAGAGAACCTCGCCAACTATGCCGCCGACCGCGTGCAGACGATCGGCTGGGTCTACCTGGGCCTGACCACCAACTGCGCGCAATGCCATGACCACAAGTTCGACCCATTCACGGCGAAGGACTTCTACGCGCTGTCCGCCTTCTTCCGCAACACGACCCAGCCCGGCCTCGACGGCAACGTGAAGGATGGTCGCGGTCCGGTGATCTACCTCCCGGCCGACGCCGACCGTCCGCGCTGGAACGCGCTCCCGGCCGAAATCGAAGCCGCCAAGAAACAAGCGGGCGACCTCCGCAACGCGGCCAGCAAGGACTTCGATGGTTGGTTCGCCAAACTCAAACCTGCGGACCTCGACAAGGAAATCCCGACCAAAGGGCTGCTCGGTCGTTTCGCGCTGAACGAAGGCACCGGCATACCGGCGCAGACCAAGGCCCACGGCACCGCCCCGACGTGGATGAAGGAAGGCCGCAACGGCAGCGCCGTCGCCCTCAAGAAAGGTTCCAACCTCAACCTCGGCGAGGTCGGCAACTTCGACACGAAGAAGCCGTTCTCCGTCGGCGGCTGGTTCCGCCCTTCCGCCGTGATGGGCGCGCAAGCCCTCGTCGCCCGGATGGACGATCCGAAGGCCGCGCAAGGCTGGTCGCTCTTCCTCGCCAACGCCAACTACGGCTTTTACCTGATCAGCCAGTGGCCCAATGACGCCGTCAAGGTCACCACCACCAAGGCATTCGCCAAGAAGGACACCTGGCAGCACGTCCTCGTCACCTACGATGGCAGCGGCAAGGCCGAAGGCATCAGACTCTATGTCGATGGCGTGATGGCGCCGCTGAAGCTCGAGATCAACACCCTGACGACTTCCAGCCAAGCCAAGACGCCGACCCGCCTCGGCCAACGCAGCGCCAGCGAATTCTTCACCGGGGCCGCCCAAGAGCTCCGGTTCTACGACCGCGCGCTCACGGGCTCCGAAGCCAACGTGCTCGCCAAGCTCGACGACCTGCGGGCGCTGCTTGCCGGCAAGCCTACCCCGAAGACCAAGGAGAAGCTCCTGGAGTACTACGTCGGGGTCAGCCGCACGGACGTCCAGGTCGCCGCCTCCCGCCAACAGCAGCTCGAGGCGGAACTCAAGGCCATCAAGGACCGCAGCCCGCTCACGCACATCCAAGAAGAGCGCAAGGACATGATGCCGTCAGCGCACATTCTCCTCCGCGGCGAATACGACAAGAAGGGCGAACAGGTCGCCGCCGAAGTTCCCGCCGCCTTGGGCAAACTACCCGCCGATGCGCCCAAGAACCGCCTCGGCCTCGCGCGCTGGCTGGTCAGCGAACAGAACACCCTCACCGCCCGCGTGACCGTCAATCGCATGTGGCAAGAACTCTTCGGGCAAGGACTCGTCAAGACTTCCGAAGACTTCGGCATCATGGGCGCGCTGCCCACCCACCCGGAGCTCCTCGATTGGCTAGCCGTCGAATTCCGCCGCTCCGGCTGGGACGTCAAGGCCTTCTACCGCCTGGCTTTGACCTCGGCCACCTACCGCCAAGCCGCCGTGCACACCGCCGTCAAGATCGAGAAAGACCGCGACAATAGCCTCTTTAGTCGCGGCCCACGCTTCCGCATGGACGCCGAGATGGTCCGCGACCAAGCGCTCGCCGCCAGCGGGACGCTGTCGCCGCGCATGGGCGGACCGGGCACCAAGCCCTACCAGCCGGAGAACATCTGGGAAGTCGTCGGCGTCGGCATCCAAGTCTACCGCCCCGACAAAGGCGAGAACCTCTACCGCCGCTCGCTCTACAACTACTGGCGCCGTATGGCGCCGCCCGCCAGCCTCGAACTCTTCAACGCCCCCGCGCGCGAGGTCAGCTGCGTTCGCCGCGACCGCACCAACACTCCCTTGCAGGCCTTGGTGGTCTTGAACGACCCCCAGTACATCGAGGCATCGCGTCAACTCGCCCAGCGGACGCTGACCGCCAGCAAGGAAGACGACCGGCGCTTCCAATTCGCCGCCGAACGCCTGCTCGCCCGGCCGCTCAAGGCCGCCGAACTCACCGTCGTCCGGGGCAGCTTGGCCAACCTGCGCAAGCATTATACCGCCCAACCCGCCGACGCCGAAGCGCTCCTGAAGGTCGGCGACTCGCCCGCCGACCCCGCCCTGCCCAAGCCCGAGCTCGCCGCTTGGACCATGCTCTGCAGCCAACTCCTTAACCTGGACGAAGTCCTCAACAAATAATCCCCATGTCGATCCTTCACGAATGGAATAGCCTCCAAACCCGCCGCCGCTTCCTCGGCCTAGGCGCCAACGCCCTCGGCGCCGCGGCCTTGACCAGCCTGCTGGGACGCTCCCTCGCCCACGCCGCCCCGGGCGCGATCAGCACGCAGCACCTCCCGAAAGCCAAGCGCGTCATCTACCTGCACATGGTCGGCGGGCCGTCCCAAATGGACCTTTTCGACTACAAACCGGAGATGCAGGCGATGTTCGACAAGGACCTTCCCGCCAGCATCCGCAACGGCCAGCGCCTGACGACGATGACGAGCGGTCAGACGCGCTTCCCGATCGCCCCGTCGAAGTATAAGTTCAGCCAAGCCGGCAAGTGCGGGCTCTGGATGAACACCGAGCTGTTGCCGAACCTCGCCAAGAACGCCGACGACATCTGCTGGATGCGCTCGCTCAACACCGAGGCCATCAACCACGAACCCGCCATCTGCGCGATGCAGACCGGCAACCAGATCACGGGCCGTCCCTGCCTGGGCGCCTGGGCTTCCTATGGCTTGGGTTCCACCAACGACAACCTGCCCTCTTTCGTCGTGCTCATCGCGACGCCGACGAACCGCGACCAAGAACAGGCCATCTCCAGCCGCCTCTGGTCCAGCGGCTACCTGCCGGGCGAACACGCGGGCGTCTCCTTCCGCAGCAAGGGCGACCCCATCCTCTTCATCAACAACCCCCCGGGCGTCTCCAACGACCTGCGCAAGCAGACCATCGACGGCATCAACCAGCTCAACCGGCTCAACTACGAAGCCGTGGGAGACCCCGAAACACCCACGCGCATCAAGCAGTACGAGATGGCCTTCCGCATGCAGGCAAGCGTCCCGGAACTCGCCGACCTAAGCAAGGAACCCGAGCACATCTTCAAGCTCTACGGCGAAGAAGCCCGCAAGCGCGGGAGCTTCGCCAACAGCGTGCTCATGGCGCGCCGTCTGGTCGAACGCGGCGTGCGGTTCGTCCAGATCTACCACAACAACTGGGACCACCACGCCAACGTCAACGGCCGCATGCCCAGCCAATGCAAAGACGTCGACCAACCCTGTCACGCGCTCATCGAGGACCTCAAGCAACGCGGGATGTTCGACGACACCCTCATCATCTGGGGCGGAGAATTCGGCCGCACCATCTACAGCCAAGGCGGCCTCACGAAGGACAACTACGGCCGCGACCACCACCCGCGTTGCTTCTCGATGTGGATGGCCGGCGGCGGCGCCCGCGGGGGCCAAATCTACGGCGAGACCGATGAATTCAGCTACAACATCGTCAAGGATTCGCTGCCTATCCGCGATTTCCATGCGACGGTGCTCCATCTGCTGGGCTACGACCACGAACGCTTCACCTACAAGTATCAAGGCCTCGACCAAAAACTAGTAGGCGTCTTGCCGACCAAAATCGTCAAGGCACTGATCGCCTAACAAAGGCAGTGACAGCACCACGTACTGTCCTAAGATGCAAAAGTGGCGTGTGAGTATCGATGGTTGAGCATGGAGCAGCGGGGGGAGGCTGGCCTTGGATAGGGTTGAACGACCTCGCTAAACGAGGCCGACCGAGGCAGTCAACCCGACCTCCCGACACCCGAAAGGTTTTCCACCCCTACCCCTCCTGCCCCATCCGATGAAAGCACTCCTTTATCTCGCCTGCTGCTCCTTAGCCTTCGGGGGCGACATCATCGTCCGCGACGCCCTGGAACTCGCCGCCGCGCTGCGCTCCCTGCCCCGCACCGAGGGCACCCGCCTCAGGATCGCTCCGGGCGTCTACCCTGGCGGACATCATGTGACCGGAGTGGAAGGGCTGACGATCGAAGCCCTGGACCCAAAGAGTCCGCCGCACTTCCAAGGGGGCACGAATGGCTGGCAGTTCTCCCAATGCCGCAACCTGACCGTCCGGGGCCTGCGCCTCGGCGGCCAGACCGGCAACGGACTCAACCTCGACGACGGCGGACAGTACGACAAACCTGTCACGGGCGTGACCATCGAGGACCTAGAGATCAGCGACGTCGGGCCCAAGGGAAACCACGACGGCATCAAGTGCTCGGGCCTGATGCAGCTGACGATCCGCCGGTGTACGCTCAGCGGTTGGGGGGGCCAAGGCATCGACTTCGTCGGCTGCCACAAATCGCAGATAACCGAGTGCCGCTTCATCGGCAAACCGGGCTTCACCGCTACGGCCGCAATCCAGCTCAAAGGCGGCTCCAGCGACATCCTCATCACGAAATGCCATTTCCTCCAGGCAGGCGAACGTCCGCTCAATCTCGGCGGCTCAACGGGGCTAGCCTACTTCCGTCCACCGGGCGCCAAGTACGAAGCCGCCCGCCTGAAGGTCACCCATAACACGATCGAAGGCAGCCCCTGCGCCGCTGCGTTCGTGGGCGTGGATGGAGCCGAATTCAGCCATAACACGATCCTCTTCCCGAGCCAGTGGATCTTCCGCATCCTGCAAGAGACCCGCGAGCCAGGATTCGCGCCGTGCCGCAACGTACGCATCACCGAAAATCGCATCGTCTTCCGCCGCGGCGAACTGAAGTCTGACCTGAACGTCGGGACCGGCACGGCGCCCCTGACCTTCGTCTTCGAACGCAACCGCTGGTTCGCCGAGGACAGGCCCAAGGCCTCCCGACCTTCCCTGCCCACGCCCGAAAAAGACGGCCAATACGGCCAGGACCCGCGCTAGGTCGCCACAGACAGGGACCGCACCTCGTGCTGTCGCAAGGTGCAAAAGTGGCGGGTGCGTCTCGAGTATTGAATATGGAGCAGTAGGGTGATGGTTGCGTTGGATTGGGTTCAGCAACCTCGCTCAACCGCGGCTAACCGAGCGGTCAGCCCTACCTCCCAAGGCCCGAAAAGTCTTCCTACTCCCAACCCCTCCCGCATCTTTCCACCTTTGCACTTCTGCACTTTTGCACTTTATCTTCCCTACCCCCACCCGATGCGCACCCTGAGTTGCTCCTTCCGGCCAACTGGCCAACTGCTCAACTGGTCAACTCTTCTGGTCTGCCTCATGGCGGCATCCCTCTCCGCGGCCGACGACACCACCTGGCTGCAGACGAAAGGCACCCTACTCTTCCATGACACCTTCGAGCGCGAGGAGACGGGCAACGGGCTGAAGGCCATCGGCAACGGCTGGGAGAGCGCCACCGCCGACCGCGTGCCGCAACTCAAGCAGGCCGACCTCGACGGCGGGATCCTGAAGGTCACCAGCGCCACCAAGGAGGCCGGGCATGCCGCTCACATCCACCACGACGCGGACTTCGCGGACGGCGGGGTCATCATTCGTTTTAAGTTTCCCGGCTTGAGCAAAAGCGAAGTCCTGCAGCTGGGCTTCGTCGACCGCGAGGTGAAGGACATCCACGCCGGCCACCTCTGCTACGCGATCCTATCCCAGTCCACCCTCACCCTCAAGGACAGCAAAACGGGGGAGATGAACCTCGCCATCCGCAAGCAGCGGGCGGAGGCCACCGCCAACAAGGCCAAGCCCTCACCCGCGCTGGAAGCCCTGCTGAAGGGCAAGCAAGCGGCCGTCCCCTTCAAAGCTGACACGGAATGGCACCAACTGACGCTCGTCACCGAAGGCGATGAGCTGCGCTGTTCATTGGATGGCCAGGTGATCGCGCGGCATCGCTCCGAGGGCTTCGCCCACCCGACAAAACGTTGGTTCAGTTTCCTCATCGGCGCGACCGTCTGGGTCGACGACGTGAAAATCTATAAAGTTAAGTAAACGATGTACCGCACCCTCCTCGCCTGGACCCTGCTGCTCGTCGCCCTTCCCGTGGGCGCCAAGGAAGCGGAGGTCCTCGTGTACGGGGCGACCCCCGGCGGGTTCTGCGCGGCCATCGCGGCGGCCCGGGAGGGAGCGCGGGTCATCCTGCTTGAGCCGACGAGCCACGTCGGCGGCCTGAGCACGGGCGGTCTGAGCCATTGCGACTCCAACCAGATGCGCCGCGAGGCGCTCACCGGGTTGTTCGAGGAATGGCATCGCCGCATCGCGAAGGACTATGCCGAGCGCGGAGAGCCCGTGCCCTATGACCCGAAGGACAAGACCCCCGGCATCCGCTGGGTTTTCGAGCCACACGTGGCGCTGCGCGTCACCCAAGCCATGCTGAAGGAAGCGGGCGTCACGGTCATCACCGACTGCCGGCTGACCACCGTGGAAATGGCCGGAACGCGGATCACCGGCCTCCGCACCTCCCAAGGCGCCTTTACCGCCAAGACCTACATCGACGGAACCTACGAGGGCGACCTGATGGCTGGCGCCGGCGTCTCTTGGGTCATCGGCCGGGAAGGCCGCGCGGAGTACGGCGAAGCCCTGGCCGGGAAACGCTACCCCAAACCGACGATGGCCATCGATGGCTTCGACGCCACGGGCCAACCGCTCCCGCTGATCACCGGCGTCGACGCCGGCGCCGAAGAGGCGGGCGACCGCAACGTGATGACTTTCAGCTTCCGCCTCTGCCTCACCCGCGATCCCGCGAACCTCGTACCCATTCCCGAGCCGACGAAGTACGATCCAGCAAAATTTGAACTCGCGCGGCGTGCGCTCAAAGCCGGCGGGCGCGGCATCGGGTTCGACCTCTACCCGCTGCCCGGGAAAAAACTCGATGGCAACAACTCCATCTACGGACAGGTCTCCCTCGGCCTGGTCGGTGGCAGCAACACTTGGCATGCGGCCGACGCCGCGGAACGCGCCCGCCTCTGGGAGGCGCATAAGCAATACACCCTCGAGTTCCTGCACTTCCTGCGGACCGACCCGGCCGTCCCAGCGAAGACGCGCGGCGACTACGCTTCCCTCGGTTTCTGCAAGGACGAGTTCGTCGCGTCGGCGCACTTCCCGCCCGCCCTCTACGTCCGTGAATCCCGCCGACTGAAGGGACTCTACGTCCTGAGCCAAAAGGACATCATCGATGCACCCAGCAAGGATGACCCTATCGCCATCTCCTCCTTCCCGATTGACTCCCATGATTGCCAACGCGTGGCGATCAAAGGCGGTGGCGTCGTCAACGAAGGCACCATCTTGCCGGTCCGCGTGCCCGGCACCGGCGTTGGCTACGCCTACCAGGTCCCCTATCGCGCCATCCTGCCGCGCCCCGAGCAGTGCGGCAATCTCCTCATCCCCGTCGCCCTCGGCAGCACCCATGTCGCGATGTCCTCGCTGCGCATCGAGGGAGCATGGATGGCGATTGGCCAAGGGGCGGGCGTGGCCGCGGCCCTCTCCGCCAAGCGCGGAGTAAGCGTCCAAGACCTACCCTACTCCGAACTTCGCACCCGGTTGCTCGCCCAAGGTCAGACCGTCGAACTCCCCGCCCCACCGGCCCTCAAGACGGACGCGAAAGCCAGCAAAGCCACCCCCCTTAAAGCCGCTCGAGGATTGCTGCTCGACGACCAAGTCGCCGAGCTCGAAGGGGCTTGGACGCGCTCCACGAATTTCAAACCCTATGTCGGCGCGGGCTACGTCCACGACGAGCAACGTTCGGATGGCAAGTCCCGGGCGACCTTCCGCTTCAAGGTCCCGGCGGAAGACGACTACGAGCTGAGCATGGCTTACTCCGCCCACGCGACGCGCACCACCCGACTGCCAATCACGATCGCCGGGGGCGGCGTCGAACATCGCCTGACGGTCGACCAGACCCAGCCGCTGCCCTCGGGGGAATCCTTCCGGCCACTGCGTCAATTCAGACTCCGCCCAGGCGTGGACTACACGCTGACGCTCTCCAACGAGGGCACGGGCGGCTTCGTGATCCTGGACGCCTTTCAATTGCGCCCGACCGACAAGACCGCGTCCAAGCCGCGCTGACGGCCTGCAGTTATTTCTTTGCCGGCGGGAGGTAACGGGCAAGGTCGCGCAGGGCGACGACCTTGCAGCCTGAGTCCTTCAGCACCTGCATGTAGGCGGCAAACTTCACCGGGTCGGTGTTGACCCACGGATGCTTGCTGTCGGGTACTCCGTGAAAAGTAAGCACCGCGATCTTGCCGTCGCGCGCTTGGGCGATGGCGGCCTTGAACTGCTCCATGGTGCTGTCGGGCTTGCTGTCGAAGGCCTGCGGCAAGGTCAGCGGATCGTCCTTCGCGGGATCAAAGACGCGGGCGCCGCCGGCCCGGGCCAAGAGGTACCCGCGCGAGCGCAGCACCTCGGACGCCGCCGGACTGGTCGCATACCCGGGATAGGAAAACGTCGTCGGGACGGGAATGCCGTTTTCGAGGCAACGCTTCTCGATGTGCTCGAGGTCCGCCGCGATGTCCGCTGGCTTCTGCCCACTCACCGCCTTATGCGCCTTGGTGTGGTTGCCGATCTCGAAGCCGGCGACATGCAGCGCCTTGATTTGCTCCCAGGTCAGGTAATGCTCCTTATCCTTCAAGAATTCAAAGCCTTCCGTGATATAGAAAGTCGCCCCAAAGCCATGCTTCTTGAGCAAAGGAGCCACGTAGGTCGCATGACTGGCGACGGAGTCATCGAAGGTCAGCACGACCAAGCCATCGGGGGCCTTCGGGACGGACGGAGCCTCGGCCGCGGGCAGGAGCCCCGTAAAGGCGAACAAAAGTGCCAGGCAAAGCGTGGGGAGGCGCATGAGAGTAGGGCCTTTTAGCCTGCGCAACCGACCCAGACAAGGTCGATAGCATCCAGGGATAACACATAGACAGAATGGATTTGCAGAAAGCCGGGGGGAACCAAACCTCCCAGAACCCCATCTAACCCTTTATGCGCCTGCGTACCGCCATCCTCACCATCCTGGTGATCCCCTTGGCCAAGGCAGAAGACCCCATCAACTTCAGCCGTCAGATCCGCCCGATCCTGTCCGAAAACTGCATCGCGTGTCACGGCCCCGACGACAAGACCCGGGAAGCCGGGTTGCGGCTCGACGACGAGGTCTCGGCCAAATCCAACCGCGAGGGCGACATCGCCGTCGTCCCGGGCAAGCCGGAACTGAGCTCCATCATCCAACGCATCGAATCCAAGGACCCGGACGACGTGATGCCGCCCCCGAAGCAGCACAAGGTCATCAGTCCCGAACAAGTGGCCCTGCTGAAGACGTGGATCCGCCAAGGGGCCCGCTGGGGAAAGCATTGGTCCTATGAGCCCGTGGTGGCGGTGAAGGTCCCGGCCAACGGTGAAGCCAACCCGATCGACGCATTCCTGCTCGAACGACTGAAGAAGGAGAAACTCACCTTCGCGCCCGCGGCCGACCGCAACCTCTTGATTCGTCGCACCGCGCTCGACCTCACGGGCTTGCCGCCGACCCCCGCCGAACTGACCCGCCTCGCGCAAGCGAGCCCCACGGAACTCGTCGACCACTACTTGGCGCAGCCCACCTTCGGAGAGCATTGGGCGCGGGGCTGGCTCGACATGGCGCGCTACGCCGACAGCGCCGGCTACCCCAGCGACCCTGGACGGACCATCTGGCCCTACCGCGACTGGGTCATCCGCGCCTTCAACGCCAACCAACGCTTCGACCGGTTCTCCATCGAGCAGCTCGCGGGCGACCTGCTGCCGAATCCGACGCAGGAGCAGCTGATCGCCACGGCTTTCCACCGCAATACGATGACCCAGAACGAGGGGGGTACGAACGATGAAGAGTACCGCACCGCCGCCGTCATCGACCGCGTCAACACGACCTACGCCGTCTGGATGGGCACGACCATGGCATGCGCCCAGTGCCACACCCACAAGTACGACCCGATCACGATCACCGAGTACTTCCGCTCCTACGCCGTGCTCAATCAGACCGCCGACTCCGACAAGGCCGACGAACGCCCCACCATGGAGGTCATCCCGCCCACGCAGAAGGCCGCGCGTGACGCCGCCCAACAACGCTTGACCCAAGCGGAGGCGGTCTTCTCCCAAGTCAAACCGACCTGGCTGACCGGCTTCGACGCTTGGCTGAACTCCAAGGCCGCCATTCCCGAAAAGAAGCTGGCCGCCCTCTTCGCCGCACCGAAGGAGAAACGCACCGCGGCGCAGGTGAAGCAACTCCAAGAATACTACGTGCGCAACGTCGCCCAGGAAACGAAGCCGGAGCGTGAGTCCGTCGCCCAACTCCGGAAGCAGTTGACGGAACTCAAGCCCCCGACGGTTCCGGTGATGCAGGAATTGCCCGCACCCAAACAGCGCAAGACCTTCGTGCAGCTGAGAGGCAATTGGCAGGCCCTGGGCGATGAAGTCACGCCCGGCGTTCCCGTGGCTTGGCACGCAGCCCCCGCCAGGGGACAGCTCGATCGCCTCGCTTTCGCCGAATGGCTCCTCAGCCCGAAGAATCCGCTCACCGCGCGCGTCCAGGTCAATCGGCTCTGGGAAACGGTCTTCGGCGTCGGCATCGTCCGCACCAGCGAGGAGTTCGGCAGCCAAGGTGACCTCCCGGTCCACCCGGAGCTACTTGATTGGCTCGCGGCCGAATACGTCCGTAGCGGCTGGGACACCAAACACATGTTGCGCCTGATGTTCAGCAGTCGCGCCTATCGCCAGTCCTCCGCCAGCAACCCCGCCCTCAATGAGCGGGACCCCGACAATCGTCTGGTAGCCCGCGGCCCGCGCTTCCGCCCGCCGGGTGAACTCCTCCGCGACCAAGCCCTCGCCGTCGCCGGCCTGCTCAGCCCGAAGATGTACGGCGCCCCGGTTCGCCCCATGCGCCCCGCCTCCGGCCTGAGCGCGGCGTTCGGTGGCAGCAACGATTGGACCACCAGCGCGGGCGAGGATGCCCATCGGCGCAGCGTCTACACCGACACCCGCCGGAACAGCCCCTATCCGAGCTTCACCACCTTCGACGCTCCGAACCGCGAGACCTGCACGCTCCGGCGCGATCGGTCCAACACGCCCCTGCAGGCCTTCGTGACGATGAACGACCCGGTCTTCGTGGAGGCCAGCCAAGGCCTGGCGCGTCGCATGCTGAAGGAAGCCCCGACTGACACGACCGGACGGCTCCAATACGCCTTCCGGCTCTGCGTAGCACGTGCCGCCGACGCCCATGAGCTCAAGGCCTTGGAAACCCTGCTGCAACGCTCCCTCGCCACCTATCGCAAAGACCCCGCCCTCGCCGCCAAGATGGCGACGCAGCCGCTCGGGCCGGCCGACAAAGGCGCCGACCTCGCCGAGTTGGCCGCTTGGACGGCCGTCGCCGGCGTGGTGATGAACCTCGATGAATTCCTGATGCGCCGCTAATCCGATGAACCCTCCTTCCTTGCATCCTGTCCGCGCCGAGCAGCTTCGCCTGCAAACCCGCCGACACTTCCTCAGCAGCGCGGGGCAATTCAGCTTGGGCGCCATCGCCCTGCAAGCGTTGCAAGGCAATGCGTTCGCCGCGACCGCCGACGCCGACCAGCCACTGGCCCCGAAACGCCCCCCGCTCAAAGCGCGGGTCAAACGCGTCATCTACCTGCACATGTCGGGCGGCCCGCCCAACCTCGACATCTTCGACCCGAAGCCGGCCCTCGTGGAGCAAAACGGGAAGCCTTGCCCTGAGTCCTTCCTCAAGGGACGCACCTTCGCCTTCACGAGCGGCGTCCCCAAGCTCATGGGGTCTCCGCGCACCTTCAAGCAGTACGGCAAAGGTGGCCTGTGGATGAGCGATGCCGTGCCCAACTTCCATACGGTCGCCGACGACGTGACGCTCCTGCGGGCGATGCATACGGATCAATTCAACCATGCGCCGGCCGAACTACTCCTCTTCACGGGCCACATCCGTCAGGGGCGGCCCTCGCTTGGTTCGTGGGCGACGTACGGCCTCGGGACCGAGAACCAGGACCTGCCTGGCTTCGTGACCTTGATCTCCAGCGGCACCCAGCCCAGCGGCGGCCAAGGCTGCTGGGGCAGCGGCTTCCTGCCCTCGGTCTTCCAAGGCGTGCAGTGCCGCAGCAAGGGCGACCCCGTGCTCTTCGTCAACGACCCACCCGGCATGACGCGCGACCTGCGCCGCGCCACGCTCGATGCGCTCAAAGACCTCAACCAGCGCCAACAAGACGAACTGGGGCACGCCGAGACGGTCACCCGCATCGCCCAGTATGAACTCGCCTTCCGCATGCAGACCAGCGTGCCGGAGGTGATGGACATCTCGCGGGAATCCGCGAAGACCCTCGAGGCGTATGGCGCCAAGCCCGGCGAAGCCAGCTTCGCCAACAACTGCCTGCTCGCACGTCGCCTCGTCGAAAAGGGCGTCCGCTTCGTCCACCTCTTCGACTGGGGCTGGGACTTCCACGGCACGAACCCCGCCGAAGACATCCGGGATGGCCTGACCAAAAAGATGGCCAAAACCGACAAGCCTGCCGCCGCTTTAATCAAGGACCTTAAAGAACGCGGCCTGCTCGATGACACCCTCATCGTCTGGGGCGGCGAGTTCGGTCGCACGCCCTTCCGCGAAGGACGCACCGCAGGTGGCTCCGTCCTCGGTCGCGACCACTATCCCGATTGCTTCACCGTCATGCTGGCCGGTGGCGGGGTGAAGGGCGGCTTCTCCTTTGGCGAAACCGACGAGATGGGCTTCGCCGGGGTAAAGGACAAGGTCCACGTCCACGACCTCCAGGCGACGATCCTCCACTTGCTGGGCTTCGACCACGAAAGGCTGACCTACCGTTTCCAAGGCCGCGACTTCCGCCTGACCGATGTCCATGGCCACGTGGTGAAGGCAGTCCTGGCCTAACCGAGCTCCATTTGCCTCGCAACCGGAGGGTTTGGGGCTTCTCTCAAAGACAAGCCCCACCCCACCCATGCGTCCACTCCTTGCCTTGCTCGCCGCGACCGCATCCGTCGCCGCCGCCGAGGTCTCCTTCACCAAGCAAACCATCACGAAGGACTTCGTCGCCGAAGGCTGCGCGGTCGCCGACTTCAACCACGACGGGCAGCTCGATGTCGCCGCCGGTCGCTTCATCTGGCTGGGCCCGGACTTCAAGGAGAAGGTGACCTACACCCCTGAGCGCCAGAACGCCGGCGGTCCCAGCAAGACGCCCTACAATCCCACGACCGGCTACTCCGACTACTTCATCCAGTTCGCCTACGACTTCACCGGCGATGGCTGGCCCGACCTGCTCGTCTACGGCCTGCCGGGAGAACCAGCCTACATCTTCGTCAATCCCGCCGGCAAGGGCGGTGACTGGGCCCAACATAATATTTTTGATGTAGCCGACGGGGAATCACCCAGCCTCTGTGACATCAACGGCGATGGTAAGCCCGAACTCCTCGTGCATTCGAGCGACCTCGTGAAACCGAAGAACGCCAAGGGCGGGAAATCCGGCGGGCAGTTCGGATACGCGGAGATCGACTGGAGCAACCCGCTCGGCAAGGCCCGCTTCCGCCCCATCACCCCGAAGTCGCCCGCAAACGACCAGAAGATCTTCAAGTACACGCACGGCTACGGTGCCGGCGATGTGAATGGCGACGGGCGTATGGATATCCTCGAGAAAGACGGCTGGTATGAGCAACCCAGGGACACCACGAAGGACTCTGACTGGGTCTTCCACCCGGCGAAGTTTGGTCAAGGTGGCGCTCAGATGTACGTGCTCGATGTCAATGGCGACGGGCGCAACGACGTCATCACGAGCCTCAAGGCCCACGGCTACGGGCTCTCCTGGTTCGAACAGAACGCGGATGGTTCCTTCACCGAGCGCAGGATCATGGGCGCCACGCCCGCGGAAAACCCGCAAGGCGTCGTCTTCAGCCAGCTCCACGCCATCCAGCTCGGCGACGTCAATGGCGACGGCCTCCTCGACATCGTCACGGGCAAACGTCGCTGGGCCCATGGACCCAAGGCCGACGACGAGCCGATGGCCGACCCAGTGGTCTATTGGTTCGAACTGAAGCGCGATGGCAAGGGCGGCGCGAGCTACGTGACGCACCAGGTCGACCGCGACAGCGGGGTCGGTACGCAATTCTGGACGGGCCCGCTCCGGCCCAAGGCCAAGCCCGCCATCGTCACCGCCAACAAGCACGGCGTGTTCGTCTTCCAGCAGCAATGACCCCGATGCGCGCCTTACTCTGCCTGCTGTTCCCGGTCGCCCTGCTCGCCGCCGACCGGCCGCCGAACATCGTGATCATCCTCGCCGATGACCTCGGCTACGGGGATATTCGCGCCTACAATCCGACCCGCGGGAAAATCGCGACGCCGCACCTCGATCGCTTGGTCGCCGAAGGCATGCGCTTCACGGATGGACACTCGTCGTCGGGGGTCTGCTCGCCCTCCCGCTACACGCTGCTCACCGGACGCTACCACTGGCGCACGCGTCTGCAGTCCGGCATCGTCGGTGTCTTCGGCGAACCGCTCATCGCACCCGACCGCCTGACGGTGGCAAGCTTGGCCAAGCGCCAGGGCTACCGCACCGCGGCCATCGGCAAATGGCACTTGGGCTGGGATTGGCCCATCGACGAAGGCGACAAGGGCCTTTTCCGCAACTACAAGGAAGCCGACCGCACCGCCCCCGAAGCCGACAAAGCGGCATGGAAAAAAGTCTTCGCGCAAAAGATCCCGGGGGGGCCGACGACCCGCGGCTTCGACACCTACTTCGGGACGGATGTACCGAACTGGCCCCCCTTTTGCTTCATCGAAAACGACCAGACCGTCGGCATCCCCGACCAACCCTTGCCCAAAGCCTTGCTCGGGAACAACCAGGCCAGCGTTCACGGCCCCGCCCTGCCCGAATGGAAACTGGAGCGGATCCTGCCTGCGCTTACGGCCCGGGCCTGCACCTTCATCGATGAAGCCGCGCGGAAGCCTGAACCCTTCCTGCTCTACCTGCCGCTGACGACCCCGCATACGCCCTTGGCCGTCAACGAGGCGTGGAAGGGCAAGAGCGGCCTGAACAACGCCGCCGCCGACCTCATCATGGAAACGGATGCGGCGGTCGGCCAGGTGCTGGCCGCGCTCGAAAAAAGCGGCGCCGGCCCAAACACGCTCGTGCTGTTCACCAGCGACAACGGCTTCGCCAGCTATGTCGGCGCCAAAGAACTCGAGCAACAAGGCCACTACCCGAGCGGCCCGCTCCGTGGCTACAAGAGTTCCGCCTTCGAAGGCGGTCACCGGGAACCGTTCATCGTCCGCTGGCCCGCCAAGGTGGCGGCAGGTTCGACCTGCGACCAGCTCGTCCACCACGCCGACGTCATCGCCACCTTGGCGGAAATCTGGGGCACCGCCCTTCCGCCCGCAGCCGGCGAAGACAGTTTCAGCTTCCTACCCCTCCTGAAAGGGGCCACGCAACCGATCCGGACGCATGCGATCAGTTGCGCCGCCGCCGGCACCCCCAGCCTTCGCCTCGGCAACTGGAAGTACATCGCCTCCCAGCCGGCCGAGCTGTACGACCTCGCCGCCGACCTCGGCGAAACCAAGAATCTCGCCGAAGCCCAGCCCGCACGCCTGGCGGAAATGCAGGCGCTGCTGGAGAAACTCATCACGAACGGACGCTCCAGCCCGGGCGCAGCGCAGAAGAACGACATCAAGGTCGTCCGCTTCCCCAAGTCGGCCCAGCCGAACGCGAAAACCACCAACCAAGGTGCCCCTAAATAAACCGGTTCGAATGCATGCTGCGGGCTTGCTCGCCGCCCTGCTGCTGGCGCCGCTGACCGCGCTGACCGGCACCGACCAACCCGAGCGTCAACTTTCCTCGGGTGAGTATTTCATCCGGCAATCCTGGTCGCAGGAGCCGGACTTTCCGCGCCCTTACCACGTGAACGTGCCGGCGAACCCGGGCCACGGGAAGTTGCCCGTCTTCATCTACCTGCATGGCAACGGCGGCAACGCCCGCGGCGCGATGGACGGCTTCCTCAAGCAACGACCGAAATTAGCGGAGCGCTTCGTCACGGTATTTCCCGCCGGCTATCGGGAAAGCTGGAACATCTCGGCCGAACGCTCCAAGGCGGACGATCGGCGGTTCCTGGAAGCAATCGTCAGAAAGCTCGCCGCGTATGGCAATGTGCAAGCGGATCAATTCACCATCATGGGTGATTCGAACGGCGCGGCCCTGGCCAACCAACTCGCCATCGAGAGCCGGTTGCCGAACATCCGCAACTACGTGACCGCCGTCAGTCCGCTCAACGTGCTGCAACATGACGGACGGAACTTCAAAGCCAAAGGCGACGACAACGGCTACCAAACGATCGCGCACCCCCGGACCGGTTCTCGGATCATGAACATCTCGGGGACCGAGGATCCCTTGATTCCCTATCTCGGCGGGCCATCAAAGGCGATTCCCGCGAAGAACGGCAAGCTCGGTTTCGTCGCCGCGGAAGAGTCCATTTTCCTGTGGGCCCAAGCCATGGGATACCAAGGCGCCAAGCTGATGAAACCAAGCCGCACCGTCGGCCAGCTCGAGGTCTTCAGTTATCTCGATGGCTCGGTCATTCACTACCGGGTCCCAAGCGAAGGGCACGGCGCGGCCCGTGCGATCGACGATGCAATCCTGCTCCGCTTCGCGGAAGCCCAACAGTGAGCGAAATCCGCCGGTCGTCGCGAAGCCATGCGACCGCCCCTTGACCCCTCCATGAATCGCCGCCACTTCTTCACCCTCGCCGCCGTCGCCGCCCTGCTGCTGGCCCCGCTGGACGCGTTGCAGGCCGCCGACTCGCCCCAGAAACCCGCGAAGCCCAACATCGTCTTCATCTACGCCGACGATTGGGGCTGGGGTGACCTGTCCTGCCACGGCAACACCTGGCTGAAGACGCCGCGCCTCGACAAGCTGGCCGGCGAGGGCATCGACTTCCTGCAGTTCAACGTCCTCAGCCCGGTATGCTCACCCAGCCGCGCGGCGGCTATGACGGGGCGTTTCCCCGGTCGCTTCGGCATCAACACGGTTTTCGGGGTCAGCAAGCCGCCGGAGATGCCCGACTGGTTGGACCCCAAGGCGCCCACCGCGCCACGCCTGCTCAAGGCCGCGGGCTATCGTACGGGGCACTTTGGCAAGTGGCATCTGGGAGTCGGCAAGCCGACCATGGCGGACTACGGTTTCGACGAATCCGCCGTCTACCACGGGCCAGGGCCGAAAGTCGGACCCTACGGAAACGACATCCCCAATCAGGCGGTGAAGTTCATCGAGGCGCACAAAGACCGCCCGTTCTACGTGAACGTCTGGCTGCACGAGAGCCATCTGGCCCACAGCCCTTCGGACGAATCCATGGCGCGATGGAAGCATCTCGACTCCCGGCAACAGGTCTATGCCGCAGTCATCACCGACGGTGACAACAAGGTCGGCCTGATCCTCGATGCGCTGGAGCGCTGTGGCATCGCGTCGAACACGCTGGTGGTTTTTTCCAGCGACAACGGCCCGGCGAAGTCCAAGGAAAACGACACGGGCGCTCCCGGGAAATATCGGGGCCACTACAACGCCGGCGAGACGGGCGGCCTGCGCGGCCAGAAGACCAGCCTCTTCGAAGGCGGCGTCCGCGTGCCATTCATCGTGCGATGGCCGGGGCAGGCTCCGGCTGGCTTGAAAAACGATACCACGGTCCTGACGGCGGTGGATTTGCTCCCCACCTTCTGCGCTGTAGCCGGAGTCACCCCACCGGCCGACGCCCAGGGCGACGGCGAAAACCTGCTGCCGGCGCTCAAGGGCCAATCCGTCCAACGAACGCGGCCCATCTACTGGCGAAACAAAGGCGACAAGAAGAACCCCGACTTTTGGCCGGACCTGGCCGTGCGCGACGGGGATTGGAAACTGGTGATGACCGACGATGGCCAGCGGCTCGAACTCTACAACCTGCGAACGGACCGCGGAGAAGATCCCGCCCGAAATCAGGCCAAGGCCCATCACGAAATCGCCGCTCGCCTGGCCAAGCTCGTACTGGAGTGGAATGCAACGCTGCCCACCACGGCGGACCCGGCGTGTTCGGCGACACCCCGATGAGCCTGGTCCGGCAAACCGGGTCGGCTGGTGCGGCCAAGGGTCTCGTCCGGTCAGTCTGAACCCGGTTGACCGCTTGACTCCGCTCAACGGAAAAGCGGAATGACTCGTCTCATGAAGTCCCCACTACTCGCCCTCCTCGCCGGCTGCGCCCTCGTCGGCTGCCAGACCCGGGAAACCGCCCCCGCCACCCCCACCAAGAGCACGCCTGCCGCCGCGCCTACCAAGGCAGCGCCAGCCCAGCGCAACCTCGCGGTCGGCGCCACGCCCGAGAGCGTCACCAAGGGCTTCGGCGGCAAATACTTCGTCACCCTCATGGGCACGTCGCGTAAAGCCGGGGATGGCGACGGCAAAATAGCGAAGGTCGACGGGGACAAGGTGACCATCCTCACCGAGGGCCTCGACGACCCCAAGGGCATCGTCTTCGTGGACAAGCGCCTCATCACCGTCGACTTCGACAAAGTCTGGTCCATCGACGCCAAGGGCAAGAAGACCCTGCTCGCCGGCCCCGACGCCTTCCCGACCACGCCCACCTTCCTGAATGATGTCGTCGTCGCGCCCGACAAGAAGAGCGTGCTGATCACCGACATGGGTGCGGTCACCAAGATGCGTGGCGCGGACAACAAGCTCTTCGCCGTCGGCAGCCCCGAGCAAAAGGCCATCCCCATCGTCGCCCGCGTCTTCCAGGTCACGCTCGAAGGCAAAGTCACCGAAGTCATCGCCCCGACGCCGAAGATGCTCAATCCGAACGGCATCGATGTCCTCGGCAACGGGCGCATCCGCATCGCCGAATTCTTCACCGGCGACGTGCTCGAATACAACAAGGGCAAGTGGAAGACCCTCGCCAAGGGCCACCGCTCCGGCGACGGCCTCGTCCACGATTCCAAGGGCCGCTTCTACGTCTCCGAAGTCATGACCGGCCGCGTCACGCGCTATGAAGCCGATGGCTCCGGCCAGACCGAACTCGGCCAAGGTCTCAAGGCCGCCGCCGACCACTTCCTCGACGAGAAGGCCGGCGTCCTGATCGTCCCCGACAGCAAAGCCGGCGAACTGGTCTTCATCGCGCTCTGACCTCGATGCGCCTCCTCCTCGTTTTGCTCCTGCTGCCCGTCGCCACGCCGACCTCCGCGCAGGACGGCTTCACCGCGCTCTTCAACGGTAAGGACCTCTCCGGCTGGGACGGCGAGCCGGGGCTCTGGGCCGTCGAGGACGGCGTGATCGTCGGCACGAGCGTGGTCGGCAAACCGAAGACGAATTCATTCCTCATCTGGAACGGCAAGGCCAAGGACTTCGAACTCCGCGCGACGGTCAAGGTGGTAGGTGACAACAACTCCGGCATCCAATACCGCAGCCGCCGCCTGCCCGAGGTGACGCCCTGGACGATCCTCGGCTACCAATGCGACGTCCATCCAACCGACGTGCATACGGCGATGACCTATGAAGAACGCGGCCGCGGCATCTTCGGCTACACCGGTGTCGACGTGGTCATGGATCCGACCGGCCAGCGCTGGCAGGTCGGCGAACGACCGCGCGTGCAGGTCGACATCGCCCAATACAACGAGTTCACGGTCATCGCGCGCGGCAACCGCCTCGAGCACAAGGTCAACGGCCAGACGACCTCGGTCTTCATCGACCATGACGAAAAGGCTCGGGCACTCGAGGGTCTCATCGCCATCCAGCTCCACGCAGGCAACCCGCATAAGACCTACGTGAAGCAGGTCCTGCTCAAGGT
>SXGQ01819729.1_pt1 | contig 25099 bp, 37 predicted proteins | sample 3178371 | NCBI WGS metagenome assembly SXGQ01 (sample SAMN11356859, study PRJNA531348) | freshwater metagenome | isolation source: freshwater sample F1-20 | place: China: Fuxian Lake, Yuxi | collected 2017-12-25 | reverse complement strand
GCCGTGGACAGCGGAACGCCAGCTTGGTGCCCGACTTCTTGGTGCCTTTCTGCCGTAACAGCGCCGACTTGATGAGGCCGTGCGCGTCAAGGTGGTTCACTCCGCACTCCAAATCACCGACTGTCGCTTGATGGGGGGGATACCGTCAACGTCCGTGAAGCTATTTTCTTCAATCAGCACCCGATCTTGCGGGAGGAGCATGAGGGCATCGTCGCGGTGGCGTTCAATTACCCAGAGATGCTTGTGCTGCGACGGCTCCAGAGAGAATCCGTCCAACACATGATCGACGCAAAACCACAGACTTCCCCGATCTACCGCTGTGGTGTGGTCAGCCGACAGGATCGCGCAATCTAGTCCGCTCAGGTATGAGGGCTGCCAGCACTCCGCACTCCAGCCAAAGCAGTCCCACGCCACCACATCAGACAGTTCAACGTGTTGATACGACGGCTTCACACTGGCCCTGAGCGCATGGAGCGGGAGGTCCACGACCAGCGCCCCGTTCTCCAGCAGGACATGGCACCCGATGCTACGCCCTGGTGTGACGCTCACCCCGATCCAGACGGCAGGGAGCAGCCCCTCGGGAATGTCCTTCCGAAACACAAAGGTGGGGACGACCCCAACGTACTGGTGTGTGGGGAGGCTGATGTTATGCGGCATTAGTTGTTTCCCTCGGTAAAGGCACGAATCCAGACGGCCAACTCTCTGCCGTGCGAGGACGCCCGATGCGACTTGCGGCGTTCGGTGGTCTTGCGGATCACGCCCCGCTTGGCGAGGCCGTTCATAACAGCGCCGACCGCGTTGTTGGCGTTCATGCCAGCGTCATCGCGAGGAAGGCCGACGCGCTCCACGACATCCTCTGAGGTGAAGGTCCAACCACGGCTCGCCAGCTCGGTCGCGGCGGCGATGAACTGCGCCTTCCACTCCTGCACATCTCGCGCTTGCCGTGCCTGAGCCATGCCGATCTCTTTGAGTTCCAATCCAAGCTGGTCGGTCATACGCTCCCCGCCAAGCGGTCGAACTCCGCAACATCCTGCCCTGACCGTGCCCACTCCTCGCGGGTGCGGCCATGCACGGTGACGACATTGAACTGCTGCCAGATCCCGTCCCGATAGAAGCGGGTGGACCCGATGCGGTACTTGGGTGGGGTGCCTTCCTTCTCGCAATACACGGCATAGTTCCGTGCCGCTCGCAACAGATCCATCGGGTCGGCGCCGTCTTTCAGCAGGTCGAGGATCGCGGAGCGGACGGGCACATGGGGGTGCGGCACATCTCGCGCTGGGTAGAGCGCATGGATGTCACCGACTAACAGGTTCGCAAACTGCACCTGCTCTTTTCTGGTGTGGCCGTACTGACGCATCGTGGCGGGGGTCATGGCGGGTTATTTCCGGCGGCGGGAGTGGCTCCCCATGTTGCCCCCTCGAGGGCGGCGGGGAATGTCGAGGCGTTGCAGCATCTGGTGGATCGCTTGATAACTCACGCCCAACCGTTCCGCAATCTGTCGGGTCGTGTGGCCGGCTTGGTACAACTCGGCCACGAGCGTTCGTCGTTCCGCGATGGTGAGCGGTTGTGGGTCAGGCATTGGCCGCCTCCTTCGCTTGGGGGCAGAAGGCGCGGACCTCACAGTACGAGGCGCAGCGCCGGTATTCCCCAGCACGTTCTTGGATGGTATGCCCCTCGGGGATCTCCGTGGGGCGCTCGTCGTACAGCTTGACGGCGCGTTTGCCGCCGTCCTTGATCAGCGCGTACTGGGTGCCGGTGTACCAGCGTTCGTCGTCCGTACACTGGATCGTGCGCCCTGCACTCGCATACTGGTGGAGCTGGACGCGATCCACCACGAACTCCTCGGCCTCCTCGAGCGACCACAGCGGGATCGCCACGCGCACGATGGGCGTCTGCGGGTAGCTGTCGAGCTTGCGCTCGGCTTCCCCTTTCTTCCAGTCGCGCAGGATGGCGATGATCTCCAGTGAGGACACCGTGATCCCGTTCTGGTGGGCCAGCCAGCGCAGCACGTTGAGCTGCTGCGTCCAGGCATCGGTGTTCTGGAGCTTGTACACGGTCGTCACCTTGTAGTCCGACAGGACGCCCGTATCCATCTGCATCACATCGAACTGGCCGGAGAGTTGCCAGCCGTTGACCTCGGCATAGAGGCGATCTTCTGCCACCATGCCTTCCTGCCGAAGCGCGGCCCGTTCCAAGATCGTATGCACGGCCTGACCCAAGAGCGACCAGATGCGCTCCGAGACATCGGTGGTGATCTGGTCCTTGTGCTTCGCCATCAACGTGCGGATCTGGGGCGCGTCGATCAGCTTGGTCACGCTGATATCGCCGCCGCCCACATACGGGTCCGCCGTGACGGCTGCCACGATACTCTGTGGCAAGCCATGCACGTTGGTGAGGGTGGACATCAGGACTCCAACTGCAAACGGGGCGCCGCCGGCGCTTCGGTCAGCGGCTCCACCAGCTTGGCGAGGACCGCTTCGGCGGCGGCTTCGACGCCAGGCGACGACAGGATGGCGATATGCTCCTGCCCGCGCTGTTCATCGTTCTGCATCACCGCGATCCCCAACGCCACGAGCGACACCACCGTGGCGTGTTCCATCGGCGAGAACTCCAGCGTGACCGCCATCAGCGGGTCGCCTTGATAAACAGCGTGGCCGCTGCCGACTGGATCGCGGCGGCGTCAATCGGGATGCCGGCCTCCTCGCATCGTGCGCCGAGGGTCGCCATCGCATGTGCCACGCACTCCCCGTACACGGTCGCCAGCTCGCCAAGGCTCTGCTTCGGCGCGGCGGCATAGGCCGGCGCGGTCGCAGCGGGGGTGGCCCCACCCGCGTTGCCGCCGAGGTGGATGTTGGTGAACGTCTTCCCGTCCTTCTTGATCTGTTCCAGCATGAGCGTCTTCCCGATGGCCGTGTCTGGCGTCAGGTTGAGGCGGGCCAGCCCCTTGGCCCCCGACATTTCGCTGATGAAGACAATGTCGTCGGCGTTGCCCTTGAACACCATCTGGGGGCCGAAGTTACCCTCGGCGCTCTCAATGGCGGTAACGGGCGACAGCGTGATCGGGCCAGTGGCGAGCTTATGAATCGGCATACATCCTCGTGTGGGTAGAAGTGACCTGCGTGAACAACAACCTAGGATAGCTTGTCAACGTTGTCAATAGGTGATGGGCTTCCAGCACAACCGCGCTTTCGAGCGAATCCCTGGCGCGGGCTGGTAGATCTCCACCCGCACATCCTCCATGCGGCGAGCGTAGTAGAGGATGAGTTCCTTGGTGCAGCGTTCGGTCTTGGCGATCTTCGCGGGGTCGGTTTCCCCTTGGCGCATATAGGCGCGGATAATGTCCTTGCGGATACCGCCGGCCTTGCGAACGAACTTGGGCACCTTGCGCGGCTCCCCGTACGGGGGCATCAGCGTGACGCGCACATCAGGATCCCGTGGGTCAATGCGGTCACTCATCCAGCGTCACCTTCATCGGCGCGGCCATTTGTCGGGCATAGGGGTGGACCCACACCTCGCGCTGCTTCGGCTGCCACTTGTCGAGGAAACACTGGATCGTCGGGAACGCGCCGTAGGTCAGGGATCGCTCGGTCACGGTGCTGTCGAGGACCGACACGCGACGCACCAGCTCGACAGGGATGCGCTTGCGTCCCAGGTTGCCCATCCAGCAGAACTTATCGGTGTTCCAGATGCCCTTGGTGATCGTGCCGTCGTACAGTTCCAGCTTGTACTTGGTGCCGTTGGTGAGATAGAGGCGGCGGCGGGTGTCAGCAGTCATACGGAGGAGTCCTTGGTAATGGGGGGAATAGCACGGAGACAGCGTATGATGGTGGTTAGCGCGTTCCCCTTTTTGATAGAGGCGTCAGGGCCACCCATCGCCCCTGACAGTAAGAGCCGATCATAGGCATCCAGCGCATTGATCGCGGTACGGAGGCGGTCACGCAGGACACGAAGTTGCTTCGGGAGTCCGTCACTCACGCCTTGTTCCTATGGCCGTTCAAGGCATCGTTAATAGCGTTTCCCACGCTATCAGCCATGCGCTTCATGATAACGTCATGCGTTAATGGCTGCGCCAACTCCTCGCGCAGCCGCACAATCTCGTCTGCCATTGCGTCGGTGTCGTAGTACTGTGTCACGGTGCCGCGAGTGAACTCGGCCAGCACGTCATGGCGGCTCATGCGCCCTCCTCTTGTCGCTTGAAGAACTGTTCCGCCACATCATTGAGCGCAGTCGCGGCTTGTCGAATCTGCGGGCTGAACTTCAACCATCCCACTTCATGCCGCAGTCGGTCAATCTCGGCGCACAAGATCGCGCCTTCGCCCGCGTTCAACGTGCCGCCCTTCCGTGCCCAGTATTCCGCGCTCGCCAGCTTGTCGTTCGCGTAGCCGGTGCGGTGGAAACCGGCGCTCCCGAAGTTGCCATCGGCTTTCGCGTCGGTCGGGTCTGGGGTCTGGCTCACTCTAAGGCTCCCGCGTCGAGGATTTGCGAACAGACGGCGCAGCACAGCGTCCCGTCATCGTCATGCAGGTCCACATAGTACAGATGCTCGGCGGGCGCGTGACAGATCCCGCACCGCCACCCGTCCCGCTCGCCCACGGCCTCAATCGCGTCCATGCGGGCGCGGGCGTGGGCGTCCCACTCGGCCTGGTAGCCGTCTGGCAGCTCGGGTATGTCCCCGACTGGCTCCACCAGCTCACATTCGATGAGGAGGTAGCCGTCCGGCTCCCGTTCCGATGGCTGGGGTGGCGGTGGGGGCAAGAGTCGCCCGTTACGCCACATCAACCCAATCGCGGCCAGCGTGATCCCCGCAATGAACGCGACATACAGCGACCACCCCTGATTCATGTCCCCTCCGGTGTTGAATCAGCGACCATCGCTTCCGCGAACTGCACCGCCGAGGCCCAGGTGCCCCGATAGACCGCTGCCGACCCGACGGCGACATCGCCAGGGCGCGGGTGGTCTATAAACACGGCCACAGGGAGGCAGGAGCGGGGCAGCACCCGCCCAACGGTATGCCGGGCGGGGAGGAAGCGGGAGTCGCGCACGGTGGTAATGATCGCCACCTGCCCCGAGGGGCCGCGCACCTCATGGGTACGCAAGATACTGGACGCCATTATTCGTCTTCCTCGTCCGTGGAGGATGGCTCGAATGGCTCTCCACGCTCAAAAGCGTCCCAGAAGGCGTTGCGCCGGCGAGCCTCGCGGCGGGCGTCTGCCGCTTCCTCCTCCAGCTCGCCGTAGCGTTCCTCATTGTCCTGAAGCGGGCGGCAGCCGTCGTCATACTCGCTCATCGGGCACTCCGCATCGCGGGAAAGGTCGTCGCCGCTTGCGCCCGCAGAATGTCGAGCAGGACGGCGGCCTGGAAGATGGCTTGCGACTCGGCGAGATCCTCGGCGGTCGGCTCGGCGGGTTCATCGTACAGGGTGGCGCAATGATCGCACCACCCGTAGCGGTCGGACGCGGGGCGGTCGTGGCACATGATACAGTCGGGCACAATCTTTGACATGGCGGTGTCTCTGGGAAGGGGGAAGGGATACAGCGCGGGCCAACGATTACGAAAGTACAGATAGCGCGTAGGCTTGTCAATAGCCAATCTGAAATATTTTTGCGCGAAAGTTTGGAATGTCTGCCCACCGGGCATAGTTCTGCCCACGGGCGCGGGGATGGATTCGAACGCGGCCCAGGGTGCGCGGGCCAGGATGCGCGGGGGGGGGTGTCTCTTGCGTTCGCGGGCGCGGGCCACCATACTAGGCGCGGGTGTCTGCCACCGTTACCCTCCAGGCCGTCCACAGCGGCGCTGAGAAACAACGGGATGAAGCGTTCTCACGGTACAAGTCCCCGCAATGCTGGAGAGCAACGGGGCCGGTCACAAGCGAGAACGTGGAGGGACTGGGCCATTAGCCCCAGTGGGCCGCGTAGGGCGTTGGCGTGAGAAACCAATGGGAGCGCTCCCCAGAAGCTAAGTCACTGTGTTCGGGCGGGCTCAACCTAGGCGCGTTCCCCAATTGACCGGGGAGTGACCGGGTAAACTCTCTCATGGGCATAGGCGAACATGACGTATCGGGGTGCTGTGGACACTCCGAAACACCGCGCCCCCGTCTAGCCGTTGCGCTAGCGGGGGCTGCGTGTTTCTAGGGGTAAGGTTATGCCGCTTCCGACACCGCCGGCGCGGGCGGAATATCGGTAAAACTAGGAAGCGGGGGGACCGTTTCGGCGTCCCATTCTTTCGACCGTGTGGGCATTAGGATCCCCACATATTCCGACCGTCCTTCGAACGCCACGCGAACCGCCCGTGTCGCGGGGGAGTTGGCGTCCGCAAAAAATCGCACCGCCTGGCACCCTTCGACCGCGAACCGTTCCAGCAATTTGGGGTCAACGGGCGGGAGCGGGGCGGTCGCGGACGCATAGCGGGGCATTACGTTCCGCCAGATGGGGAACGGTCCCGCGACTTCCACGGCGGTAATGTATTCCACTTTACCCTTTGCGTTTGACACTTTCACCATCAGGGGCGCATCCGAACCCGATACAGGCGGCATATCCGGCACGTCACTAATCTCCGCAACTTCGGCCCATTTCGGAACGGCTTTGCTCAAGCGGACGATAACGTCCCGAGCGGGCGGGCGCATCGCGTCTAAATGCTCGGGAGCGCGGGCGAGCATAACGTGTCCGCTAGTCGCACACATGGCGCCGGTTTGCTCAATAAGAATACCGTTCAGAACGGGGCGGGATTCTTCCGTTGACGCAAACGGGCGCAAATCGCGCAAAGCGGAAGCGGATACGGTGAAAGAAAATGACATGGCTAGAGTCTCAGATAGGGTGTAGGATGGTTCGGCGGGTATTCTGCCCCTGGCCGGTTTGCCAGGGGCACGGGGGGCAGCGGTTAGGCGGGGACGTAGGCGGACAGCGGAACGCTATCGCGGCCAATGGGAACATTATTCACCTCTACCGCGTCCGGGAGCGCCACGGCTAGGGCATTTTGGTGAATGGTGGTCGTGACGCTGTAGCGGGTCCGGTTGAGATACACGCGCCCGTTCTCCCGTTCAGCAATCGGGGTGCGGTAGCTATAGATGGTGCGGCCATTGCACCAGATCGAATCGGCGGGGCGGGCAGACTTGCCAGCAAGAAAGGCGGATAGGGCGGCGCTGGTGTTTTTTCGCATGGGGCGGGGTTCCGGTTAGGCGAACATGAAAAAGAAGTAGAGCGCGAAGCAAAGCAGAAAACCTACGGTGTCCAATACTTCGGAAAGGATGGGGCGGGGCATGGCGGGGTTCTCTAGTGGGGGTAGGTTACGAATGGAATCCGTCGAACTCTTGCACCACGACCGGAGCACTGTCCGCCCCGGCAAGGCGCAACACACGCACCGCAATCGTGGATGGGCGCTCGCACAAGGCTTCTGCTTTGGCTTCGGCTTCTGCGAGCGTTGGGAACGTCCCGGCGTGACGGTAGATCACCGGGCAGTCGTAGTGCGTGGCGGCAAACGTGTCACTGGCGGTCAATTCCAAAGCGTACATGGCGGGAGTCTCCGGGGTAGGGTTAGGGGCGTGTACGGGTTTATGCGTTGCTTTGCGCTTCCCAATAGGCGTCACGCTCTGTGCGTCCCGTCACTGTCGCGCACACTGGCCCCAAGGCGAGAGACACCCCCGCACGGTACGTGATCGGGTCCGTGTCGTGAATCAGCTCTAGGATATCGTCCGTATATCGGCGTAAGACACCTAAAAGCGTTTGGCGGGTAACTCGCGTCAGATATCCCGCAATCCAGCTATCCGATGGCGTATTTATGCGGACTTCGTACCGTGTGCGGTGAAGCTTTGTTGCATCTGGCGTGCGAGGATTGGCGTAAATTGGCATAGTAGGGGTCCGGTAGGGGTTAGGCGGTTAGCGGGTTGCTTCGATCCAATAGACGCGGCCACAGACGTGAATTTCATTCACGCGCCCTGCACGATTTGTCCACAGGGCTACATCGTCAGCGGCTTTGGTATAAGCGCCCGTGTCGTCAGCGTCCGGCGCGTAGTCCGCTTCGAAGCGAAGATCCGCAACAAGGGACGCTACGGCATCTTCCCACGTCTTAACATGGTGCGGTTCGGAGTCGGGCAGATAGCCAGGCATATTCGATCCTACCGCGAACGATACGGCAGAACGGGCAGGGATGCGGCCAGCGGCGAAAAGGGTACGGGTCATGGCGGTAGCTCCTCTAGTGTGAAGTGTGGCGGCGTCAGTGACCGCACCAGAATAATACCCCGTTGCGAAAGTATGTCAATAGCCAATATGAACAAAAACCCCGAAGCGGACCCGAATTGTGAATGGCGTATAAACGGCGAACGGGAGCGAGTCAATACCTAGGTAGCGAAAGTAGGGGTCAGTGGCTCTACGGGGCTATAAGCGCCTTGTAGGGCCATGTCGCCTTTTCGGGCAGCGGGTGCCTGGAAATCGGACAGCAACAGTTGGAGGGTGGTGGGGGGCGCTCCCGTGTCATTTTGACACGCTTCACCATGCGCGTCTCATTAGAGCGTTGAACAAAGGTTGCTCAAGCAACTATCGGTCATGTTGACCGGTGTCCACTTCTGAGGACAGGTGTCACCTGGAGAGGACAGGTGTCCACTTTTGAGGACAGTGTGTCGTTTTGACACAGGCTCAGGGGTGAGAGTCTTAGCGGTAAGCAGCTCAGTACTGAGGGGGAGGGGGGGGTATACCCCGCTGGACCGCGTGGTGATTTCTATACCACCCCTCCACGGTCAGATTGCACGGGTACAAGTCAACAAGCGGGTACTTGTCAAGGGCGCGAGGGCGTGTAGATTGGGGGCAACCTGAACGGGGAGCGGAGGCGCATGGCGCGAACGAGTCGGTGGACGGAGCAGGAGCGGCGGGAGGCCGTGGAGCTGGTGTTGGACGGGATGGCGGAGGGGAAGACGTTGGCGGACACGGTGCGGGACATAGCGCGGAACCAGCGGAAGGCGGGAAAGACGGGGGCCGAGGTGTTGACGCAGGGGCAGGTGCGGCGCTGGGTGGTCGAGGACGAGACCCAGTTCGCCCAGTACCAGCGCATGAAGCGCATGTTGGGCCAGGCGTTCGCGGAGGAGGCCTTGCACATAGCGCGGGAGTCCACGACGGCGACCACGGCGCTGGATCGGGTGCTGATTGACACGCTCAAGTGGGCCGCGTCCAAGGCCAATCCCAGCGAGTACGGGGAGAAGCAGACCGTGGAGCATCAGGGGGCGCAGACGTTGCAGGTGCGGATCGTCGAGGATGACGTGCCGTTGCGGAACCCGAAGGCGGCGGAACAGATCGGGAACGCGGCAGCGACCGCGATGGTGGCCCCGATGCTGCTGACCCTCCCTGCCCCACCGATCCAGGCGCTGAATCCGTCCGAAGACGCGGACGAATAGGCAGAAACCGCCAGAAAGCGCCCTGAACGCCCGATAAGCGCGAAACTCACGGTCGTGCACCCAACCCCTCTCATGCGCCCAGATCCAGCCGTAACGCCCCATTCTCGCGCAAGACAAGGCCTATGCTGCATCTTAGACCATCGGGCTTGCCCGATCTGGCGGTTTTACGCGCAGAACCCCAGCAATTAGGACTAGCGGTACTATTGACAAGGGGAAAAACCTGTCAAGCCCTTGTTACAATACACTAACTGCAAGCAAACGTGGCACTTAGCAACAGCAACTTTGTGACGTGTACATGTCAACGTTTATATTTTTGAGGGGTTGCTAAGTAGCTCACTCGTTAACGTGGTGCTCTAACGCGCTGCGCTTGTTCTGTGCTAACGCACAGGATGAGAGAGCATGAAACGGAGAAACAGCAACATGGGACATGGTCCATGATCTCTAGATCTCTAGAGATCGAGGACGCCGACGCGGGGTGGAGCAGTGGTAGCTCGGCGGACTCATACTCCGCAGGTCGTGGGTTCGATTCCCACCCCCGCTATATGAGAGGAGATTTTCGGAAAGCCTCGCAAACGCTACGGCGATGCACTTGGTGCAAGGAATGGGGGCGTCCTGCCGCCGGCGATCCGTGCACCAAGTGTGGCGAGGTGTATATTCCGGTGCCAAATGTCGGCCCACCCCAGCCCTTGCAACCGGAGTCGTGTGCCAAACCCGTGGACGGCGGAAGACGAACAGACCCTGCGTGATCTGACCGAGGCGCGGCTCACCATCGCGCAAATCGCGCAGCAGATGCAGCGGTCGTATGCGTCGGTACACAACAAACAGCAGGTCTTGGGGGTCGGGGTCGTCCGCAACTTGAAGCACAAAGCGGACGGCTTGGATCGGGCACTCTTTGACCCCGCCGCCAAAATTGGACAGGACCAGATTCCAGAGTGGCTGGACCAGCTCCGTCCCGTCGCCCTCCCCGCGCCAGATACCCCCAAGCGCACCACCACCAGCAACCCGTACACCATTGTGGCGGGCGACTTCCATTTTCCGGCCCAAAGTCACGCCAGCCTGGCGATTTTGCTGGAAGTCATCAATCAGGTCCGCCCCCAGCGCCTAATCCTGAACGGCGACACGGTAGACCTGCTGGCCGTCAGCCGGTATCCCAAGGATCAACGCCACGCGTGGGATTTGCGCCAGGAAGTGACCGAATTCCACAAGTTTTTACACCTAGCGCACGGGCTGGGCGCGGCGTGGGGCATGGAACTGGTCGAAACCGAGGCCAACCACAGCGGCAACGGGACCGCTTCCCGCTGGCATCGCTACTTAAGCGACCGTGTGCCGGTGTTGTACGGGCACCCCAAGGCGGAAGCCCTGCTGCAATACCAGACCTGGTTCTATCCCGAGTGGTGCCCCATCCGGTTGCAGGATCATGTCATGATCGCCGATGAATTATTGGTGTTGCACGGCGATTTGGTGCGAAAACACGCCGCCTATAGCGCCCGAGGCCATGCGGAGAAGTGGCATAGCAGTGTGATGCACAGCCACACGCACCGCATGGGCAGCAGTTTGGAACGGATTCCCGCCGTAGGCAACCGGCCCGAGCAAGTGCGCCGTGCTTACGAAATCGGCTGCATGTGCGACCTGAATCCGAGCTACGTCAGCGCCCCCAACTGGACCAACGGCTTTGCCATCATCGCGCATGGCGAGGATTATGGAGGCTATGGGGTGGAATTAGTGAACGTGGTCAAAGACCGCGCCGTCGTGACCACGGTGGGCCAGACTATCATCGCGCAGCCCGTCTAATATGTCACCCTCCAAGAAATCCGTCAGCTTTCCGGTGCTGCCCAAGACCCTCATGGCTCCGGCAGGAGAAGTGACCGTCACGATGTCTCTCAAAATCAAGCACCCCGATGGCGATGAGTGCTGGGGCATCTGGGACGAAGCGACCCGCACCATCACGCTGGACAAGACGGCGATGAAGCGGCACCAGTGGCGCGTCCTGTTCCACGAGCTGTGCCATGTGGCGCTGGATGACGCGGGCCTGTCCAACGGGATGCCCTACGAATTGGTCGAGGCGGTCTGCGATGCCATCGCCAGCGCCCGGATGCGGGAGCGGTTCGGCTGATGGCGAGCGCCAAAGGGAAGCATCGGGGCGGGACCGAAACGGTGGTGCGGCTCCACAAGCGCCACCCAGGCCAAGCCGCCATCGCTAGTCATTCGGCCCGTTTCCGCGTGGTCATGTGCGGTCGCCGATGGGGCAAATCGGCCTGTGGGATCCGCGAGATCTGCGATGTGGCGCTCGACGGAAAGCCCGCCGGCTGGTTTGCGCCCAGCTACAAGCTGGCGCTGGAGGCGTGGCGAGAAATTGTGGATCGGTTGGCCCCCGTCACGGCTCGTATGTCGGAGCAGGATAAGCGGTTAGAGCTGGTCACCGGAGGGATTATCGAGGTCTGGACGCTGGACACCCCCGACCCCGCCCGAGGTCGTAAGTATGCGCTGGTGGTGATCGACGAGGCGGGTATTGTGCGGGATTTGCTAGAGGTCTGGCAAGCCGCCATCCGTCCGACGCTGGTGGACCTCAAGGGACGGGCGCTGATTTTGGGGACGCCCAAGGGTCGGCGACATGGGTTTGTCGTGTTGTTTAACCGAGGACTAGGAGATGACCCGGACTGGCAGAGCTTTCGTGCGCCGACATTGGAGAACCCGTACATTCCGGCGGAAGAAGTAGAACTGGCGCGTAAGGAACTGCCCCCAGAGATCTTCGCGCAGGAGTTTGAGGGCGTTCCGACCGATGATGGCGCAAACCCGTTCGGCCTTGACGCCATCCGTCGTGCCATTGCTCCCGTAAATGCAAGACCTGCCGTAGTTTACGGCGTGGACCTGGCTCGTTCGCTGGACTTTACCGTGATTGTCGGGTTGGACGCTTACCGCGAAGTCTGTGTACTGGAACGCTGGCAGTCGCCATGGGCTATCACCAAGGACAAAATCAAGGGCATGGTCGGGCAGACCCCTATCGTGGCCGATGCGACTGGTGTGGGCGACGCCATTGTCGCCGATCTACAGGCCATGGGCGTCAGTGTCAGCCCACACGTCTTCACTCAGCCCAGCAAGTTGCGCTTGATGCAGCGGCTGGTCGCCGCCTTCCAAGGCAACGAGCTAAAGATTCCAGACGGCTGGCTGATCGCGGAGCTGGAGGCGTTCGAGTTTACCTATACCGCCTCTGGTGTGCGGTACGAAGCGCCCTCAGGCTTCCATGACGACGGGGTGATGGCGCTGGGCTTGGCGCTCCATGGCTGGGATCGGGTGCAAGGGGTGCCCCCAGCCGAGTTTACGCCATTCCCATTGCGCGAAAACGGCAGAGATGGTAACGTGGGCGATGGTGAGGTGGGTCCGCCGCGTTCGTTAGCGGCTGTGGGAAACTTTACGTCACAACTCCCGTCAGACGGGTGGTGAGGAACACAGATGCCAAAGCGCGGAATGGAAGCGGTCGCCTCAAAGCAGCAGGATCTCCAGAGAAAACTGCGAGAAAAGCTCAAGCGCAAGCCCGTCATGCAGCGGAAGGGCAAAGGCCCTGGCGTGGCGGTGATGATTGCCATTGGGAAGCCGAAGGGTCCAATGGACGAGAAGATGGGTGAGGAGAAGTCCCTGCGCGAGGAGCTGGACGCCTCGAAGGGTGAAGGCATGTCCAAGGCGGAGAAGATCGCCGCCCTTGAAGAAAAGATCGGCTATCTCAAGGCCGAACTCGCGTTGCTCAAGGACGAGGACGACGAGATGGACGAGGAGATGGACAGCGAAGACGAGTCGGAAGACGACTCGGACGACGAAGACGAGTACGAAGACTGATGCCGAAGTCTCCCGCGTGGCAGCGAGCTGAGGGAAAGAACCCCGAGGGTGGCCTGAACGAAAAAGGCCGCGCCTCGCTTCGCGCCGAGGGACGGGACATCAAGCGTCCGGTGAAGAAAGCCGAAGCCGCTCGCTCGGAAACGAGTGCCAAGCGGCGTGTGGCGTTTTGCCGGCGCATGAAGGGCATGAAAGACAAGCTGACGAGCGCCAAGACGGCCAACGATCCAAACTCACGGATCAACAAGTCGTTGCGAGCGTGGGATTGCAACTAGGCGATTGACCATTTAGCACACGGAGCATCCGATGTCTGTTGGCACCCAGATGAAAAACAGCGTAACCGTCGCCGCCCAGAACGATGCCGCCACGTTGGTCGGCTTTCCGTCGAGCGGGAATGTGTCAGTCCAGATCGCGGGCGCGTTGAGCGCGACGATCACGTTTGAGGCCACCTGCGACAACACCAACTGGGTGGCGTTGCATATGCAGCCGGTGGGCGCTGCGCCAGCGACGACGACGGCAGTGACAACCGCCACGGCAGCGGGGATTTTTAACGCCAGCACTCAGGCGTACTCGGGTGTGCGGGCGCGGTGCAGTGCATATACGTCAGGGTCGCCGGTCATCACGCTCAAGTACAACGGCGTCTAACGTGCCCTTGCTTGCTCACGCGATTTGGGCCGTCGTTGTCCTTGCGGCAGTGTTTCGTGTGTGTCAGGTCGCACTCGCGTTTGCGCCGCCTCGCAGTGTAAGCGGAGCAACCGCGTATGCGGAGATCGACGTACCAGAAGACCTTGTAGCCTACGCGATGCAAGAACGTGAGGCATGGGCGCAGGAAGAAGTGCTCCGTGCCGTGCGTGAGCGATTCGAGGAATTGCGCGACTGGAATAAAGTCCGCAGTGCCGTAGGCATTGGACGCATTGACGGGTAAGCCACATGACACTGCCGCTGACGCCTGAGTTGGAAGAAGGGATGAACCTTGAGCAGATGATGGCTGATCTGCTGAGTGTGGATGTACCGCGTGACCCCAATGCGGAAGTGGCTCCCAACCCGCCCGAAGACACGGGGGCTACGCCGGACGAAGATCTCGCCGCGTTGCAGAAGGCGATGTACGGCGCAGACTTTCCGGCAGCGATCCCTGAGTTGGCCGACTCCATGCCAGCGTGGGCCTCGTGGTGCCACAACCTGTGGAGCAGCCGCCGCGAGTCGGTGCAGATGCACCTGCACCTCGTCGAGCGCAACCGCCTGTTCCGTGCGGGCCAGCAGTGGATCTCCGCGTCGGGATTAGGGCCGTGGCGTGAACCGGCCCGTCCGCGTGATGCCGCCCGCGTGGTGTACAACATGATGGACAAAGCGCTCGACCAGCGCCTCCAGATCATGATGGACCAGAAGCCGGGGTTTGCCGTCACGCCTTCGACGCAAGACCCGGACGACAAGCGCAAGGCCACCGCGCAGCAGCTTGCGCTGGAGTACCAGTACGAGCAGCAGCAGATGCAGCGCATCGGACGTGAAGCCGCGTTCTGGGCACAGACGGACGGTTTGAGCTTTTGGCACATGTTCTGGGACCCCGACCGTGGCCCGTGGGATGAGCGGCTAGGTGAACGGCCTGGACAGCGCAAGCCGCTGGGCGACATCGGCTGTCAGACGCTCCGCGTAGAGCAGGTGCGTGTGTCGCCCAATGCAACGGCTACCCAGTCGCCGTACTGGGTCATCATTCGGGAAGTGATCTCGCGCTCGGAAGCCAGCTTCCGCTACGGGGTGACGGGCTTGGACGCATCGGACACAATGCAGTCCTATGGCAACGCACCGACGTATTCGGGCGCGGAGGGTATCGGGTCGTGGGTGCTAACGCAAACGACCATAGGCGAGGGCCAGCGCCTACGCAACGAAGATGTGACCGAGCGCCTGACGGTGTACGTTGCACCCCATCCCGATGCCCTCCCCGAAGGCTTGCAGATGGTTGTGGTCGGCAATAACGTGGTCTTCGGGCCGTCCCCATTGCTCTGGGGCGTCATCCCCGTCGTGGCGGTGCGTGATGGGTCCAGCGACCCGTCGTATTACCCGCGCCCCATTATGGAGCAGTGGCTTGACCACCAGATGCGCGTCAATGCGCTGCTGTCCAAGTGGGTCGAAAATATCCGCGTCAACGCCGGTGGCCGCTTCCTGACGCGCCCCAACGCGATCTCCACGGAGACGTTCATGGGCGGCGTCACGAGCATGATCGAAGTGCGTGGCGCAGGACCGATGAGCGATACCATCCAGCCGGTACAGGGCTTTAGCGTCGGCAACGATGTGAAGGAAGCCTTGGCGCTGGAGAAGACCGCGTTTGAGGATGCGTCAGGCTGGAACGCCGTCAGCCGTGGACAGGTCACGGGCGAGTCGGGTCGTGCCATCATCGCCAGCCGCGAGCAGTTGGAGCGCGTGTTCTCGCCGCCCATCACGGCGCTGTCGTATGCCTACACCGACTGGTGCAAGGTGACGATGGCGGCGATGGCGTGGGGCTACTCCCTGCCGCGCTCGCTGGGCGCGATTGGCAAGAACCGTCCCGATCTGGCGCGAGCAGTCAGTGCGTCGGACTTCGATGGCGAGTCGGATGTGCGCGTGGAACCGGCGACCCTTATGCCGATGCCGATGGCGTTCCGCCTCTACCTGCTGGACAACTGGCTCCAGACGGGCGTGATCGACCTCAAGGAATACCGTCGTCGCCAGATGTTTGCGATGGCGAAGGACATCGGGACGCCCGACGAAGATCAGGAAGCGCGGGCCAAGCGGGTGGCCGACGCGATTCGGTCGGGCGAGCCAGTGCCCGATATGCGCTGGCAGGATAACGAAGCAATCCACCAAGACGTACTGGAGCGCGAGATCCTGTTGCAAGATGACTTGTCGCCCGAGATCATCGCCGCTGGACAAGAGCGGTGGATGGCGTTGGCGAATCAAGCCACGCAGAAGCAGGGCGGGATGCCACCGCAAGGTGGCGCTCCGGCTCCGGCTCCTGCCGGTGTGGGGCCAGCCGCAAGTGTGCCCGCCATCTCTCCTGGACAGATGCCGCTGGCATCTGGGAACCCCCCAATCGGCGTGGTTGGAATGCTCCAACAGCAGTTGACGGGAACCCCAGAGGCAGAACAGGCCGCGCAAGCCGCCGATGCCCTGTCCGCCCAACCCTAAGAGGATCTTGTGGATATTTCCGAAGCGATTGCCAGTGCGGTGGACTCTGCGCTGCCCCCTCAGACTCCCGACGCCGACGAGACGGAGCAGTCCGTTGCGCCGGTCGCCGAAGCCGAGGCGGCACCAGACATCGACCCTCCGCCAGACGCGGACGAGGCAGCAGACAGCGACGAGACACCCGTTGCTGACACGGTAGAACTCCCCGAAGGCTATGTCGCGGTGCCCGTCGTGACGGACGGGCTGGCGACCGAGTTCACGCTCAAGGACGCCGAAGGGGAAGTCGAGATCCCCGACTTGATGGTAGAGTACAAGGCGAACGGCAAGGTGCGCCAGGATCGCTTGGATCAGGTGGTAAAGCTTGCGCAGTGGGGCGTGTACAACGCCGAGCGTGAGCAGCAGATCAAGCAGGTGGAGCAGCAAGCCCAAGTCACGCAGCAGGAATTGCAGCAGTACATCAGCGTCTTGGAAGAACGCGAAAAGCAGATTGAGCGCCTTCTGGTCGATGAAGAGTTCCTGTACGCGGTGCGGGAAGCGTATGACGCAGAAAACTCGCCCGAGCGTCGAGCCGAGCGAGCGATGCAAGAAACAGAAAACTTGCGCGTCCAATATCAGATGGCTGATATTGAGCGTAGTGGGGCGCAGTTCTACGAAAGCGAAGTGTCGCCAGCCATCGACATGATTGTCACTGCACTGCCGACTGTCGCTGCCGACGAACTGCTAGAACGGTTTACTTACGCGATGCAAGCGCACGTCGAGAAGGCACCCAACGGGCAAGCCTACATACCGGCGTCACGTTACGATGCGGTGCGGAAGTACATCGTGGATGACTTGGCATCATGGGCGCAATTCCAGCATAGTCGTCGTGCCCAGCCCGTTGCTCCGTCGCCAGTACAAGCGACGGCAAGCAAGGAACTGGAACGAGCGCGTGTGGACGCACAGAAAGCCAAGCGGGTGGTCGGTCAAGCCACCAAGCCTGTGGGCCGTGCCGGTGGGACAAGCACGGAAAAACCACGGGCGTCACGAATTGCTTCGGTGGATGATGCGGTGTCCAGTGCGCTGGACGAAGTGTTGTCTGCCATCCGGTAACTCACTCTCGTAACAAGGAAATATCGTCATGCCGAATCCTACGGTTATTTCGGATGCGGAACTGACTGGCCTACTGAAGAACGTCTATAGCCAGTTCCGTGAGAAGGTGCAGAACCTCGTAACCCCGCTGCTCGCGCAGCTCGAGAAGGGTCGTGCGGGTGGCCCGCGCAACATGCGTTGGGGCGGTAACAACGTGTTCTTCGACGTGGTGGTTGGCCGTCCGGCTGGCGCGACGTTCTCGTCCGCTGGCTATTTCCCGCCCGACACGACGGCGCAGGAAGTGCAGGGTAACGTGGGTGTCGTCCGTGCGTACACGACCCGTCAGATCGACGGCCTCGCGTTCGTCGGCACCCAGAGCAAGGACGCGGCCTTTACGACCATCGCCAAGAAGACGATGGAAGAAATCAAGGACGCCTCCTCGCTCCTCATGCAGCAAGCCCTGCACAACAAGCAGGACGGTATCGTGGCCCTCGTCAGCTCGGTGACGAGCACGACGGTGATCGTCGTCAACGCGCCCTACGGCGTGGCGTCGGCAGGTCAGGGGTCGTTGCTCCTCTCGGTCGGTGACTTCATCGCCGTCCTTGATACCTCGTCCTCGGACGCGGTGCTGGGTCGTGCCGCCATCACGGCGATCACGAACAGCGGCGACAACGCCACGCTGACGCTCGGCACGGCCATCGCTGGTATGGCCGCGACGGACAAGATCGTGAAGGCGACCGCGAACGACACCTCGTTCAACAGCGCCATGAACGGTCTCATTAATATCACCAACCGTGGCGGGGCGTATGCTTCGGTGCACAATGTGTCGGCCAGCACCTACAGCATTTGGGATGCGACCCGACTGGTGGCGGGGACGGATACGCCGGACGCAAACGCGCCGACCGAATCGGACATCTGGGATCTGATCCAGAAGATCGCGGGCCGCTCGGGTAAGGACGCGATGACCCGTCCGAAGGACTTCCTGCTCATGACCACGCCTGGCCTTGCCAAGAAGCTTATGGAGAGCATGGTCGGTCAGCGTCGGTTCACGGCGGGCGAGTTCAGCACGACGATCAAGGGCGGCTACAAGGCCATTGAAGTCTGCGGTATCCCGTGCGTAACCGACTACTACGTGCCCGCTGGCACCATCTATCTCCTCCACATCCCGTCGCTGGCGTGGGTGGATGCGAAGGATTGGGGCTTCGTGGAGTTTGAGGGTGCTGGTCCGTGGCGCTGGATTCAGGGCCGCGATGCGTTCGAGACGACCTACGGCTGGTACGGCAACCTTGCCTGTCTGGCGCGTAACGCTCACGGCAGCATCACGGGCTACACCGACACGGCGCGTTACTCGCACGTCTAAGTAGCAGAAGAGGGGGTGGTCCGCTCTGGGTCACTCCCTCACTGCGCCCTTGATTCTTACGGAGAACTCGATGCCCTATAACTATTTCGCGCCGCGTCCCGGCCGTTTTGGGGTACTGCCGGTTCCGTTCAACAGTGGCCGCATCAATACCGGCACCTTGGCGGCGGGAACGCAGAACCACAACATTGGCGGGATTCCGGCGCAGTGCTACATCAACCGTGCGACCCTGTGTGCGGATACCTTCCCCACGGCGGCGACCTCCTGCGTAGTGACCCTGTTCAAGATGACGGGCGCGACGGCGGTGGCGCTGACGAGCGGGTTGGACATCAACACCAAGACGGCGGACACCCCGCTCCAGTTTACGTTCCTCACCACGTTGACCGACGCGCAGCAGACGCTGACGAACGCGGACAGTCTGCGGGTGGCGATTGTGACGGCTGGTGCCGTGTCTGTCCAGCCGGATGACATCACCGTGTGCGTTGAACTGCTGGTGGAGAACTAAGTGACATCGCCGGTCGTTCTCTTGAACGCCCTTGGCTCCCCCGAGCCGTCGCCGATGATTCAGCGGCGGCTTCGGGAGATCCATGCAGGGCTGCATATCCGCTTTATCCAAGGCGCATGGGGCGTCTGCCTGACATGGCCTGACAACGATACGCGGCGGGAATGGATTCGCACCGAGTCCTACGATCCGTCAAAGGCATGGGACATCATTGGCTATTTGCCAATGGACTGCTCGCCTGACTCTGCGCCGGGGTATCTCGCCAAGATGTTCCGCGAGTATCCGCGCCATGATGTGAACCGTATGTTGGACGCGCTTGATGCCCTGAACGCCCAGCCCGCACAGGCGGCGGTCGAAGCCGCGATTGCCGAGGTCTTGGACGGGGCCGACCCGTCTGGCACGGCGAAGCGGGGCCGTGGACGCCCGCGCAAGAACTCCTAAGAGGTCGTCATGCCATCGGTTACTCTCCAGCAGCTCGTTACTGACACACGCGAATACATGGACGCGGTAGGTTCGACGCGCTGGTCAGATAACACGATCAAGACGGTTCTCAACAATGTGTTCGATGGAGAGTGGTCGAACATCCTGAACGCCGCGCCGTACTACACGTTCGGGCTGCGGCAGGTCACGACGGATGCGAACGGGAAGTTCGCGTTCACGGACCTGAACGCTGGCTCGGGTGACACGGAGCAGAACTTCTATCGCGTCATGTCGGTCAGCGATGGGAACGTGCTGTACGATCAGACGCGCTTTCAGGATGTCCCGCTCGCCACGACGACGAACTACCTGCCGACCTACCCGCGCCTCTACTACATGGTTGGGCAAGCCGTGCAGATCCTGCCGGTCGCGTCGGGCACGGCGCTGTATGTCGGGGTGAACTACAAGCCCACGGCAATTCTTAACTTAGCAAACGACAACTCGGTCGTGGACTACCCCAACAATTCCCACCTCATTCTGGTGTGGATGGCGGCGGCTCAGTTGCTGCTCAAGGGCGGCACGGAAGCGGCGGCGGCGGCGAACCTCAAGGCGCTGGCCGATGACGAGCGCAAGACGCTGCTGGACGACATCCGCCGGTCCACAATCAATCCGACGCGCATGGCCTATTCCGACCAGAAGTATGACTGGAGCGGCGGCTGATGGCGGGACGGGAGAAGGTTGTTGACCAGCAGCCCAAGTTTGATGGCGGGCTGAACAATGTGTCGGATGACGCCGCATTGCTCCCGAATCAGTTGCGTCGGGCCGACAATGCGCGGCTGACAGACTACGGCGCGATCACCAAGCGTGGAGGCACGAAGCGCACCTCCACCAGCCCCTTGGCAAGCGCGGCGGTCCTGAACGGCTATACGTGGCGCAAGGACGGCGGGACGCAGCAGCTCATGGCGGTCTGCAACGGGACGCTTTACACCTCGACCTTCAGCGCGGCGTACCCGTGGACCTGGGTGGCTCAGGCGGGCGCACTCTCCACGACGGTCCCGCCCTCCTTTGCCCAGTTCCAAAATGGCAGCGCCGACGTGGTGTACATCGCGGACGGTGGCTTGCTCAACGTCTGGACGGGCAGTGCGCTCAACACAGATATTTCCGGCACGATTGCGGTGGAAACGATTGTCGTCCACAACGAGCGCCTGTTCGGCTGCGGCAACAGCACGTTCCCCGACTCGATCTTTTACTCGGCGCTAAACAACGGCAATACGCTGGGGAATGGGTCGTCCGGTGGCGGACAGATCATTGTGCGGACGTTCTCCGATGAAACGGTGGTGGGGCTGGCGTCAGTCAACACCTCGCTCTTGATCTTCCACCGGCGCGGTATTTCGCGCCTGACGGGCTACGGACAGGACGACATCACCGTGGCTCCGCAGGGCTTGACGGCAGACGTGGGGACCATCGCGCCCAAGTCGATTGTCAGCATTGGCAACCTCGGCTTCTTCATCTCGGAGCGCGGTCTGTTCCGCTGCAACGAGGCCGAGGTCGCGCCGGTCGGCACGGTGGATACGCCCGACCCGACGCTGGCGATTATCCGCAGCCTGTCGGCCAGCGACTTCGCCAATATCCGCTCGACCTTCAATCGGGCGACTCGCGAACTGCTCATTAGCTTCCCCAACTACGGCGTCCTCGCCTACCACACGATCCTGCAAGCGTGGTCGGGGCCGTGGGATACGGGGTACGTCACGCCCGCGACGACGGCCCTCTTTGACTCCGTGGACTCCAACGGCCTTCCGGCGACCCTCAAGGGTGACGCGGACGGCTATATCACGGTCTGCGATGCCAGCGGGGTGTTTGTCGATAACCAGTTGGCGGACGGCACAGGCGGCACGACCTACACCCTGACGGCGCAAATGCACCGGCTGTACTGCGGAGACGATGCGCTGGCGAAGTCCTTGCGCTGGGGCTACCTGACGGCCCAGCTCAAAGGCTCGCTCTCCACTAGCGTCACCTGGAGTACGGAAACGGACGCGGGCGCGTTTACGCTGCCCACCGACTTCTCTAGCGCGGGCGTATGGGGGTCAGGGTATTGGGGGTCGGGATCGTGGGGCGGAGCCAGTAGCCGCAACTACCGCATCCCGATGGGCGGCACGGGCTACTACATCGACATGTATATTATTGACTCAGGGACGGCCGCGCCGGTCTTTAGTCGGTTTCAGTTGGAAACCTTTGCGCTGGGGAGGCGCTAATGGCCCAAACAGTTGGACAACACGGGGTTGCCGCCTTTACCAACCCCTCAAACGGTGACTCACTTGATGCGACCGTCGTTAAGGCCAACGACAACTCCGTGCGTGGGGCATACGTCAATCACGACAGTGATGGCGGTATCCACCTCCAGTCCTCCACGCTCGCTGCTCGTCCCGTCGCAGGTACGGCTGGGCGCAAATGGCTGACGACCGATACCGGCAGCGTCAAGCTCTGGTTTGACACCGGCTCGGCGTGGGAGGAGATTAGTTATCTCACCTCGTCGTCGAACCTCAACGCCAGCAACTTGGCGAGTGGGACGATCCCTGACGCTCGCTTCCCTGCGGTACTGCCAGCGGTCAGTGGCGCAAACCTGACGAACCTGCCTTCCGCGTCGGCGGCAGCGGGCACCCTGACGGGCACTACGCTTGCGTCCAACGTGGTCACGTCTTCGCTGACGACCATCGGGACGCTGACGGGCCTGACGGTGGGCGGGACGGCTAACTTTCAGGACAACACGGTCCAGCGCCCGAAGCTGCAAGACTACGGGGAAACCCGTACCGCCCCGACCATCAGCAGTGGCACCTTGACGTTGAACTTGGAGAACGGCAACGTCTTCGAGGTGGCGCTGAACGCCAACATCACGACCTTCACCATCAGCAATCCGCCCGCCAGCGGGACGGCAGGATCGCTGACGCTCAAGCTGACGGCAGACGGCACGGCCCGCACGATCACGTGGGGCGCGTACGTCAAGTGGCCCGGAGGCACGGCCCCCACGCTGACCTCCACGAACAACAAGGTGGATGTGTTGGTGTTTGTGACGATGGACGCAGGAACGACCTACTACGGCTTTGTGGCCGGACAAAACTTGTAACCCTGAGAGATGACCTATGGCTTCGTTTAACAAGTTCAACGCTTTCGTGGAAGCGGTCGCGGAGAAGAAGCACAACCTCGGTTCGGACACGCTCAAGATCATGCTGTCCAACACCGCGCCGTCGTCGGCCAACAGCGTGAAGGCAGACATCACGGAAATCTCGGCGGGCAACGGCTACACGGCGGGTGGCGCGACGGTGACGATCACCTCGTCGGCGCAGTCGAGCGGCCTCTACAAGCTGATCGGCAATGACGTGGTGTTCACCGCCACGGGTGCAGTGGGTCCGCTGCGCTACGCGGTCTTCTACAACAGCACGGCGACGAACCAGGATCTCATCGGCTGGTGGGATTACGGGTCAAGCGTCACGCTCGCGTCTGGTGATACGTTTACCGTGGACTTCGATCCGGCGAACGGCATCCTCCAGTTGTCCTAAGTTTCTCTTTGACGGGGCACGTCTATGCCAGCATTTGCAGATCGCGTCAAAGAAAGTACCGCTACGACCGGCACGGGCACCCTCACGTTGGACGGGGCCGCGACCGGCTTCCAGTCGTTCACCACGGCGTTCGGCAATGGCGTGTCGGTGTACTACGTCATTGCGGGCGGCAGTGAGTGGGAAATCGGCATTGGCACGACCGGCGCAGGGACGCTCTCACGGGACACCGTGTTGCAGTCCTCAAACGCCGACGCGCTGGTGCCGTTCTCCGCAGGGACGAAGGATGTCTTCTGTGCCTATGTCGCGGATCGTGCCGTCACGACGGTGGACGCGGCTACGTTGACCAACAAGACGATCAGCGGGGCCAGCAACACGTTGTCCAACATCGGGAACGCGAGTCTGACCAATAGCGCGGTAACGGTCAACGGCGTCAGCATTGCGTTGGGTGCCAGCGGCACGGTGGCCGATGCGACGAAGCTGCCGCTGACGGGCGGGACGCTGACGGGGGTGCTGACCGGCGCAACGAACGTCGGCAACATCGTGCCGTTTTACTTTGCGAACCAAGCGGCGTTCCCGAGCGCGACAACGTATCACGGCGCGATTGCCCATAGCCATTCCGATGGCAAGATGTTTCAAGCGCACGGCGGCGTGTGGAACGCGCTGGCAAACGAGTCGGGTAACGTGGCGACGGCGACGGCGTTGCAAACGGCGCGGAATATCAACGGCGTCAGCTTTAACGGTACGGCTGACGTGACGGTGACCGCCGCCGCTGGCACGTTGAGCGGCGCGACGCTGGCGAGCGGCGTGACGGCCTCGAGCCTGACCAGCGTGGGCACGTTGTCGGCGTTGACGATGGGCGGCACGGTCAGCATGGCGGATAACGTCATTGGCCGTCCGCGCTTTACGGACTACGCCGAGACGTACACGACCCCGGCTATCTCCAGCGGAACGCTGACGCTGAACATCGAAAACGGCAACGTGTTCCGTGTCTCGCGCAATGCCAACATCACCACGGTGACGATCAGCAATCCGGCAGGGTCGGGCAACGCCTGTAGCTTCACGCTGATCTTTGATGCCAACGGGAGCAGCTACACGACCACGTGGCCTGCGGCGGTGAAGTGGCCGGGTGGCACCGCGCCGACCATCACGACCACGGCCAGTCGCTCTGACATGTTCGTGTTCTATACTAACAACGGGGGCACGACATGGTACGCCATGACCGCCGCCCAAAACTTTGTGACGACCTAATATGCTGGCAGATCGCATGAGACAGGCGGCCACACCGAAAGGGGCCGCGCCGGGACAGCAGCTTTATAGCACGGCGGGAACGTACTCGTGGACCGCCCCTGCTGGCGTAACACAAGTTAGCGTGTGTTGCATCGGAGGCGGTGGCGGAGCAATTAACGGTACATCGTACACCCAAGCGCAATCCAAAGGTGGTGGCGGGGCGGCGTTGGCATATACCAACAATATTAGTGTTACGCCGGGATCAAGCTATACCGTAGAAGTAGGCTATGGAGGCAGCGGTACATCTGACGGCGGTGCATCGTACTTTCGTGTTTCTGGTACCAATAATCCCAGCGTAAACGGCGGGTCGTCTGGGTATAGCGGTGGCACTGGGGGCACAGTTGTCGCTGGCACAGGCGGTGCTGGTGGCGCTGGCGGCACAGCAAACAGAGGATACTCTCACTATTACAGCAACGATATTAACGGTGGTGCCGGTGGCGGCGGTGCTGGCGGGTACAGTGGCACTGGTGGCGCTGGCGGGAATTGTAACAGTAATAGTTCAACCGACAGCGGAAGCGCTGGAGGGAATGGTGCTGGCGGCGGCGGTGGTG